>Ga0208508_1000131_pt1 | contig 20998 bp, 21 predicted proteins | sample LakWasMeta1_LOW4_2_FD_183853 | JGI IMG/M metagenome (GOLD analysis project Ga0208508, IMG submission 183853) | Freshwater sediment methanotrophic microbial communities from Lake Washington under simulated oxygen tension - Sediment Metagenome... | ecosystem: Environmental > Aquatic > Freshwater >...
CCCTAATGATTGATAGATGATGCTCAACTCTTCAGATAATACTAACCCCGCTAAAGACGCTAAATTAACGATTCGCCAAGTGTTACAGTGGTTGCAGGACGATAATTTAATTTCTGCTAGCGACTACGAAAAATGTCTGAATTATGGTGCGTATTCAAAAAGCCAAACTAAGCATCCGCTAAACATTTTGATTGATTGCAATGTCGGCGATCAAACTCAGTTTGGTAAACCCTTTACGCTGGAAGAGTTGACGCGCTGGCTGGCAAAAAAAGTCGATTTACCTTATTACTACATTGATCCCTTAAAAATTGATGTCGCTGCGGTGACGCTCATTTACAGCCACGCGTATGCGACCAACTATAAAATTCTGCCGATTCGCGTTAGTCAGGATGAAGTCGTCATTGCCACCGCCGAACCCTTTGTGCGTAGCTGGGAAATTGATTTAGCCAAAATTCAAACAGGGCAAATTAAACGCGTGTTTGCCAATCCTGATGAAATTACCCGTTATTTAGGCGAATTTTATGCGTTTGCCAAATCGTTAAAAGGCGCGACCGACAACTCAGCGGGTAAAGCCAACAGTAATATTTACAATTTTGAACAATTGATTGAACTGGGCAAAGCCAGTGATCTTGATGCTAATAATCAGCACATTGTTAATTTAGTGAATTGGTTATTGCAGTATGCGTTTGATTTACGCGCCAGTGATATTCATATCGAACCACGCCGTAAACAAGGCAATGTGCGCTTTAGAATCGACGGCATACTGCATGATGTTTATCAACTGCCTGCCGCTATTATGGGCGCGGTGATGAGCCGATTAAAAATTTTGGGCAGAATGAATATTGCTGAAAGACGCTTGCCACAAGACGGACGTATTAAAACGCAAAATGCACAAAAAAAAGAAATAGAATTACGGCTGTCCACCATGCCAACTGCCTTTGGTGAAAAAATCGTCATGCGGATTTTTGATCCTGAAGTATTGCTGCGCAACTATCAGCAACTGGGTTTTAATGTGCGTGAGCAGGACATCTGGAGCAGAATGATTCAACATTCGCACGGCATTATTTTAGTGACAGGGCCTACGGGTTCAGGAAAAACCACCACGCTGTATTCCACGCTAAAACACCTTGCGACCTCAGAAGTCAATCTCTGTACCGTTGAAGACCCTATTGAGCAGATCGAGCCTAGCTTTAATCAAATGCAGGTGCAACCGAATATTGGGCTAACGTTTGCCAGCGGTATTCGTACTCTGATGCGTCAAGACCCTGACATTATTATGGTCGGCGAAATTCGAGATTTGGAAACCGCTGAAATGGCAATTCAAGCTTCACTGACAGGGCATTTAGTGTTTTCTACTCTACACACTAACAACGCACCCTCAGCAATCACACGCTTATTAAATTTAGGCGTGCCTGATTATTTAATTCAACAAACTATCTTAGGCGTAATGGCACAACGCCTGTTACGGCTATTATGCAAATCATGCAAAAACCCCGTCACCATTGATGATGAACAATGGTTTAGTTTAATCGCCCCTTTTAAAGCCAAAAAACCCGAACAGGTTTATCAAGCCGTTGGCTGTTTAGATTGTCGCCAAACAGGTTATTTAGGCAGAATTGGTATTTATGAAATACTGGTGAACTCCCCTGCCCTGAAAAAATTAATGACTGCCGATTGTGATAACGTTGTCCTGCAAAAACAAGCGATTCTTGAAGGTATGCGCCCGTTACGGTTAAGTGCTGCTGAAAAAGTCGCCGCAGGTTTAACCAGTATTGATGAAATGATTCGTGTCGCACCTGAAACGCTAGAATTTTAAGTCAACAGGGTTGATATAATATTTATTTTAACTTAACCACGCGTAGATTAATGACGACACCTATTTATAAACTGCTAGTCATGTTGGCAGTGACTCTGACATTGTTGGGTTGTGCTAAACCCCAAGATGTACAAAAAATCAGCGGTAGTGCGCAAGGCACTACTTATCATATTAGCTTTTGGTCTCCTGAACCCGTTGAAACCGCGACTATTCAACAAGCGGTTGAAGCCGAATTCACTCGCCTCGATGCACAATTATCTAATTACCGCAAAGATTCAGTGATTGAGCAACTTAATGCAACCGTGAGCAGTGAGCCACTCGCTGTGAGTGAAGAAATCATCGGTTTGATTGAACAAGCAAGAACGGTAAGTGTTGCTAGCGGTGGTTGTTATGATTTAACCATTAAGCCGTTATTTGATTTGTGGGGCTTTAATGGTGATAAATTAACACCACCGAATGCGGAAACCTTGCAAGCCGCATTAAAACAAGTGGGCTTTAATCAGATTAAAGTGCTTGATGCAACGCATATTCAAAAACTCAATCCTGCGTTAAGAATAGATTTATCGTCTATTGCGCAAGGTTATAGTGTGGCGCGAATGGTAGGCGTGTTAGAGCAACACGGTATCGAAAATTATTTGGTAGAAATTGGCGGCGAATTACAAACACGTGGTCAAAAACCTGATGCGTCGCCGTGGCGTGTTGCATTAGAAAAGCCGTTATCTAATGAACGGACTATGCAGAAAGTGGTGACAATTAATCGCACTGAACCGTTAGCCGTGATGACTTCGGGGACTTATCGACATTATTTTGATGTGAATGGCAAGCGTTATAGCCATATTTTGAATGCTAAAACAGGTGTGCCTGTGGAACACAATACCGTGTCAGTCACGGTATTGCATGATAACCCCACTCAAGCCGATGCGTGGTCTACGGCGTTGTTATGTTTGGGGAAGGATAAAGGCTTGGAAGTTGCCAATCAAGCGGGTATTGCGGTGCTGTTTATCGAGCAACAGGGCGAAGCGTTTAATGAGTTTCGCAGTGTGCCGTTTGTGGCGTTGAAGCAAGTTAATATTGAATAAAAACAGTCCTAATTTCGGTATTCTGCCATAGTACATTCTGACTTTATACATAATGAGAAACAGGAATAATAAGGACCTTTCACATCACATTTTGCCTAATTCTGCGACGATGGTCGGTGTTTGTATCATGGTTATCAGCATTGTCAAAAGCCTACCCGCTGATACGGTAAATTATTTTATTGATAAAGCGTTGGCTATTGATAGCTTGTTGTTCATGATTAGCGCGCTTTTTTCATTTCTATCCATCCGTTTAGAAAGCTCTGAGCTACGTTTCGAACGGTGGGCAGAAATGGTTTTTATATTAGGCTTAGTCTCCATGACCATCATCACGCTGGTTTTTTCTTTTGAAATTATTTGATGTTTATATCTTTCCAAGACTGGAACGATATAAACACACGATGTGGGAACGAGAGCTACTCAGCTAACGCGGCTTGTAAGCGTTGATACAAACCGCCGAAACTGCCATTACTCATCATCACAAAATGCCCGCCTATCGGGGCTTCTTGTTTCAATCTGGCAATAATGTCATCTATTGAAGTACAGATTTCAATGTTATCGGCTTGCTGGCTTAGTTGGGTTAAATCCCATGTTAAATTAGATGGCTGATAAATAATTGCTAAATCTGCGTTATTAAAGGATTGTGCGAGGGTGTCAGTATGTGTGCCTAAGCGCATGGTGTTAGAGCGCGGCTCAACGATGGCAACAATACGTTCTTTACCGACTTGTTTACGCAAACCATCCAGCGTGGTTTGAATGGCAGTGGGATGATGGGCAAAATCATCATACAAGGTGACAGCGTTAATTTTGGCGATGACTTCCATGCGACGTTTGACATTCTTAAATGAATTCAACGCGGTGATGGCATCACTAGGCAAAATACCAATGTGGTTTGCTGCAACAATGGCAGACAATGCGTTATACACATTGTGTTCACCTGTCAGCGACCACTCGACCATGCCTTGTTCGACATTATCAAACATGACACTGAAATTGCTCCCATCGGCTTGGTTTAGTAGCGCATTCCATTGTGCATCGGCATTAACAGATGTTTTAACCGTAGGTGTCCAGCAACCCATGGTCAACACTTCATTAATATTCGCATCACAAGCAGGGCTAATAATTAAACCTTCACTCGGTATGGTTCTGACTAAATGATGAAATTGTTTTTTTATCGCATCGAGGTCAGGAAAAATATCGGCGTGGTCAAATTCTAAATTATTAAGTATCGCAGTGCGTGGACGGTAATGGACAAATTTTGAACGTTTATCAAAAAACGCCGAATCATATTCATCCGCTTCCAGCACAAAAAATTCCGATTCACCGAGTCGTGCTGACACACCAAAATTAAGCGGAACACCGCCAATGAGAAAGCTAGGGTTAAGCCCTTGGTGTTCTAGTATCCACGTCAGCATACTGGTGGTAGTCGTTTTGCCGTGCGTCCCAGCCACGCCTAACACCCATTTATTTTGCAATACATAATCAGCTAACCATTGCGCCCCTGAGGTATAAGGTAGACCTTGATTTAATACCGCTTCTACTTCTGGATTACCTCGCGATAAGGCATTACCGATAATCACCAAATTAGGTTTACGCGCCAGATTTTCAGCACGATAACCTTCCATTAAGGTAATACCTTGTTGTTCCAGTTGATCGCTCATCGGTGGATAGACGTTTTGATCAGAGCCACTGACCTCATGCCCTAGTTGTCTTGCCAATACTGCAAGCCCACCCATGAATGTACCGCAAATGCCTAAAATGTGTATATGCACTGTTTTATCCTACTGAAACTTATTTTAAGAGTTGTATGTTTTCAAACGCATCCATCGTTCCCATGATGTTGCCCGCACCATCGAACTGTTTGCCTTGACCAATAATGACTTTAACCAGTTTTCGTTTATAACCGCCTAAATCAGGATCGTCTATATTATCCATTATCTTATCGCATACTTTCTCATCGCCACATAATGCCTGATAATCTTGTCCATTTTCATCGACAATCGTTAAGTAGCAATTATCACCACATTCAAAACCCATAATAGTGCCTATCATGGTTTTATTTTTTTGTGCATAAGCAGGGTTAGTTAAACAGAGTGTGATTAATAATATAAAGCCGAAAGATTTTTTCATTACTATTTCCTTAAAAAGTTATCTACTTAAAAGTAGAATTTAGCGTAACCAATAATCTACAACTAAACCGATAAAAATGACCAATCCAAACCAATTATTATTTAAAAAAGCTTTAAAACACAAGGCTTTGTTACGGTGAAAAATTAAGATTTGTTGATAGACTGATAAACCAGCGGCAATCAGTAAACTGACATAATAAGCCCAGCCGCTGTGCTGCATAATACCGACAGTTACTAATAAGCCCAGAATAATAAGCTGTAATATTGCCATGATATGGCGGTCGTATTGACCGAATAAAATTGCCGTTGATTTAACGCCTATTTTTAAATCATCATCTTTATCCACCATTGCATACATGGTGTCATACACTAACGCCCATAATATTACCGCTAAATACATTACCCATGCCACCACTGGAATAGTATTTGTTTGTGCCGAGAATGACATTGGCACTGCCCAACCAAAGGCAATACCTAAATAGGCTTGCGGTAATTGAGTATAACGTTTCATGAAGGGATAACTGGCGGCTAAGAACGCGCCTACAAAAGATAATAATATCGTGTAAATATTGAGCAGTAATACTAAGGCAAAAGCCAATAAAGTTAATACGATAAAAAATATTAATGCTTCTTTGGGAGTTACTTTACCTGCGGCAATAGGGCGTTGTTTGGTGCGTTCAACATGAGGATCAAAATCACGGTCGGCATAATCATTAATTACACACCCTGCTGCCCGCATTAATACCACACCTAAACAAATCACAATGAGTACCAATTTATCAGGCTTACCATTGCTAGCAACCCATAACGCCCATAATGCGGGCCATAATAAAATTAAAATCCCAATTGGTCGATCAAAGCGAGCTAATAACCAGTATTGTTTAGCTTTATCCATTACCCATTCCATTATTATGTTACCTTTTTTGCCGCCTAAGTTTTGTTAAGTGCTATTATAACCACTTTATATTCAGTATCTCGCACTATGAACGTAACCATTTATCATAATCCGCGTTGTGGAAAATCCAGACAGACCTTGCAATTGCTCGAAGAACGCGGCATAAAACCTGTCATTATTGAGTATTTGAAATCACCACCGAGTGCTAAAGAACTAGACGAATTATTGCAAAAATTAGGCATGGAACCGCGTGAATTAATGCGTAAGAACGAAACGGAATATCAAGCGTGTAACTTAGCGGATGAAAATCTGGATAGACACGCATTAATTAATACCATGATAAAGCATCCGATTTTAATAGAACGCCCTATTGTGGTTGCTAATGGTAAAGCAATCATCGGTCGTCCACCTGAAGCCGTGTTGTCGATTTTATGACAAAAATTTTAATTCTATATTTTTCCCGTCATGGCACAACTGCCGAAATGGCAAACTTAATCGCGCGGGGCGTTGAATCAGTCACAGGTGCTGAAGCTGTGTTAAGAACAGTGCCTGATATATCCACTGTATGCGAAAAAACCGCTGACAGCATTCCTGCACACGGGGCTATTTACGCAACCTTAGATGATTTAAAAACTTGTGATGGTTTAGCATTAGGTAGCCCCACCCATTTTGGCAATATGGCTGCACCACTGAAATATTTTATCGACCAAACCACACCATTGTGGTTATCAGGAGCATTAACGGGTAAACCTGCGGCAGTGTTCACGGCATCTGGCAGTATGCACGGCGGTCATGAAAGCACGTTATTGTCGATGATGTTGCCATTACTGCATCAAGGTATGTTAATTATTGGTTTGCCTTACACGGAACAAGCCTTGCGTGACACAACATCGGGAGGTACACCTTATGGCGCGAGTCATTTAGCGATGGATCACACAGGACTTTCTGAACATGAAAAGATTTTATGCCGTGCCTTAGGTGCGCGGTTGGCTAACACCGCTCAACGTTTAAAAGCCAATACATGAAAATATTACCTGCTTATTATCATGGTGTTGCAGTGGCAGGATTTTTCGGGCTATTCATACTATTGATGCTTTGGCATACCTTGCTGGTACCTGCAACAATAATACCTGTTGCCTTAGTATTGTTGATAACTGTCACACCGTTACTATTACCCATGCGTGGTTTATTAAGCGGCAAGCCTAAAAGCTGTGCGTGGGCAGCATACATCAGTATGCTATATTTTGTTCATGGTTCGATAGAAACCTATAGCAATCCTGATGAGCGTTTATACGCCTCATTAGAAGTTATTCTTAGTTTAATGCTTTTTCTTGGCGCAGTGGGTTATGTGCGCGGAGTAAAAAAATAGCACGCCATCATGTCAAAACAACTAGCCTTACAGTTTGAGTTCAGAGCCAATCAAACCTTCAACGATTTTTTCGCAGGTAACAATCAAGAAATCATTAGCCACTTGCAAAACAGTGTCGCAGGTAACGGTGAGCTACAAATTTTTTTGTGGGGACAAAGTGGCTTAGGTAAAAGTCACTTACTGCAAGCCTGTTGTCATCTCGCACACAGCCTAAAACGCAGTTCGTTTTATTTGGATTTATCGACCAAAAACTTACCTGATCCTGACATATTAATGGGCGTGGACGCGCTGGATGTAGTGTGTTTAGATAATATTGAGCATATTGCAGGTAATAGAGACTGGGAAATTGCGGTATTTAATTTTTTTAATCGCCATCGAGACAACCATCATACACTCATTATTTCAGCGTGTTGCTTGCCTAACGAGCTGGCTATTCAATTACCCGACCTTAAAACCCGCCTGAATTGGGGGCTAACGCTAAAAATGCAGCCGCTTACCAATAATGATCGTATCACCGCATTAATTTTTAAAGCCAATCAAATGGGTTTTGAAATTTCCCCACAAGTCGGGTTATTTTTGCTGACTCATTATGACCGTGATTTATCTGCCTTATGGCATTTATTAGCACAATTAGATCAAGCTTCATTGGCGGCTAAATGCAAATTAACCATTCCATTTTTAAAAAAAATTTTGAATGAGACTAATCAGGCTTGATTTTTAACAAGGCTGGCAAGTTGTTCATCATATAACGCAGCAATCAAATGGGTTTGATACACCATACCCACTAAACGATTTTCATGATTAACAACGGGAACTTGTCGAATACCTTTGTGTGACATTAATGGAATCAGTTCGGCAATGTGAGTGGTTTCGGGCATCACCGTGACGGATGTGGTCATGATATGCCCTACCGCTTCAGGCTTATTGGTTGAAATATCAGGCGTGCGGCGAATAAAGGCCCGAAAAGTGTCTTGAAAACTCTGATAAGCATTCAAGTCTATAAACTTAAAAAAATCCGCCCAAGTAATAATGCCAATCACGCGGCGGCTTCTATCAATTACGGGCATGGCTTTGAGTTTTTCTTTCTGCATCATTTTCCATGCTTCTTCCACTTCCGTACCGTATTCCACAGACTGTATGTTTCTCACCATAATATCCGCGCAAGTGATATTACCTTTAAAACGTTTAAAACTATTTTTTTCCGCATCGGTTAATAATTTACTCAAATCTTCTAGCGATACGTCCATAAACGTATCCATGTTTTTTAACGCTTGTTTCAAATCGTTATCAGAAATACCAATGAGTTGCTCAGGTTCATTGGGCTTACTTGTCTCTGGCATTAAAGGATAGCGATTACCTAATAGCCAATGATTTAACACGATTGCCATACCCAACATCACTAGCACATTAATACCGACAGGAAATAACACAAAACTATAATCCAGCGGTGTTGCGGTCAAAACGGGCGTGAGGGCAGTCGCCGCTCCTGGTGGATGCAAACAACGAAAAGCGAGCATCGCCAGAATACTCAAGCTCACCGCCGCCGCTGCCGCCCAAACCGTATCGCTAATGAATTGCGTACAAAGTACACCAATGATAGCGGGTATTAATTGTCCGCCCAACAGTGACCACGGTTGTGACAAAGGGCTATTCGGTAAAATAAATAACAACACCGCAGAAGCCCCCATCGAAGCAACCAGCATGGGTGCTGCGGCATTAAAACCAGACTGTTGCGTAAGCCATGCGACTGTCATAATGGCAATAAAACTTGCCAGCACCGCTAGCAGTTTGGCTTTGCTGTTTAAGTTGACAGGATCAGTGAGAATAAAACCGATGAATTGCTTGAAAGTCATGACGTGACATCCTCGTTCAGTGTTGGTGTGCTGTTTGATTCTAGCACTAACTGAAACACAGGAGTCCAATAGCGTTAGCTATTGGACATAAAACAGCTAAAGCTGTTTTACTCCTGCTATTTTCTAACGACTAAAAACCTAACCGCTTAATCAATCCCGAAAAAATATTGCTTTCAGCAACAGGCGCGGATTTTTTGCTGACTTTCCCTATCAATTCACCCAATTTAACCGCCTTATTGGCAGTAAATTCAGCATTCCATTGTGCGTAATCTTTACCAAATAACACGATAATGGTTGACCCCATATTGAAACGTCCCATTTCTTCGCCTTTTGCCAGCGTTAGCGCGTTTTCTTCATAAAGCCAGTTTTGAACTGTGGTACGCGTGGGCGGTGTCACTACACCATGCCAAACAGTTTCCACACTGGAGACAAAAATTGCACCCACCAAAATTAACGCCATAGGACCTGCTTCGGTGTCAAACAAACAACAAACACGCTCATTTCTGGCGAATAAACGCGGCACAGCTTCCGTGGTTGCGGTATTGACACTGAACAAACGACCTGGAACGTGTACCATCTCTTTCAACGTACCTGTCAATGGCATGTGCAGACGGTGATAATCTTTCGGCGATAAATAAATGGTACTGAATACACCGTCATTAAATGGTGCTGCGCGTTCTTCACTGCCACCCAATAACTCCGTCACGGTAAAACTTTTACCTTTCGCCTGAAAAATATCGCCCTCGGTAATATGACCCGCTTGGCTAACTACGCCATCTGCTGGACTGACAATGGCATTTTTTTCAGTGCTTAACGGTCTAGCATCAGGCTTTAATTCGCGGGTAAAAAAGTCGTTAAAACTTTTAAAGGCATTAATATCTTGTATCAATGCCTCATCCATATTGACACCGTAATGCTTGATAATTCGTTTAATAAACAAATTCTTAAACCATACCGTTTCCGAATGCGTGAGTTTGCTCATCCATTTCGATAAGGTATGATGAGGTAGTACAGATTGAAAAATAGCGTTTATAGCGTTCATAATGCTCCAATCGCTTACGGTAAATTAACTAATTCAGGCGCGTGCCAAGCAGGGTTTCTATGCTCAGCAACAACGGTGGTATAAACGCCGCCCCGCACGTTGAATTCCGCACGAATACGCATGAAACTAGGTTGAATGGCTTTCACAATATCATCCAATATTTCATTAGTGACGGCTTCATGAAACGCCCCTCTATCACGAAACGACCACATATATAACTTCAACGATTTTAGTTCCACGCACAACGCGGCAGGCACATAATCAATCTCAATAGTAGCAAAATCAGGTTGCCCTGTTTTTGGGCAAAGGCAAGTAAATTCTGGCGTAGAAATATGAATGGTGTAATCACGGTCAGGGCGTGGATTAACAAAGTTTTCAAGGTCTTTACTGGGTTGTGTAGTCATGATATTTGTAATTTATGAAATAAATGATTGACTATTTTAACAGCTCTGGCTAAATAAACTAACTGCCGTCAGACAATTGCCCAGTCTTGGTAAAAAACGCCAACTGATTAGTTACTAAAACTCAAAAATCACGTCAATACAACAAAATAATTTTAATGAGGACATATTATGAAAAATAAGCACATTATGCCGATAGTATTGACTATTTTTACAGCTAACCTAGCCTTCGCATCTGATGAAGTTAACCAGTCTATTACTGAGTCAACTCCTGTGGTTATTGAGACTCCAATCCCTATGGCAACTACAACTACAACTTCAACGCCTGTGGTTAGTGAAACCCCAATCCCTACGGCAACTTCAACTTCAACGCCTGCGGTTAGTGAAACTCCAATCCCTACGGCAACTTCAACGCCAGCCACGAATACTACTTTAAGCTGTACAAAGCCCCCAGCGTCTTCACTTGTGGTCAACGTGAGAGATAAGGGTGCAATGGGTAATGGAAGTAATGATGACACGGCGGCAATCCAAGCAGCTATAGATCAAGTTGCCGATTCAGACGGAACTGTCCTTATTCCAGATGGCATTTATATGATTGATGCTATCACCAGTTTGCATCCTAAAAGCAATATGACTCTTCGCATGACCAGTAGAGCTGTACTCAGAGCAATCCCAAATAACTCAGAAAATTACGATATTATTCGAATTCAAGATGCTTCAAACGTTAATGTAATTGGTGGAACTGTGGAAGGTGAGCGCGATCAGCACACTGGAGGCAGCGGAGAATGGGGAATGGGTATTGGAATATACGGCTCAAGCAATGTCGTTATCGAAGGCGTAACAGCAAAAAATGGCTGGGGTGATGGTTTCTTCATAGGCAGCAATTCATCGAATATAACAGCGTGTTCTATTGTTGCTGATAATAATCGCCGTCAAGGTATGTCAATTACCTCCGTCGATAGCGCGGTTATCAAAAATTCCGTATTCAAAAATACCAACGGAACTGAACCCGCTTCGGGCTTAGACATTGAACCCAATGATGGAGAAATGGTTAATAATTTACAAGTACTCAATTCACAATTTAATAACAACAAAAGGTCTGGCATCGAAGTTGCGTTTCCCTCTGCGACTGCAAATGCGTCTGTGACTAATGTAACCATTGACAGCAACATCGTTAATAATAACGGGGTTATTGGCACTTATTCTGCTGGCATCAAACTTTCAAGACAAAAATCCCTGATAGTTACCAACAACATAGTCAAGGATAATGTTCAAGACGGTATAATTATTGTGAATGGCTCAACTGAAAACACGGTGACTGGTAACATAATCATGCGCAGCGGCTATGGTAATAATATCGATAAGTACATAGGTTACGGCATTCTTCTGGAGAATTCAGGTACTATCAATAACACTGTTAGCAACAACATGGTTACAGGTAACAAAGAGGGTATTACAGACCTTGTTGGTGGCAACATAATTACACCAAACATGATCAATTGATACCTTTTTGATAAGGGAGATAGCACAAAACTTGGTAGCAATTTAATGTAAGTAGTGGTTCACACTATTATCAAATATTTATCCTCCTCATTGTAGAATTGATTACTAGATTTGGTAAAAAAACGCCAACTGTAAAGTAAAGTCGTTTAGAGTGGGCAACGCTGTTCCGCCCACCACTCAACTAAACTTTGTTACACATTGGCAATCATTCGGAGGCAAAATATTTACCTCATTGTCACTATCCAGATTATATCCATTACTATCATTCAATAAATTGACCGCTAACAAACCTTTATCTCGTTCTTAAGCTTTATGCGAACAAAATTTACTGACAGGAACAAACATGATGAAAACCATGAAAATCTCCGAATTATCTTTTTATCTGGCGCAACAAGGTTTCCCTAATACGATTGACGGTAATCAGGAACTGGAAATTGTCGGCGTAAATACCTTGCATGAAGCAAAAGAAGGCGAAATCAGTTTTCTAGCCAATATCAAATATCGAGAGCAATTGTTTGATACTCAAGCATCGGCTGTAATTGTCAATTATGAAGATACCAAGCCAGACACGTTAACTGTCATACGTTGTGCTGATCCTTATGGAGCATTGGCGGCAACCGTCATTGGCATTCATGGGGTCAGACAACATCCACAATGGGGTATCGATAGCAGAACACAAATTGCTAAAAGCGCGAAAATTGGTACAAATGCCAATATCGGTCCTTTTGTAACGATTGATGAACAAGTTGTGATTGGCGATAACGTGATTTTATATCCTGGTTGTTATATTGGTTATGGTGCTGTGTTGGGTGATAACGTGACATTATATCCCAATGTGGTGGTTTATGATGGTAGTAAAATCGGTAGCCGCGTCAGTTTACACGCAGGTACAGTGATAGGACAGGATGGTTTAGGTTATGCGTCTGTGAATGGTCGATGGATGAAAATTCCACAAGCTGGCTGGGCAGTCGTGGAAGATGATGTCGATATGGGCGCGAACTGTGCGATTGATAGAGCAACTTTAGGTCAAACTCGCGTCGGTGAAGGTACTAAATTCAGTGATGCAGTCGTCATTGGACATGGCACAAAAGTGGGTAAACATAATATGTATGTTGCTCAGGTCGGTTTAGCGGGTTCAGTCAATGTTGGCGATCATGTGACGATGGCGGGACAAGTCGGCGTTGCAGGACATTTAAACATAGGCGATAACGTGACTATCGGCGCGAAAACAGGCATCTGGAGTGATTTAGAAGCCAATGAGCGTTATTTTGGTGTGCCTGCGTTTAAATGGAAACAATTTTGGCGACAAGTCGCAGCCATGAAAGAAATGCCAGACGCTTTGCGTAAATTACGCAAACTGGAAAAAGAACTGGAAACTTTAAAAACACAGTTAAAAAACCATGAGTGAGCAAACAACATTAGCGGTCATCGCAGGCGCAGGAAAATTCCCCGTGATGGTCATTGAAGGCGCGAAACAACACGGCTTACGCGTCGTGGTGTTAGGCTTAAAAGAAATCGCCGATGCCAGTTTAGCGGATATTGCTGATGAATTTTATTGGATTGCACCGTTACGTTTAACTGACTGGCTAAAACGCTTACAGCAAGTCGGTGCTAAACAAGCGGTGATGGCAGGCTATGTTCAAAAAAAATCCATGTTTCGCCGTTTTGGTATTTTAAGTTTCTTGCCAGACCGACTGTTTTTAAAGCTGTGGTTTAAAGATATTCCCGACAAACGCAATGACACCGTGCTAACTGCGGTTGCTAATGTGTTAGCGCAGCAGGGTGTTGAATTGCAAGATGTCACGCGCTATTGTCCTTCGGTACTCGTACCTAAAGGAATTTTAGGCGCGGAAACCATCAACGCTAATTTAAAACGAGATGTACAGTTTGCATGGAACATTGCCAAAGAAATGGGCAGATTAGACATCGGTCAATCTATCGCAGTGAAAAATGGCGAAATTATTGCCGTAGAAGCCACCGAAGGTACAGACATGATGATAGAACGTGCGGGACATCTGTGTAAAAACGGCGGTTGGACGTTAATTAAAGTCGCTAAACCTAATCAAGATATGCGTTTTGATGTACCAACCATTGGTATCAACACCATTGAAAACTTACATAAACACGGTGCAGGTGCATTAATCGTTGAAGCAGGTAAAACCGTGATTGTCGATATGCAGGAAGTGATTGCACTGGCGAATCAATATCAAATTGTTTTTGCTGCGATTGAGCATGAACACGATGACAGCTTATTGACGAATAGCGTGTAAAATTCAACAGCCCATAAAAATGAGTTGTGCTATCGTCAATATTAGTTTGTAGGTCAGTGCTATAGAGTGGACAACGCTTTTCTGCCCCCACTATTAACGGCAGAAAAGCTGTTTGCCCACTCTACCTAACTCAGGTGAAGTCTAAACTAATAGAATATCGAATCCCAACGTGAATGTTGGAATTCGTGATATAGAATTAGTAGCGAGTCATTGAGTTTTTAGGGTTCGTTACCTCATCTCAACGTACACTGTTACAGTCGGAAAATATCCCTCTGACATCCCACCCAGTTCCAACTTTCCGTCCAGTACCATCGAACCACTTCCAACTGCCATCATTTCGCCCATCATGGCGATACCACAACAAGTCGTTAGTATGTGTGATCGCATAAATCACGCCGTCACCACCAGAAAACACTTGTTTGAAATCCCACCCAGTTCCAACTTTTCGCCCAGCACCATCGAACCACTTCCAACTGCCATCATTTCGCCCATCATGGCGATACCACAGCAAGTCGTTAGTATGTGTGATCGCATAAATCACGCCGTCACCACCAGAAAACACTTGTTTGAAATCCCACCCAGTTCCAACTTTTCGACCCGTGCCATCGAACCACTTCCAACTACCATCATTTCGTCCCTCATGGCGATACCACAGCAAGTCGCCAGTATATGTGATTGCATAGATAACGCCATCACCACCAGAAAACACTTGTTTGAAATCCCACCCAGATCCAACTTTCCGTCCAGCACCATCGAACCACTTGAAACTACCATCGTTCCGACCCTCATGGCGATACCACAGCAAGTCACCAGTATATGTGATTGCATATATCACGCCATCACAGTTATCACCAGAAAACACTTGTTTGAAATCCCACCCAGTTCCAACCTTCCGAGCGTTATTATCGAACCACTTCCAACTACCATCGTTCCGTCCGTCATGGCGATACCAAAGCAAGTCGCGAGTATGTGTGAGTGCATAAATATGATGATTTGTTGCAGTTGTAAGAGGTTGTGATGTTGATGCACATCTGATATCAAAAGTAAAACTGTAGGCGAAATCCTCCGAAGATGGAGCTGAAACATCGAAAGTTTGACCTTCTGCCCAATTAGAAGCAGGAGTGATGATTTTCGTGGCTGTTGGGAGAGGGTCGTTAGCCGAAGTATCATCAATCTCTACACCTGAAACTTCTACTCGCAGACTTTCTAAAGGACCCGTATCTACAAGAAAGGATCGATTAACTATAAGTACGCTTCCATCACGCACATTATCAAAGCGAATGACGGCTGATTGTCCTGCAACAGAAAAGTGGAGTTCCCATTCGGCGGAATTCCCTGGTTCCCCAAAAACTCCGTAACTTTCAGATTTTTGAACGACCACTTTTTGAATAGTCACTTGTGCTTGTTTACAATTTGCCATTGCCGTTCTCCTCATTTTTTAAATGTTTCGGATTACACCACACAATTATTAAAATCAGCGCAAAGGTAGCTCAATCCGATCCTTGTTAAGTTTTTGTAAACTTAACTGTTTTTATCGTTTCCACATTCTGATGCGGAAATACCTCTGTTGACGCTTCAGCGTCATGTTACGCAACACTGTAGCGTTGCAGGATAAATTCCCATCAAGAGTATGGGAACTAAAGAATGATATTAAATTCCTTCGTATAAAATAATATACCGTATGCCCTAGATTAATAAGGTCTTTTTCAGACAAAAAACGCTTATTTTCTGCCAAAAAACATATTGTTATCGTCCCTGTAATTAACCCGTAAAGCGTAATAGCTTTTGTATTCCGCCGTATGTGACAAGGATATTCACAAGTTCGATTGTGATGTGCATTGTTTCATGCAGGCATTGGGTGTATTACGCTACGCTAATACACTCTTACGCAGCTATACATTAAATTTGTATCCTGCATGGAATGTAACAGAGTGGGCGGCTGTCGTAACGACTGTAGCATCACCCCGTATTCGGTGCCACGCTACCTTCCCCCACACAGCTAATTTAAGTCTATCAACATCCGCTTGAAAACAATTCTTCACTCCCCATAGTAGTATTAACTTAAAAACTCTCTACGGAGCAAATACTATGCGAATGGATAAACTAACCAGTAAATTTCAAGAAGCGTTGGCGAATGCGCAAAGTTTGGCTTTGGGCAAAGATCATCAATTTATCGAGCCAGTTCACATCATGAGTGCCATGCTGGATCAAGAAGGCGGTAGCATCAAGCCTTTATTAGCACAAATGAGTGTTAATACGACGTTAATCCGCACTGAGCTAAGCAAAGAACTGGCAAGACTTGCTACTGTTAGCGGGTCGGGTGGTGATGTACAGATTTCTAACGAAACCAACCGTCTATTAAATTTAACCGATAAACTCGCGCAAAAACGTAACGATGCGTTTATTTCCAGCGAGCTATTTTTATTAGCCGCGTGTGAAGAACGCGGTTTTTTACAAGAGTTATTTAAAAAAGCCAATATCACTAAACCAGCCCTTGAAAAAGCCATTGATGCCATGCGTGGAGGAGAAACTGTGCAAGATGCGAATGCCGAAGATCAACGTCAGGCGTTAAAAAAATACACCATTAATCTGACTGAACGCGCCGCAAGCGGCAAGCTTGATCCTGTGATTGGGCGTGATGATGAAATACGTCGCACCATTCAAGTGTTACAACGCCGTACTAAAAATAATCCTGTATTAATCGGCGAACCTGGCGTTGGGAAAACCGCAATCGTTGAGGGTTTAGCGCAACGTATCGTCAATGGCGAAGTTCCCGAAGGCATGAAACACAAACAAGTGTTAGCCCTGGATATGGCGGCATTGATTGCAGGGGCAAAATTTCGCGGTGAATTTGAAGAGCGTTTAAAAGCCGTATTAAACGATTTGGCCAAACAAGAAGGGCAAGTCATTCTATTCATAGACGAACTGCATACCATGGTCGGTGCGGGTAAAGCCGAAGGTGCGATGGATGCAGGTAATATGCTCAAACCTGCGTTAGCGCGTGGTGAATTGCATTGTGTAGGCGCGACTACATTAGATGAATACCGTAAATATGTCGAAAAAGATGCTGCTTTAGAACGGCGTTTTCAAAAAGTGTTGGTCGATGAACCTTCTGTAGAAGATACCATTGCGATTTTGCGCGGTTTAAAAGAAAAATACGAAGTGCATCATGGTGTGGATATTACCGACCCTGCGATCGTTGCGGCGGCAACCTTATCTTACCGTTATATTGCCGATAGACAATTGCCAGATAAAGCCATTGATTTGATTGATGAAGCGGCAAGCCGTATTCGTATGGAAATTGATTCTAAACCCGAAGTGATGGATAAATTACATCGGCGTTTGATTCAACTGAAAATTGAACAAGTGGCTTTGAAAAAAGAAAAAGATGCCGCATCGAAAAAACGTTTGGACGTTTTGGAAGAAGAAATCGGCGAGTTAGAAAAAGAATATTCTGATTTAGAAGAAACCTGGAAAGCAGAAAAATCGGCTGTTCAAGGCTCTGCCAATGTTAAAGAAAAATTGGAGCAAGCAAAATCCGACTTAGAATCAGCAAGACGCGCTAATGATTTAAACAAACAAGCGGAATTGCAATATGGCATTATTCCCGCGCTAGAAAAGCAACTCAGTTTAGACATAGCAGGTGAAACGCAAAAACCCAGTTTGTTACGCAACAAAGTGACTGACGAAGAAATTGCCGAAGTAGTATCAAAGTGGACAGGTATTCCTGTGTCTAAAATGCTGGAAGGCGAAAAAGAAAAATTATTACGCATGGAAGATTACTTAAATAAACGGGTAGTTGGACAAACGGAAGCCCTAAAAGCGGTCAGTAATGCAATACGTCGTTCACGCGCTGGTTTATCAGACCCAAACCGCCCGAATGGTTCATTTTTATTTTTAGGCCCAACAGGTGTCGGTAAAACTGAACTGTGTAAAGCCTTAGCCGAATTTATGTTTGATACACCCGATGCAATGGTGCGTATTGATATGTCGGAATTCATGGAAAAGCATTCGGTGGCGCGGTTAATCGGCGCACCTCCAGGTTATGTCGGTTATGAAGAAGGCGGTTATTTAACTGAGTTGGTCAGACGCAAACCGTATTCCGTGATATTGATGGATGAAATTGAAAAAGCCCATCCCGATGTGTTTAATGTGTTATTGCAAGTGCTGGATGACGGACGCTTAACCGACGGGCAAGGCAGAACAGTGGATTTTAGAAATACCATTGTCGTGATGACTTCTAATTTAGGTTCAGACATTATTCAATCACTGTCGGGTGAAGCTTTATATTCAGTGATGAAAAACGCAGTAATGGATATAGTCACCACTAAATTCCGTCCTGAGTTTATCAACCGTATTGATGAGGCGGTGGTGTTTCATTCCTTGGGGCGCGAGCAAATTCGTGCGATTTCTAATATTCAAATCGGCTACTTGCGGCAACGCTTGCAAGACCGTGATATGAATTTTGAAATTTCTGAAGATGCGTTAGATTTATTGGGTGAAGCAGGTTTTGATCCTGTGTATGGTGCAAGACCGATGAAACGAGCCATTCAACAACAATTGGAAAATCCACTGGCACAAGCCATATTGTCAGGGTATTTTACCGCTGGTGATACTATCAAAGTCGAGGTTGAACATGAGGAATTGCGCTTTGTGAAAAAGTAATAATACGGGAAAAGCTGACAGGTTTATCAAACCTGTCAGCTTTTGTTTAACGCTGTTATTTTTTCGTTATGGAATCAAACAAGTTTTTAACCAATGGCCAGCCGTGAATGAGCCATTGTTCTTTTACAAACAGTGCTGCGGGTTTAATCGAACGAGCTAAGGCTTTAATAACCTCCCATACTCTATCAGCAATAGAGGCATCTGGACTATCACGGCGTTGTAAATAACCTGCACCAAAACCATCTATAAACACAGGTTTAAAGAGCCACATTTCTAAAATAGAGGTGACGAGCATAAAGGCAAAAGAAATGCCCATACCCATACCTGCAAAAATCACCAACCATGCAAACATCGGGTGAATTTTCGTTAGCCACCATGACAAAATGTCTGTAATAAGAAACGCATAAGGCATACCAATGGCAATACATTTGTATTGCGTGCTGGTGGTTTCGGCAAAGCTAAAAATTAGCCCGACAAACATAAAAATAAAACTGATACCGAATAAATGAATATGCGATACGCGGGTTAATGATGAGAAAGTTGCACCTTCATCTTGCGTAGTGAACGCTTTTAGTGCATCAAATTTAGTAAAATCAGGCAAACTAGCGGTGTCTTTATTATGACAGGCAACACAACGGGTTTCGATAATTTTTTGAATACCATCGTCTTTATAGTCGTCAGCATCCGCGCCATCTCTAACCCATTTCATAATGGCAAAACGTTCCTGATCAGACGCATTGTCTTTCATTGAGCCATTCAGTTTGACTTCTAATGCAGTACCTGAACGGTTGCCGTAATAACTGTACACAATGTCATCTACAGATAAACCAAATTTGCCATCCGCCATACCGTGGGTGAACAATATTTGAATCAATGCAAAAAGATAACCAATAGCTACCGTACACAGATAGCCTGTAAACAACACTTTAAGCGGTGTGTCGTGATCTTTTAGGGGCGTGTATTTTGTTGTCATAGTCTTTTTTGATTGAGGAGATTTTGAAAGTGGAATCGAGTTTAACTCAGTCTTTTTGTACCTAGCTCATAAAGACAAGCAAACTTTGCGCCATTAATCAGCTTATTATAACCCGTACGTTGGTTATTGTTATGTTGAATAATGAATTGTTAAGCGGCAAAGTGCGCAAAAACGGTTATGGAATCACGCCCGTTTTACTATTTGCTGTTTTTATTTGGATCACTCCATATATCAGAATGCGTTGAGATGGTAATATTTTCTATTCGAGAAATCCCTGCTCTTGAATTTCTTTCTGTTTTTATAATGTTGCGTCTACGCTCAGCCTTACGCTTATTATTTTTTCCTCTATCAACAACAGACTTAAACACACGTTTATCATTACTCCAATGTCTAACGTGATATTCCTGTATGCCAATATATTTTCCATTCAATTGTTTCTTGTTAAGTTGCTTGATAACGCGCTGACCGACCGCATCGGGTTCTATGTTAACCAAAGCGTAATATTCGATGGTATTGGATTGGACAATTTGATATATCCAAAGTGAAATGTTTTCTATGCGACCACTGGCTCTAAATAAGCCGCCTTTAAGCACAGGAGTAATGAATGTTTCTATATCGCGTTCTGTCGTGTTTGTAGCTATTTTTTTTAAAATAATAATCATCCAAACTCCTGACGCACGGTGTCAAGTTACCGCTATAGAATTTATGTGCGTGTTATCAAATAGTGGGGTCTTTATTAACTAAACAGTTTAGTAGATAAACACCCTTCTTTCTATTCTAGTAGTAAGACTGGATTGAGAATCCTCAACCCAGTCATTTGTGTTTCTATACCTGAGTATTCAAATAATCTTCATAATTACCGTTAAAATCGACAATACCGTGCGGTGTTAATTCGATGATACGCGTTGCTAATGACGACACAAATTCTCTATCATGACTGACAAAAATCAATGTCCCTGGATAACTTTCTAATGCGTTATTCAAAGATTCAATCGACTCCATATCC
>Ga0208508_1000132_pt1 | contig 20979 bp, 20 predicted proteins | sample LakWasMeta1_LOW4_2_FD_183853 | JGI IMG/M metagenome (GOLD analysis project Ga0208508, IMG submission 183853) | Freshwater sediment methanotrophic microbial communities from Lake Washington under simulated oxygen tension - Sediment Metagenome... | ecosystem: Environmental > Aquatic > Freshwater >...
GTTTCCCAGAGAATTTACCGTTGTTTTTATTTAACAAACCTTGAGAGGGGATTTCACGTGAATAAATCAGAACTGATTGATCAGGTTGCAAGTGCTGCAGGTATTTCTAAAGCTGCTGCTGGTCGTGCATTGGATGCGACAACAGCTGCTATTACAAAAGCAATAAAAAGTGGTGATTTGGTAACATTAATTGGCTTTGGTACTTTTTACGTAGGCAAACGCGAAGCTCGCAATGGCCGCAATCCTCGTACAGGCGCAACAATCAAGATCAAAGCTGCTAATTCTCCTAAATTTAGGGCTGGTAAAGCGCTTAAAGATGCTGTAAACTAGCGTTTTCGTTGGTTAGGCAGGGTGCTTAGCTCAGTTGGTAGAGCGTCGCCCTTACAAGGCGAATGTCAGCGGTTCGACCCCGTTAGCACCCACCAAAAAAACCGACGATGATGCAGTAAAGTGACTAAGCCGTTTCTAATTTATCAATTTAGAGTGCTGGTAGTTTAAGCACTCTTTATTTTGTGAAAAACAACAAGATAAAGTGATATTTTAGAGGCGCAAAAATTCAAGGTGTATTGATTATTAATGCACTACGATTTATGGAGTGGTAGTTCAGTTGGTTAGAATACCGGCCTGTCACGCCGGGGGTCGCGGGTTCGAGTCCCGTCCACTCCGCCAAATAAAAAAAGCGAGTCTTAGGACTCGCTTTTTTTATATCTATTTTACGGATAGCGATCAGATGCCGTTATCCGTTTCTGTTCGATAGTAAATAATGGCGAGCAGGTCTTGATTATCTGCAGTCATATCAAGTTGGTCATCGTGATAGTGCTTGAAGTTGTGATATATTAGTTGCGCTTTTGGCTGGCTATTGTTATTTTTAACAATTTGCAAATGTTTGCTTTTTACTGATGAGTGAAAGTTTAAGAAGAGAATTTTATGTTAGATAGTATCCGTTCTGTTGCACAAGGCTGGGTTGGTAAAGCTTTGTTAGCCATTATTACCATTCCGTTTGCGTTGTTTGGTATTGACTCTTATTTAAATCAGGCTGGTAAGAACGTCGCAGTTGCCAAGGTCAATGGCAGTGATATTTCCATTCAGGAATATTCAAATGCTTTGCAGAATGTGCGTAATCGTCTGCAGTCAGAGGGCAAGGTTGACCAGGCTGATTTGGATAATCCTCAAGTGAAGATGCTGGTGCTTGACCAGCTGATTAATCAGCAATTGCTGGAGCAGGAAATCAAGGATAGCCATTACGCAATCAGCGATGTCCATCTGGCCACCTATATTACCGGCATGCCACAGTTCCAGAAAGACGGCAAGTTTTCACAAGAGTTGTATGACCAATTGCTGCAGCAGAATAAATTAACACCTAAGAAATTTGAGGCTGGAATCCGTTCTGACTTACTTACACAGCAGGCACAGGATGGCATCAGTAAACTTGGCTTTATTTCCAATGCTCGTGCGGATAGCACTCTAAAGCTGCTTAACCAGAAACGTGTGGTTACCGTATCTGAAATCAAAACTAAAGATTTCATTGACCAGGTGAAGATTGACCCTGCGCAGGTAAAAGCTTATTACGAGCAGCATAAAGATAAACTGCGTGTACCTGACCAAGTCAAGATTGAGTTCCTGGTGTTGTCAGCAAGCAGCCTGGTGCCAACTATCAAAGTGGATGATGAAGAAGTTAAGAAGTTCTATAACGACAATGCTTCCAAATTCCAAGGCAATGAGCAAAGGCGTGCCAGCCATATTCTGATTGGTTTCGGGGTAAATGCTACACCGGAGCAGAAACAGCAGGCTAAAACTAAGGCAGAAGCGCTGCTGGCTACAATCAAAAAGAATCCGAAGTCTTTTGAAGAGCTAGCTATTAAAAACTCACAAGACCCAGGCTCAGCAGCTAAGGGTGGTGATTTGGGCAGTTTTGGCCGCGGTGCGATGGTCAAGCCGTTTGAGGATGCCGCTTTCAGTATGAAAGTGAATGAAGTTAGTAACCTGGTTGAATCTGAATTCGGCTACCATATTATTAAACTGACCGAGATTACTGGCCAGAAATCTGACTTTGATAGTTTAAAAGCACAAATCAAAGGTGAGTTGATTTACCAGAAAGCGCAAGCGGCTTTCACTGAGAAAGCAGAATCTTTCAGTAACACTGTATACGAGCAATCAGACAGCCTGCTGCCAGCTGCTAAGGCATTTGATGGACATGTGCAGACCTCTGAGTGGTTATCACGTGAAGAAGCTACCAAGCTTTTCAAAAGCGATAAGTTTGTGAATGCGATTTTCTCTGATGAATCAATCAAGGATCACCGTAATACTGAAGCCGTTGAAGTTTCACCGAACAACCTGGTTTCAGCACGTGTTCTTGAATATAAGCCATCAGCACCTAGGGCGTTTGATGAAGTTAAAGCAGGTATCGAACAGCTGTTGAAGCTTGAAGCTGCGGCAAAACTGGCTGTTGCCAAAGGTGATGCTGCGCTTAAGAATCTGCGTGAAGGTAAAGAGGTTGCAGGTATAGAGTGGATTCCGCAAGTGACGGTTGACCGTAAGAATGCGCAGGGCCTGACACAGCTGGCAATGACACAGATATTTAAAACAGACACTAGCAAGCTGCCTGCATACTCAGGGCTCGCTGATAGTAAACAGGGCTTCCTGCTGGTTAAAGTGATCAGTGTTGATTCCTCAGCAGTTGCAGATGCGGATGTCGTTAAAAATACCAAGTCTGAATTGACGGCAGCACTGGCTAACGAGTATTTGACTGCATTCAAACAGTCATTACGTGAAAAAGCAAAAGTTAAGGTTAATCAGAGACTGCTGCTTGATAACACAGCGAATCAATAATGCTGTGTAGTTAAAGATTGATTATCTAAAGACTGGTTAATGCGTAATAGAAAAGGCACCTTAAGGTGCCTTTTCTATTTTGGCCTGTCTAGTGATTAAACAGGTACATGGTTACTTTGAGAATTAATCGATAACACCGGCAGCGGTGATATTCATGCCGCCATCCACATAAGTGATTTCACCGGTGATGCCAGAGGCCAGGTCGCTGCATAAGAAAGCGGCAGCATTGCCTACTTCATCAATGGTGACATTGCGGCGCAATGCGGCATGTTTTTCATTGAAGCCTATCATTTTGTCAAAGTCGGCAATGCCTGATGCTGCCAGCGTTTTAATCGGGCCGGCAGACACTGCATTAACGCGTATGCCACGTGGGCCCAGGCTTTGTGCCAGATAGCGCACATTCGCTTCCAGGCTGGCTTTGGCAACGCCCATGACGTTGTAGTTAGGCATAGTGCGTTCTGCACCAAGGTAGCTCAGTGTCAGCAGGCTGCCATTGCGGCCTTCCATCATCGGGTATGCGGCCTTAGCCAGCGCTGAGAAACTGTATGAGCTGATGTCGTGCGCAATACGGAAATATTCGCGGTTGATGTTGTCAAGGTAATCGCCATCCAGCGCTACCTTAGGCACGAATGCAACTGAGTGTACCAGTGCATCCAGGCCATCCCAGTGTTTTGCAAGGGCAGGGAACAGGGCATCGATTTGCGCATCTTCAGCGACATCACACGGTAGTACGATTTTAGAATCAAAGTCGGCAGCCAGGTCAGCAACCCTTTTTTCGTGCTTTTCCATCTGATAGGTAAAGGCAAGCTCGGCGCCTTCACGCTTCATTGCCGCTGCAATACCGTAAGCGATTGAGCGGTTGCTTAATAAGCCCGCGATGAGTACTTTTTTGCCTGCTAAAAATCCCATAATGAATCCTGTAATGATTTAGTGTAAATCTGTTATTTATTGGTTTTACTTAATTTATTGGTTTTATTGCGGGAATTATTTCTGGTGCCCGCTTCTGGGGTCTAGCGCATCGCGCAGACCTTCACCGAGTAAATTATACCCCAACACTGTGATTAAAATCGCTAATCCGGGGAATAGCGACAGCCACCATGCGAATTGAATATATTCTTTGCCATCGGTCAGGATGTTTCCCCATGAAGCCTGTGGTGCCTGTACACCTAAGCCCAGGAAGCTTAGCCCAGACTCCATCAACACTGCGCCGGCTACACCAAGTACAGCGCTGACGATGATAGGGGTGAGGCTGTTGGGTAGCAGGTGCTTAAAGATTAAACGAACGTCTTTTGCGCCCAATGTACGCGACGCCGTGACGAATTCGCGTTCACTCAGGCTCAGAAATTCTGCACGCACCAGGCGTGTTACGCCCATCCATGATGTGAGCCCGATTACAATCATGATGTTGATGATGGAAGGTGTTAGAAACGCGATGACGGCCAATATCAGGAAAAAGCTGGGAATTGACAGCATCACATCGACCAGGCGCATGATAAACACGTCTGTCCAGCCGCGATAAAAGCCGGCAATCGCGCCTAGCAGCACTCCGATGGCGGTAGAAATGCCAACTGCAACCAAGCCCACCAGCAACGAGATGCGGCCGCCATGCAGCATGCGGCTTAATACATCGCGGCCTAGGCCGTCCGTGCCCATCCAGTGCTGCATGGATGGTTCCAGCAGAATCGCTTTTACATTAATCTCGTTGGGGTCGTATGGCGCAATGAATGGCGCCAGCATTGCCAGCAGGAATATCAGCAGGATAATAATAAAGCCGGCAAATGCAAGCGGGTTGGATAATGCTTTTTTAAATACGCTATGGTTCATATGCTTAATCCTTTGCCACACCGCGTCTTACACGCGGGTCGGCCCATGCATACATCACATCTGCCAGCAGGTTGCCTATCAGCGTTAGGGCAGAGCCTATGGTCAAGATGCCCATCACGACAGGGAAGTCGCGCATCAGCACGGCATCAAAAAACAATTTACCCATGCCGGGAATGGCAAAAATGGTTTCTGCTATGACTGAGCCGCCAATGAGACCAGGGATTGATAAGCCGATGATGGTGATCAGTGGCAGCAGAGCGTTGCGCAGGGCATGGGTGTAAATCACTTTGCGTTCGTTCAAGCCTTTTGCACGGGCGGTAGTGATGTAATCGTGGTGCAGCACGTCCAGCATGCCGTTTTTAACAAACAGCGTGATGCCGGCCAGGCCTGTGATGGATGGAATGATGACAGGCAGAAAAAGGTGCGCCAATGAATCTTTGACTTTGCCCCAGGTGTTCAGCGATTCATAGTCCAGGCTATGTAGGCCGGAGATTGGGAACCAGTTATTCACCACGCCTAGCCAGTACATCAGCAGCAGGGATAGCCAGAAGCCGGGGATAGAGAATCCTATAAAATTAAACAGGGTGATGGATCTATCCTGCCAGCCCTGATACCTGCGAGCTGCAACGATGCCAAGCGGTATTGCCAGTAGCAGGGTAATTGCCAGCCCCAGTAGATTAATCATCAGGGTAATAGGCAATGCTTCCTGAATCAGGCCTTTGGTGACATTGCCATCTTTATCTGTGGTCTGCCAGAATACCGGCTTCTGGTGGCTGGCAAATGATTTGCCGAAATCCAGCGTTGCCATGCGTTTGAGCCAGAGGCCATACTGCACGATGACGGGTTTATCCAGATTGTACATTTCTCGGAGTTTCTGGCGTGATTCTTCGCTGGCTTTCGGGTTGAATGCAGCCTCGTTGTTGGTGATGTCACCCGGTGCCAGATGCATGATCAGAAATGAAATCAGGCTGATGCCGATTAGCATTGGCACCATCCACAATACACGTTTGACAAGGTATTTGAGCATAATGGTTAGCGGTTTATCTCGTTGCGCCTGAGCGGCTGTGGAATGTACCAGTCCTGCGAGTTATGGCCGATGCCAGCCGGTGGTGCCGGGTCATCGATGCCTTTAACACGCTTGTTGATGGCGGTTAAACCATAGCCGGCCGACAAATACACGATAGGGCTGTCTTCCAGCAAAACGCGAGAAAACTCATGGTAGATTTTCATGCGCTTGTCAGGGTTAAGTTCTACCCGACCTTGTTCCAGCAGTTTATCTATAGCAGGATTACTGTAGCCGATAAAATTGAATTGCCCGGGCGCCTGCTGGCTTGAATGCCAGATATTGTATTGGTCTGGATCTAGCCCTAAGCCCCAGCCCAGCACTACAACATCAAAATCTCCAGTTTTAATGAAGCGGCTGATAAAGCTCGCCCACTCGATAGCGCGGATTTTGACATCGATGCCGACTTCTTTAAGCCGGCGTTGAATCAGCACTGCTGACTTTTCGCGTTCCTTGTTTTGGTTGGTTACGATTTCAAAGGCAAATGGCTTGCCGTCGCGCTCCAGTATGCCATCCCCATTGCTGTCGGTAAATCCTGCTTCTTTCAGTAGCTCACGCGCTTTGGCAGGGTCATAGGGGTAGGGCTTGAGTGCCGGGTTGCTCCAGCGTGTGCCGGGCTTGTAGGGGGATGCAATGTTGATGCCCAGGCCCAGGTAAACACCGTCGATGATTTCCTGTTTATCGATGGCATAGTTAATGGCTCGGCGTACACGCACGTCATCGAAAGGCTTGTGTTTGAGATTGAACCCCATGTAGGTGTAGCTGTTGCCAAGCTCCTTGTAGAGGGCCAGTTTTTTCTGCAGTTCCGGCCGGGCAGGGATAATGCGGGAATATTTGATAGGGTCCAGGCCCATATAGTCAATGTGATCAGCCATCAGCTCCAGAAATTGGGCAGAGTTATCGGGAATGATGCGTGTCACCAGATGGTCTATTCTGGCTTGCCCCAGGACCGAATTGGGGTTTCTCGACAACCTAAGGTTCTCACCATGTGTCCAGCTGTCGAGCTTGTAGTAGTGGCTGCCAACGGGGTTTCTGACAAAGGGGGTCGTGTGCAGATCCTGCCCCTGCAACAGATGCTTGGGCAATATCTGCAAACCTGCCCAGCTATCGAGTGCAGGCGCGTATGCCTGTTCGTAGCTTACCCTGAATGTCAGAGGGTCTGGCGTCTCGGCTTTTTTTACCAGCTGGAAGTCTGAAGCATAGGGGCTGGCGGTTTTTTCATTGGTCACGGCCTGCCAGGTGAACAGCACATCGTCGCTGGTCAGCGGTTTGTTATCAGCCCATTTCAGGTTGGGTTTCAATCTGAATGTGATGGTTTTTTGGTCAGCTGAAATTTCCCAGCTTTTAACCAGGTCGCCTTCGAGCTCCAGGTTTTTATCATATTTGAGCAGGGTATTAAAAATATTGGAGGTAATTGCCGAGGAGGCAGACTCACCGGCTATCATTGAGATGAGGCCGCTAGGTTCACCGGTCATTGCACTTATCAGCGTGCCACCCGATTCGGCAGGGTAGCTTTTGTTTAAATCGGGGCCGGCATCCGGCGTGCTGTGAGGCGAGCCGCATGCCAATAGCAATAAAGAGACAAAGGATACAGAAGCTGATTTTATGAAGCCTGAGTGTGTTTTTGTCATCTTTAAAAGCTTAATTTAAGCGGCATCGGATTGCGTGATTGTGAGTTTGTTGCCTGGCTGAATACGGTTGCCGTATTTTTTATTCCAGCGTTTAAGGTCATCGACGCTAACATCGAATTTATCGGCAATGCTATGCAAGGTGTCTCCGCGTTTCACAATATAGGTTTGTTTTTTCTTGGTGTTTTTGCTGCTTTTGCTCTCGGTACTTGCTGACTTTTTATCATTGTCGGCATTGATGTTCAGCACCTGGCCGACTTGTACACGGCTGCTCTTGAGAGAGTTTGCTGCCATGATCTGTTTTACAGTCACGCCATAGCGTTTTGCGATACCGTGTATTGCTTCGCCTTTCTTAACAGTGTGTGTGACGCTACGCTGCTTTGATGGTTCATTTTCATTGCTGGTTTCAGTGTTGCCGGCAATTGCTACCGGAATGCTTAAATCTATGTTGGCTGAGTTCTGGGTTGAGTCAATCAGGCTGAATGGTTCATCAGCTGGTGCTGAGTCTGCTGCCATGTTTGATTTGGATGGAACGAAGTCATTGCGATTGCCATTGGGCACCAGTATTGGCGCTGCTTTTTTCATTTTATTCTGTGATGACAGGTCGTTCACATCACGCAGCCTGCTCACATGGATACCAAACTTGCTTGCAATCTGCTCAATACGCTCACCGCGTTTTGCAAGGTAGGTCTTCCAGCTGACTAAGGGTTTGTTATAGCTTGCAAGGTTAGTCCTGAATGTCTGCGCTGATAAAATCGGCAGCAGCAGTTCCAGGTTTTTATTGTCGCTGGTAATGACCGGGCGGTTGAAGCTCGGGTTAAGTGCCAGAAACTCTTCATCACTGATTTCAGCAAGCTTGGCTGCAAGATGGGCATCGATTTGTGCCGGGGCAGTTACTTTTGCAAAATACGGGGTATTGGCAATAGTCTGGATATTCAGGCCGTAATTGCCCGGATTAGTCATCAGGTTTTTGACCGCCTGCAGCTTGGGTACGTAGTTTTTGGTTTCCGGCGGCAGGTTCAGGCTTTCGTAATCTGTAGGCAAGCCCAGCCTGCGGTTGCGTTCGATAGCGCGCGCAACGGTGCCTTCCCCGGCGTTATAGGCGGCTAATGCCAGATCCCATGCGCCGAACATCGCATGGAGTTTTTGCAGGTAAGTCAGGGCTGCATCTGTAGCTACCGTGATGTTGCGTCTGTTATCTACCCACCAGTTTTGTTTTAGGCCAAAATATTTACCAGTTGAAGGCACAAACTGCCAGATGCCGGATGCACGGCTTGTGGAATAGGCCTTGGGGTTATAGGCACTTTCAATCATGGGCAGCAGCGCAATCTCTGTCGGCATGCCACGTTTTTCTACTTCCTCTACTACATGGAAAAGGTATTTCTGGCTGCGCTCAACCATGCGTTTGACATAGTCAGGGCGCGAGCTGTACCACTGCTCATGCGTTGCGGTGAGGTTTGAAGTTGAATCCGGCATGGCGTAACCGTTTTTAATGCGCTGCCATAAGTCATCGCTGTGAATATCAATAACAGGGGTTGCAGCGTCTTGAGTCTGGCGGGCTGTGTCTAGGCTTACGTCTAATGAATCACCAAGGCGGCCACCTCTTTGCGGCTTGGCAGCAACCGCTTCACCACTGCTGGAGCCAGGGCTTGTGCTTATGGCATAAGACGGTGCTGTATTGGTATTGCCTGTAGTGATGCCGATTGTCTTTTTGGAGTTGTCTTTTGAACTTGTGTCGCCTGCGTTTCGGTTGTCGCTAGCACCTAAGTCGCGAACGGCCGGTTTAAAGCTCTCATCTGAATAAATGATGATTTCATCACCCGCAACATTTGAGCTGAAATTGGATTCGGCAAGCGCAGAAGTGTTAACCGATATTGCGGCCACGAAAGCACATGCCAATACGGCTGAGAGTTTCATTTCGGAAGGCTGGGCGCTGATGTTGCGTTGAGTATTTTTGGTGTAATGACAAATGCGCCAAAATAATTGAAAACCCATAAAAACGCTCTTGATCATAATGTTGCAGCATACTACAGAACAGGTGCTTGTTAAGTCAAGTAAATAAAAATAACAAATGACATTAAAATTAAATGTTAACTATTTGATTAATATGTATTTCTTAACTCTCTTATCTTGCTGAAAACTTGTAATGTCGCGCAGTTTTCAAGCTGAACAGAGGATTGAATTTCGCTGGAATCGCAGCGTAAAAATGGATTGGTGGCAAGCTCGAGCGCAATAGTTGATGGCAGGCTGGGCCTGCCGGAGACGCGCAGGGCTCTGGTATCTTGCTCGCGCTGGATCAGTTCGGTGTTGTTTGGCTCCAGCGTCAGCGCAAAGCTGATATTGTGTAATGTGTATTCATGGGTGCAGTAAACCTGCGTGTCGCCTGTAAGTGAGGCAAGTTTCTGTAACGAAGCCAGCATCTGTGCCGGCGTGCCTTCAAACAGGCGGCCGCAGCCGGCGCCGAACAGCGTATCTCCGCAGAAAAGCCATTTCTGACTGCCATGCTCGATGTAATATGCGACGTGCCCCAAAGTGTGGCCAGGCACATCTATCACACGTACATTGCCTAGCCAGCCAGCGACGGTAATTGTGGATGCGCAGACCGGGGTGTGCGTGAAGTCGTAGTTTTCCTGCTTGGGCGCAAAGATTCTGACATCAGGAAATGCCTGCATCAGGCTATTTACACCGCCGATGTGGTCATGATGGTGGTGTGTGATTAGGATGCATTCCAGCTGCAGCCCAAGCTTGGTTAATACGTCCAGCACAGGTTTTGCGTCGCCCGGGTCAATTGCCAGCGCCTGTTTTCCGTTATGTATCAGCCAGATGTAGTTATCGGCAAAAGCCGATATCGGAATAATTTGTAATTGATGTTGCATATCGTCTATTATTTGCTCAATCGCTGGGTTACCTGATTACTTTGAATTAGCCCATAGTCAGCTATATTGGAATGATAACCGCTCTATGAGTTCAATACCGAATACGCAAGAAATATACAGTTCCGAGTATCAGTGGTATGAGTCTGCGCCCGGGCGGTATTTAAGGCGGCAGGAGGAGCCCCTGTACGACCAGGCGGTTGCTGACCTGTTTGGGTTCAATGCCCTGCAGATGGGGTGCCTGCAGATGGACTTGCTGCGTCATTCCCGCATTGCCAGCCGCTACAGGTCGTCTGATTTTGTGACCGCTGGGCATCACGCCCACCTGCACTGCAATGATGATTTCCTGCCTTTTGCCGACACCAGCCTGGATCTTCTGTTGCTGCCGCACCGGCTGGAGTTCAGCGAGCGGCCGCATCAGACACTGCGCGAAGCCGAGCGTGTCATTATGCCGGAAGGGCATCTGCTTATATCCGGCTTCAATCCATTCAGCCTATGGGGGGTGGTCTATGCCCTCAAGAACTTGCTGCCAAATAAATCGTGCCCTAAAGATTTTCCATGGAGCGGAAGGTTTATCAGCCTGACACGGTTGAAAGACTGGCTTTCATTATTAGGGTTTGAGGTGGTGTCGGTGCAAATGTGCTGCCATATGCCGCCTTTTGAGCAAAAGGCCTGGCATAGGCGTTTTTCATTCGTCAGCAAGCTTGCTGCCCGCTGGCTGCACATGATGGGTGGCGTGTATTTTGTAGTTGCGAAAAAACGGGTGGTTTGCATGACGCCCTTGAAACCCAGCTGGAAAAAAACTTCATTGCAGCCTCGCTTGGTGGCGCGGCCTACGCAGCGCGGCCAAAGCAAAAACGGCGTTTTAAAACCGCCCAATAAGAATCACTGTGAACAGTGAGGGGTTCGGGTTTGTTCGGTGGTCAGTATTCGGTGGTCAGTATTTAACGCGGTCAGGGTTGGCGGCATAGATACGCAGCACTTCCAGCGCTTCTTTTTCCAATAGCTGTATCTCGGGTATTTTGCGTTGTTCAAGCGGTTTTTTCAGTTCTTTGAATATGAGCTCATCATCAAACAGCACCTGTGCCGCGTGCTGAATGGTGAAGCCGTAAAATACACGTTCAAGCCGAGACCAATATGAAGCGCTAAGGCACATGGGGCAGGGCTCGCCACTGGTATAGAGCTCGCAGCCGCTTAAATCGTACGAGTTAATCTTTTTGCAGGCTTCGCGAATCGCCACAACCTCGCCGTGTGCGGTGGGGTCGTTGGCACTTATCACCCGGTTCCAGCCTTCTCCGATGATTTCACCATTTTTTACGATGATTGCGCCGAATGGGCCGCCATCGCCAGCCAGCATGCCTTTGCGGCCAAGCTCGATTGCGTATCGCATGAATTTCTCAGCCTGGTTTTTATCATAAGAGCCCATTGCCAATCTCCACTATGCTGTTAGCCTGCACTATGTATTGAGCGTTTATGTTAACGCTAAACCTGCATTAATAACTTTCTAATTTCAGGTTCATCCAGGTCTTTGCCTATGATGACGATGCGCGATGTCGGTTCGCCTTCAGTCCAGCCTTCCAGCAGTGTAGGCGGGTAGGGCGTAAAGTGCACGGCATGTATGGCAAGCGGCGATGGCTGATCAGCCGCATGGATGATACCTTTTAGCCTGAGCAATTTCTCGCCGTGCGTCTGGCACAGTTTCAGGATTACCGGTTTCAGGTCGCGCCAGTTGATTGGCATAGGCAAGGTTACGGTGAAACTCGTGATTCCATCATCGTGCGCTTTTTGTGGCAATGTGCCTTTAGGCAGTGTACCTTTGCCTGTCGCACGCAGCCAGCGCTGCGGTTCGGCTTGCTTGGTCGCAGCGTCGAACAGGCCGGCGTCGATAATAAAAGCAGGATCTAGCTCGCCATGGACCACTTGGTAGCGGGTAGCCCCCGGATTGATTGAACTGAGCTTCTGTTCCAGGGCGCTGAGTTGTTCCGCATTGCTTAAATCAGTCTTGGTAAGCAACAGCACATCGGCGACAGCCGCCTGTTTAAGCGCTTCCTTATTGCTTGCCAGCTGGTTCAGGCCATAGATGCTGTCTACGGTGACGACTACGGCATCGAGCCGGTATACCGATTCAATCACCGGTTCATTCATCAGGTTGGCCAGTATCGGGCCAGGGTCGGCCATGCCTGTAGTCTCAATCACCAGGCGCTTGAACTCAGGAACTGCCTGTAATGCACGTTTAAAAAACAGGTCGCGCATGGTATCGGCCAGCTCGTTCTTCAGCGAGCAGCATAAACAGCCCGAGCTCAGCAATACTGTATTGTCGGCAATGTGTTCGCTCTCGATATTCTGCGCCAGGCTGCTATTGGCAAAAATCTGGTCCAGGCCGGCATCACCAAGTTCGTTGATGATGACCGCGGTATCCCGCATCGCCGCGTGATGCAGCAGTTTGTTCAGCAGTGTTGTTTTGCCGCTGCCTAAAAAGCCGGTAAGCAGGGTGACGGGTATTCTGTTATCCATGAGTTTGTTTAGTTTTAATCAAAGAGAATCTGCCAATACAAGGTAAAATGTTGAAAATTTTAATGTTTGGCACAGTATGAATGTATTTTTTGAAGAAGATGGCAGTTTTAAAGTTGCCTCTATCATGACCGAAACGCAGGGTTCTATGCAAATAGAATCTGCAACCGGCAAGCGCAGTAAAATCAAAGTCAATAATGTCCTCATGCGCTTTGAAGCGCCTTTGGCAGGTTTTCTTGATGCGGCCAATGCCGAAGCTGAAACCCTGGACCTGGATTTTCTGTGGGAGTGCTGCAGCGAGCCGGAGTTTGGATTTGAAGAGTTCGCCGCTGAATATTATGGCCGCAAGCCAACATCAATTGAAGCTGCTGCCATCGCCATTAAATTGCATAGCGCCCCTGTATATTTCAACCGCAAGGGTAAGGGGCGTTATAAGGCTGCACCTGCCGAAATACTGAAAGCCGCACTTGCCGGGCTGGAAAAGAAGCGCCTGCTGGCTGAAAAAATGGCTAGCTATATCGAGCAGCTGAAAACGCATAGCATGCCGCAGGAGCTGATGCAGAAGCTGGACATGCTGCTGTATGAGCCGGATAAAAACGCATTTGAATATAAAACGCTGGATGCCGCCGCGGGCGCATTGCATCTGAGCCATATCAAGCTGCTGCATGCTTGCGGGGCAATTCCATCTGTGCATGACTATCATCTTGGCGCATTCCTGCGTGAGTATTTTGCCAAAGGCACAGACTTCAGCACCGATGATATACCGGCTACGCCTGACGACCTGCCGCTGGCAGATGTTGAGGCGTTCAGCATTGATGACAGCACAACAACCGAGATTGATGATGCGCTCTCGGTAAAAGAACTGGCCGATGGCGTGTTGCGCGTGGGTATTCATATTGCAGCACCTGCCCTGGGCATTGCAGTTGACAGTCCTTTGGATAAAGAAGCGATGCACCGCTTATCAACCGTGTACATGCCTGGGCATAAAATCACCATGCTGCCGGAGAGCACAATCAGGCCTTTCAGCCTGGATGAGGGCGAAATCAAACCTGTATTGTCACTGTACCTGCATGTGGCGCCGGACCTGACCATTGTGCAGCGTGACAGCAAGGTCGAGCGCATCAAGATTGCAGACAATCTGCGCCACGACACATTGGAGCCTTTTTTCAACGAGCAGACATTGAGTGCAGACAGCGGGCACCCTTACTGGTCGCGGTTGCTGTTTTTATTCAACCTGGCTGAGTCTTTAGAGAAAGCACGCGGCAAATATGACCCGACAAAGCCGCCACAGGTCGATTACAATTTTTATGTGAATGATGGCAAAGTCAGCATTGTGAGCCGCCATCGCGGCTCGCCTATGGATAAAGTGGTGGCGGAGCTGATGATTGAGGCCAATAACCAGTGGGGCGCTTTGCTGGCGACACATGAAGTGCCGGGGCTTTACCGTGCACAGTCTGGCGGCAAAGTCTATATGACCACCAAAGCCGAGCCGCATCAGGGGCTTGGTGTTGCCCAGTATGCATGGAGCACATCGCCGTTACGCCGCGCCGTAGATCTGATTAATCAGCGCCAGATTATCAGCGTGGTGCAGAATACCGAACCTGCGTATCCGCAAAAGAGTGAAGCGCTCACAACGCACATGCGTAATTTCGAGCTCACTTATAAAGCCTACAGCGAGTTCCAGATGCGCATGGAGCGCTACTGGTGCCTGCAATATATTATCCAGGAGAATATTCAGGAGATTCATGCCACGGTCTGGCGTGAAAACCTGGTGCGCCTGGACAATATTCCATACATGACCAAAGTATATGGCATGGCTGAGCTTAAAGCCGGCACTCGCGTCAGCCTGCAAGTGCAGGAGGTTGATACACTGATGATGGAGTTGCGCACTAAATTCCTGCGTGTACTTGAAGAAGAGCCGGTGCAGCCGCTGGTGATGGATGCAGACGATGAGAACAGCGAGCTGGAAGTGCTCGTGAATGCAGATGCAGCTGAAACAGGTGTAGAAAAAATGGCTGCCGAAGAACAGCCTGCTCAGGGATTAGGAAACCAGGAATCAGAAAACCAGGAATCAGAAAGTAAAGTTGAGGTAAGCTAGTGTTTCGTGTGGCTAAGCATTTATTGCGTGGATTAGCGCCTTCGGCGGCGGATGATGCGGTGGAGGTGAGTGAGCTTGATGGTGTGCGTGCCTTGCATTTAGGCTCGGCCACCATACAAAGCGCAATGCGCATCAGGGACCCATTCGCACTGGAACTTACCTACACACGTGGCATGATGTGTTTCCTGCTGTTTAAATCCAATGCCAGGCATATGCTGACTATTGGCCTGGGGGGCGGCTCAATCGCTAAATATGTACATGAATATTGCCCCGAAATATCCAGCAAGGTCATTGAGATCAACCCCCGCATTATACAAGTGGCGCGTAACCAGTTTTTTGTGCCCGAGAATGATGCGCGGCTGGAAATCATAGAGGCTGACGGTTTGCAGCACCTGGCAGAGCATCATGACTCAGCAGATGTGCTCATGATAGATGCGTTTGACAGCAATGGGATACCACCTGATTTTTGTAGCCAGGACTTCTTTGACCAATGCGCCGATGCATTGAAGTATGATGGTATTCTGGTGATTAACCTGTGGGGCAGCGATAAGAACTTTGATGTATATCTGAACAGGATAGAGCAGAGTTTTTACGGTAAGGCGCTGATATTGCCTACCGGCAGGCCGGGCAATATTGCCGTATTCGGCTTTAAGCGCGAACCGGCAGATTTGCGCATGAGCAGCCTTCGCAGTCGCGCAAAAGAGCTAGAGAAAACGCATAAAATTGAGTTCCTGCAATTTGTAGAGAAGCTTGCAGAGCACAATGAAAGTACAAATAATCGAATTTTTATGAAAAGTGATATGTAACTTATGGCACAAATTGCCCCAAACAGATATTTTGCAACTTGTCCGCGCGGTTTAGAGCAGCTCCTGGCAGATGAACTACAGCAGGTTGGCGCCAAGTCAATCAAACCTACCGATGGCGGTGTGAGCTTTGACGGGGATTGGGCGGTGTGTTACGCCGCCAATCTGCACTCACGCATCGCTACCCGCATCATGTGGCAGGTGGGGCGTGGCAAATATGCCAATGAAGAAGACCTGTTTAATGCTGCCTATAAGCTCAACTGGCCGCAATGGTTTGAGGTCAAGCATGACTTTATGGTGAAGGTGACAGGCGTGAAATGCCCGCTCAAGAGCCTGGAATTTGCCACCTTGAAAATCAAGGATGCGGTATGCGACAAGTTCAGGCTGGCTGTCGGCAGCCGTCCCTATATTGATACCAAAACCCCGGCTGTGCGCATTCATGCTTATCTGTCTGCAGAAGAGTACCAGTTTTATGTCGATACATCAGGTGCGGCACTGTATCAGCGCGGCAACCGCGGTGCGAGCATCGAGGCGCCATTGCGTGAGAACCTTGCCGCCGGCATTCTGAAACTGAGCGGCTGGCAGCCCGGCCAGCCATTCCTAGACCCGATGTGCGGCAGCGGTACATTTCTGCTTGAAGCGGCAATGGTGGCGCTGGATATTGCCCCGGGCCTTAAACGCAGCTTTGGTTTTGAGAAGCTCAGGACTTTTGAGTCTGATGTATGGAAAAAGATTAAAAACCAGGCAACAAGCCGGGTTAAAAAAGTGTCATTCCAGAAGATATATGGCTCTGACCTTGATTTACGCGCGGTGCGTGTAAGCAAGCAGAACCTTGAAGCGGCAGGGCTGTTGGAGGCGGTGCAGGTCGCCCATGTTGATATGCTGAATGTAGTTCCGCCTGCCGATAGCGGCGTGATGGTCACTAACCCGCCTTACGGGGTGCGTATCGGTGAAGATGAAGAACTGGCGCTGCTTTACCCGAAAATGGGCGAAGCCCTGAAGCGCAAGTTTGCTGGCTGGAATACCTATTTTCTGACCAATGACCTGCGTATGCCTAAACTCATGCGCTTGACACCTAGTAAACGTACCCCTTTGTTCAACGGGCCGCTGGAGTGCCGTTTATTTGAAATTAAAATGGTGGCCGGTTCAAATCGCAAGGATAAAATCGATGGCTGATTCACTGCAAGAGCTGCGGGCACGCATTAATGATTTTGTTGCTGAACGTGATTGGGCGCAGTTCCATACGCCTAAAAATCTGGCGATGGCAATGATTGTTGAGGCCGCTGAACTTGTTGAGCATTTTCAGTGGGATACGCCGCAGGAGAGCCAGCAGTTGGCCCCTGAAAAACGCGAGGCGGTGAGTCATGAGCTGGCAGATACCTTTGTGTATCTGCTGCGTTTGGCAGAGGTGCTGCAGATTGACCTGATTCAGGCGGCGAATCAAAAGATTGATTTAAATGCCAAAAAGTACCCGGCTGATAAAGCGCGCGGCAGTAATGCCAAATATACGGCCTATGAGCAGTGATAAGGTGAAAGGTGAAAGGTGAAAGGTGAAAGGTGAAAGGTGAAAGGTGAAAGGTGAAAGGTGAAAGGTGAAAGGTGAAAGTTATGATGAATAAAATAAAAAACCAGCTTCTTTGAAGCTGGTTTTTTTATGGCTACAGTTTAGCTAATTAAAGCACTGCTAAAGCTGCATCGTAGTTTGGCTCTTCTGTGATTTCAGCAACCAGTTCGCTGTGCAATACCTTGTTGTTTTCATCCAATACCACCACTGCGCGGCTGGTGAGGCCTGCCAGGCTGCTTGAATTGATTGCTACGCCGTAGTTTTGGGCAAAGGCTGCCGTGTTGCGGAATGTAGATAATGTTTCTACGTTTTCAATGCCTTCTGCGGCGCAGAAACGGTTTTGTGCAAATGGCAAGTCTGCTGAAATACATAACACCACTGTATTGTTGAGTTTAGCTGCCTGCTGGTTGAATGTACGTACTGAGGTTGCGCAGGTAGGAGTGTCGATACTAGGGAAAATGTTCAATACTTTACGTTTGCCAGCGAAGTTCGCCAGGGTAACGTCGGTTCTGGTTTTGTCTGCCAGGATAAAGTCCGGTGCTGTTTGGCCTTTTTGCGGGAATGTGCCGCCGATTTCTACTGGGCCGCCTTTTAGGGTCACTGTGTTTGTCATGATTGTTTCCTCTTATTTGTTGGTGTTGGATTTGACTGCATTAATTCTTTAATCACACATCATAAAACAAAAACGCACAGTTTGCACTGTGCGTTATGAGAAATAATGCCAAATATAACCCTTTGTTTTAGTAGGGTCTTTTCTAATTATGCGAGTAGGTTTTCGCTCAAATAACCGATAGTCATGGTCTGGTTGTGCAGCACGCTGTCGCTGGTATCAGGACGCGGTGCAAACTCGCCGTATGAATAAAAACCGGTGATTGCAGTCTGGTTGCCAAGTATCTGCTGCACGAGCTTGACTTCATCAGCAACCAGGTCTGCCATCACACCTTTGCGACCAACACAGCTTACGCAGATTGCCAGGCCATTCTGGTTGACGCTGGCATTATCTTTGACCAGATGGGCTGCATCACCGGCACCTTCAACCAGGCGGTCATGCGTTGCCTGACAGAAGCGCACTGTTTCACCTTCATCAACGTTACCTGCAAAAGTCAGGCTGTTAGTTTTAGGGTCGATAGCTAGCAGGGTGCGGATCTTTTCAATGTCGCGTTTGCCTTCTTCAATAATGGCAAACGGGAATTTAAGGCCGCTGCCCGGCAAGTCTTTTGCTGAATGGGCGCCAATATACAAGTTATACAGCGGCAGCGCCGGTTTTCCATCCAGTTCCAGAACGATGTTCTTTTCGGATTTTGTCACTTTGCGGGGTGGGCCGTATGGTTTCCAGCCCCGGCCCACGCCGGTTGCCGCAATCAGGCTGTTGCCATACAGGCCAACAGCAATGACCAGACCATCACCTACGGTATCGTTGAAGAGTTGTACTGTTTTGCTGAAATTAAAGCCATCGCCCGCCATGCCGCCCATGATGGGAATTTCACCCAGTACGCTTTTGAAGCCTTCGAGCAACTCTGAGCCGTTTACATTCAGGCCATCTGAATATACAAGCACGGCTTTCAGACTGTCTGATTTTAATTGTTTGGCGAGGCCTGCCGCAGTTTCATAAGAGTTCTGCATGCCGGACATCTTGGTATGGGTGACGCGCTGAACGGTCTTCTCCCACAAAATTGCAGTAATCTGCAAACTGTCATCAAATACGCCGGAGGCTGTAATTTCACCCGAAGTAGAGCAGCCGATGATTTGTGCTGTGGGATAGCGTTCTTTTAAAACGGTTTGTATTTTCGCTTCGCCAAAGCGTTTTACCGAGCCAAATACCAGCACCAGATTTGCCGTAGGCAGTGGCGAGGTGGCCGGTAAATCTTTTAATGTCATTTTGGCCGTTAATGACTCTTGTCTAACTATCATGCTGACCCCTTGGATTTCTGCTTAAAAATATCAGAATTATTAGAATAATTTTTGTTACATAATTATTATTGTAAATAAATGTTACACAAAATTGTAAATAAATGTAATATTTATTTTAGATTATCTTTACGGGTAATTTATGGGGGGGCGTTATTTTAATAAAAATTTTAATTTGTATTGCCTATTGAGCATTACTGTAGATAGAATAAGCTCAAAAAAATGCAAGAAATTAAAATCTAAAATAATAGTTGCATAATAAACATAAGGAGCTTGCTGGTGACCCAGGAAAAGCCGAACCAAGAAAAATTGACGTCAGATCAATTATCTAAAATCAAAGTCATGGTCATTGATGACAGTAATACTATCCGTCGCAGCGCGGAAATATTTCTAAAGTCATCTGGATGTCAGGTCATTCTCGCTGAGGATGGCTTTGATGCATTGGCAAAAATCTCGAATGAACATCCTGATCTCATATTCGTAGATATCATGATGCCAAGACTCGATGGCTATCAAACCTGTTCCCTGATCAAAAGAAACGCGCGCTACAAGGCGACGCCAGTCATTATGCTTTCCAGCAAAGATGGCTTGTTTGACCGTGCCCGTGGACGCATGGTCGGTTCAGACCAGTATCTCACCAAGCCCTTCACGCAAGAGACCTTGCTGGAAGCGGTACAAACTTATGCTGCAATCGGCGGCAATCATCAACAAGAGGTAGATTAACTATGGCAATACAAAATATTCTGGTGGTAGATGACTCTGCAACCGATCGTTTCTTTTTAACAGAGCTTCTGGAAACTTCCGGTTATACAGTAACCGGTGCCGAGAGCGGTGAAGAGTGCCTGGCTAAAGTAAAAGATTACAAGCCTGATTTGGTGCTGTGTGACGTTGTGATGCCCGGTCTGACAGGTTTTCAGGTAACTCGCGCGCTGACTAAAGATGCTGATACGGCAAATATCCCGGTAATTTTGTGTACAGGTAAATCACAGGCTACAGATTTGGCCTGGGCTTTGAAAATGGGCGCAAAAGCTTGTGTGACAAAACCGGTGGTCGGTTCTGAGCTGCTGGCTCTGATTAAAACGCTGGAATAAGTGCTGCTTAAGCAAGTGGCAGCTGGTGGCTCGGTATCAAGTGAAAGTTTCTTGAAAAATACTAAATAACTGGATTGATTGAATAATCGTGGCAAAAACTTCGAATTTACGTGAATTTCAGGAAGCGATTCTTGCAAAATTAAAAGATGCAGCCAGTCATGCAGGGGTTGAGTCTTCATCACGCCTGGGTGTAGTGGTGGGCTCTAAAAGGTTCTTGATTAATCTGACCGACGTAAAAGAAGTATTGCCAGTTCCGCCTGTCATGCATGTTCCGCTGACCAAGCCATGGTTTCTTGGCGCAGCCAACGTGCGCGGTAATTTATACAGCATCAGTGACCTTGCACAATTTCTGAAAATGCCGCCGACATCAAAGTCTATCAATAACCGTATTCTGCTGCTGAGTACAGAGTCAACAGCGCAGACGGCGTTGCTGATTGATAGCCTGGTTGGTTTGCGCAGTATTCAGGCTATGAAACAACAGGCGCCGGATGCTGAATCCAGTGCGCTGTTCAGTAAAAATAATTATATAGATGAAGATAACAACCAATGGCTTGAGCTTGATGCTGAAGCACTGGTGAAAGATAAGGACTTTGTGCAGCCAACTTAAATAAATCCAGCAATCGCAGTCAATGTGCATGATATACATTTGCTAGTGGCATAAGGTTTTTAAGTAATTGTTTTAATTTGGTTTTGGTGGGTAGTTAAAAGGTAGCCACGGTGTATGTGCAATTGTTTATATAGCGTTGCAAAAGCTGGTGCTGCTATAGGGTAAGTATAATAATTTTTG
>Ga0208508_1000133_pt1 | contig 20876 bp, 32 predicted proteins | sample LakWasMeta1_LOW4_2_FD_183853 | JGI IMG/M metagenome (GOLD analysis project Ga0208508, IMG submission 183853) | Freshwater sediment methanotrophic microbial communities from Lake Washington under simulated oxygen tension - Sediment Metagenome... | ecosystem: Environmental > Aquatic > Freshwater >...
CAGCACGACCTGCTGGATGAGCTCCTCGCGGCTACTCCACGACGGCATCACGAAGGTCCCTTCCGGCGAGCGCCCGGGCGATCGACGCGCTGAGGTGAGTGAGCACCGGCGCCGAGGCGCCCATCGCCTCGGTGAGCAGCGCCGTCACCGCAGGCTCGAAGGCATCGAGCGGCTTGTCGCGCAGCCGCACCTGCAACCGCGAGGCGATGCGGGTCACCGACTCGATGTCCCCGAGGAAGAGGTCAGCCTCGGTCTTCGCCCGCGGCGCCGGGGCGGCGCGCAGGATCGGGGCGCGCTCCGCGAGGGCGTCGGCGACGCCAGCGCCTGCGCGACGGTCAGCCCGCGGCGCTGCGTGACCATCGCGGCCACCGGCTGGTTGCCACACGGCAACCGCCCCAGCTAGCTCGCGACGCGCGGGCCGACGAGGCCGAAGCGCACGTCGGCCTGCACCTGCTCGTGGAGGCCCTCGGCAAGCGTCAGCCGACGGCACACCCAGCTCTTGTCGTGCCCGAGCAGGCGACCGATCTCCGGCTGCGTGAGCTTGTGCTGGCGGTAGAGAGCGCGGCACAGCCACGCCTCCTCCAGCTCCGTCAGCGCGTGACCGCGGTTGAGCGTCGCGAGCGCGGCCGTCGCGGCGACGTCGATGGGGAGCACGCGCACCCGCAGCTCACCCCAGCCGAGCGCGCGGGCGGCGCGCAGGCGGGTGCTTTCATTCGTGGGGAATGGGTTCGGACATGGGGCAGAAGATCGTGGGTAGGGACTATGGCGGCGAAGGGGAGAGGGTCAACCTCGGCCGTGCGGTGCCATGGCCCTCGACGGACCGGCCGCGCTCGTGCGCATCGACTGCGGCATGTCCCCCGGCGTCGGCGACAGCCTGGGCTCGCTGCTCCGCGTCCGCCTCGACGCGGGCCGCGAGATCGCCGAGGCGCTCCTCCTCGACGTCTCGAAGGTGCTCGGCACGTCGCTCGACCTGACGAGGACGCTCAACGACGTCGCCCGGCTCGTCGTGCCCCACCTGGCGGACTGGTGCGCCATCGACCTGCTCTCCGAGCGCGGCACCCTCGAACGCGCCGCCGTAGCCCACGTCGATCCGGCGAAGGTCGCGCTGGCGTGGGACCTCTGGCGCCGCCTCCCGCCCGGCCCCGACGACCCGCACAGGACCTACGCCGTCCTCCGCGCTCGCCGCGGCGAGCGGTTCGAGGAGATCCCCGACGCGTTGCTCGCGGCGTCCATCCCCGACCCCGACCTGCTCGCGCTCGCCCGCTCGCTGGGGCTGCGGTCTTCGATGTGCGTGCCGCTGGTGGCGCGACCACGCGCTCGGGGCGCTCACGCTCGTCTCGGCCGAGTCGGGGCGGCGCTACGGCGAGGGCGACATGGCCTTCGCCGAGGAGTTCGCGCGCCGCATCGCCGTCGCCGTCGATAATGCGCGGCTGTACACCGTGGCGAACGACGCGCGCGCCGCCGCGGAGGCCATGGCGTCCGAGGTGTCCGAGCAGAGCCGCGCGGTCGAGGCCGCCCTCCTGACGATGCGCGCGGAGCGCGACGCCGCGCTCGCGAGGGTCGGGGCGCTCGAGCGCGCGCGGGACGAAGCATCGGGCACCCGATGACCGAGCGTTCGAGCGTTCGCCCCGCGGCGCCCGGGCTCCCCGATCTCGCCCTGGACAAGCTCACGCGTGTCCTCGGCGCGGAGAAGGGGCGTCGCGTGTACGGCGACGTCCTCTCCGACGCGGGGCTCACGGAGATCCTCACCGCCGACGACCTCTACGTCTTCAGCGAGCACCTCTCGAGGCTGGGAGGGTTCGAGGCGGCCGTCGGGGGCCTCCTCGGCGTGGACGCCGTCCTGCGCGGGGCCTCGGCGCGCCCGCAGGTCGCCTGAAGCCGGAGCCACGCGCCCCGTGTGGGGTGGCGCCACAGGTCGTGTGCAAGGCGTGTCCACGCGACTCGTGGGGGCCGAGGGTTCCGTCTCCACGCGGGCGCAGCGCACGGTTGACGTCGTGGATCGGCGCCTGCAAAGCCTGCCACTCATGGAGACGCGCGACATGACGCAGGAGGATTTCGGCCGGATCGTCTCGGTGATCGACCGCTGGTGGGGCGGGCCCACTTCGGCGCTCGCCCACCCGCTCTTCTTCCACGAGCTCGGCGACGACGCGCTGGTCGTCGAGGACGAGGACCGCATCGTCGGATTCCTGCTCGGCTTCCTGACCGCGCACGGCACCGGGTACGTCCACCTGGTGGGCATCGACAACGACCACCGCCGGCGCGGCGTCGGGCGGAAGCTCTACGAGAGCTTCTCTGCGCGGATGCAGCGCCGCAGCGCCCAGCGCATGAAGGCGATCACCACGGTGGGCAATCAGGGGAGCATCGAGTTCCACCGGGCGCTCGGATACCGCGTCGAACTGGTGACCGACTACGCCGGCCCGGGACGGGACCGCTACGTATTCACCCGCGAGCTGGCTGCGGGCTGAGACCACGCCCAGCGGCGAGGTCTTGCTGCGACCTCCGCGTTCGCAGCGCCCGTTCCGAGGCGAGGACCGCCTGCGTGATGGCGCGGCGCCCGTCGAGGGCTACGGCCCTGCGCGCCGCTTCTGCGATGCGGGATCAGCGGGATCAGCCGCCAACCTGTGGACCGGGCGAGCGCCAGACATCGGCCCCGGTGCCCTCGTCGAGGATCACCGCGCCCGCGAGGGCGCTGAGTTGAGCCACGGGCACGCGGGTCAGGACGTGGACCACCTCGGCTTCCAACGAGCCCCCCACGAACTGCGTGAAGGCGTCCTTGTTCTCGTGGGTGACGCTGATGCTTTCGGGCAGGAGGGTCCCCGGGAAGATGTGCCGGAGGAAGGCGCGGCTCTCCGGGTCCAGGGCGTACCGCTCACCCGCAGCGCCGTGTTGCCGGACGATCCGCAACGGCCGCAACGGCCGCGCCTGGAGCGGAGGGAGGCCATGCAGCGGCGCCACCGCCGTCGCCACGGCCAGGGTCAGGGCGTCCTTGAGTTCTCGCAGCTCCGCGTCGGCCCGGTCACGGCGCGAGGGCGTCACGTAGAAGCCCAGGGCCATGCTCCCGTGGGACCAGGCGACGGGCAGGGGGGCCTCGTGCGGCCAGGCCACCATCGCGGCGTTGAGCAGCTGCACGACCGTCCGCGCGGGAACCTCATCGGCGACGGCGACGTCGAGGTAGCTCAGCACCGCGTTCCCCCCGGCGGAGACCTGGGTGATGGTGAACATCAACCGCCCGGGCGTCCGGTCGGCGATGCGGGCGATGTCGGGCGAGCGCCAGTCGATCCCGGTCGAACCCAGGTGGCTGTAGCCGAAGATGTTCACCCCCTCCTCGCCGCCCGCCGATCGGACTCGCTGCGCGCCGAGGTACATCAGGCCACCAGCCGCCACTCGCGCGGCGGAGCGCCGAGGGTCCGCGGGTCGTGGATGTCGAGCGCGCGCTCCCGCATGGGGTGCTCCTCCATGTAGGCGTCGTAGAGGTCCGGCCAGCCGCGCCAGCCCTCGCCGTTCGCGCGGTCCTGCTCCTCGGGCGTCAGCTGATCGAAGAGGTCCTCCAACACCCCGAGGATCTCGCGGTCGTCCGGCGCCGCCCACGACGGCGAGCGGCGAGCATCCCGCAACACCCCGACGAGCTCCAGGTACTTGTCGTGGGCGCCGCTCATGGTCCCTCGGTGGGGGGTGCGGTGCGCGCCCAATGCGGGCGGGTCGCCTGGATCGCGAGCTGGAAGGCCGGGACGGGGCACGGTTCGCGCGCCTCGATGACCGCGTGGGAGGTCCGGTCGTGGACCGGGCCCAGGTGTAGGTTCGACGCGACGGTGAGGGTCGCCTGCGGCAGCTCGTACATCACGGTCTCGGAGTGCAGACCGCCGAACGCCTTCGGCCGCAGGGGCGCCATCATCCGGCGGTAGTCCCCGACGGTGACGGAGAGGCCGCCCTGGCCCGGGCCGGCGCTCGCGCCCTTCACGTCGCTCGGTCGGACGCCGAGCAGGTTGCGGCCGTCGCCGATCTGGGGCGCCCCATCCTCGGCCGGCAGCATCGCGCGAAACAGCGGGTTCATGGCGGCGCCGGCAACTTATCACGGGCGCCCGCTGCCGGACGGGACCTGGGATGATTGCCGGGCGCCTGTCCGACCGCGTCGGCCGCAAGCACGTCCTCGTCGGCGGCTGGGTCGTCGCGGCGCCCTGTCCGACCGCCTGGGCCGCAAGTGGCTCATCGCCGCGGGCATGTGGGTGCAGGCCGTCGGCATCGTGGCGGTCGTCGTCGCGCACGGCTTCGCGGGCTTCGCGACGGGCGCGGCGCTCCTCGGCGTGGGCACCGCGATGGTGTACCCGACGCTGCTGGCCGCCATCGGCGACGTGGCCCACCCCTCGTGGCGCGCCTCGGCGGTGGGCGTGTACCGGCTCTGGCGCGACCTCGGCTACGCGATCGGCGCGCTGCTCGCCGGCGCGACGGCCGACGCCCTGGGGCTGCCCGCGGCGATGTGGCTCGTCGCCGCGCTCACGTTCGGCTCCGGTCTCGTCGTCGCCGTTCGACCTCAACGAAAAGCTATGGGGCGTGGACCTCGGGAGAGATCCCGGTGCAGGACCCGGCGGACCCGGCGCGGGGTCCTCGGCGCGTTCGACCGCGAGCTGCTCCAGCGCGACCTCCTGCTGACGCGGGTGGTGTGGTCCGAGGGCGGGCGCGAGCGGGCGGACTACCTGGAGCTGCCCGAGGGTCAGCGGGTGGAGTCGATCGCCCCGCCGCCGAGCCTGCTGGGACTCAAGGTCAACGTGGGGACCCGCCTGGCGTGGTCTTCCTCGCGACCCTCTCCTTGCCCGGTTCAGCGCCCATCGCGGTCTTTCCTCCACCGACCCGAGCTTCGCGTCTTCGAGCCCGGACGGACGCGTCCGGGAGACGCAGCGACCGTCGAAGTCACGCCGGCTCCTCAACCCGACGCAAGGATCTGACCGGGTGCCCCACCCCGAGGGGACTCTCAAGCCCCCTTCGGGGTCCCTGCCGGGCGCGGATCGTTCCCGCGGCGCGCTTGCCCTCGAAGATCGCGACGCCATCGACGATCGCGTCGAGCGGATAGCGCGCGATGGCGATGCGGAGGTTGCGCTCCGGGTCGAGCAGCGCGAGCCGCTCGAAGGACCGATCGAGGTACGCGCGCACCTCGGGATCCTGCCGGGCTTCGAGGGTCTGCTGAAACCGCGGGCGATTACCTCCTCCGGCTGATGTGGTCGAGCAGGTCGTTCAGGTCATCGCCGCCCATGGTGAGCAGCGCAAGCAGCCGGGTCGTGAGGCGCCCATTGCGCACGAACGCGCTCGCCGCGGCCACCGCGGCCAGCAGCTCTGCGGGCTCCCACGGCTTGCGCACGTAGCGGAAGATGAGCGCGCGGTTGATCGCGTCCACCAGCACGGGCGCGTCCGTGTACGCGGTCACGAGGATGCCCGCGACGTCGGGCTGGTGCTCGCGCAGCGCCGCCAGCAGGTCGGTACCGGTCATCCCAGGCATCCGCTGGTCGGTAACGACCACGTCGCACCGCACCTCGGCAATGATCGTCAGCGCGCGCTCGGCCGAGACCGCCGTATGGACGATGTAGTCCTCGGCCAGGAACGCCTCCATCACGTCGAGGTTGCCCGGCTCGTCATCCACCACCAGGACGTGGCGGGTGAGCATCTCACCGATGCCGTAGCGGGCTGCAAGTGTCGAGATCTTTTCGGGTTCCAACACGGCCTCAGCATAGGCCTCCGCGCCGGCCCCGTCCGCGACGCCCCACACGGCGACCTCCGCCAGTGCGCGGCGCGCGCGGCGTCGTGCGTCCAGACGACGGCAGCACGGCGTCGAAACGCAACGGAAGCGTCTTCGGTCCCCGCAAGAGGATGGACTCCACACGCTCGACGTGGCCCTCGCCCGGCGCGAGGGAGCCGCAGGTGCGGAGCAGTGCCTCGAGGGCCACCCTCGCCTCGAGTCGAGCGAGCGGGGCGCCGACGCAGAAGTGGATGCCCTGCCCGAAGCCGAGGTGACCGTGCGTGTCGCGGGTGATGTCGAAGCGGTCTGGATCTGGGAATCTTCGGTGGTCGCGGTTGGCCGAGCCGTAGAGGGGAAGCACGGTCGCGCCCTCCGGGATCGTGACGCCGCCCAGCACCACGTCGCGAGTGGCTCGGCGGAAGAGGGACTGCACGGGGGCGTCATAGCGCAGGGTCTCCTCGACGAGGCCCGGGATCAGCGACGGGTCGGCCTGCACCCTCGCGAGCTCGGCGGGGTGGGCCAGGAGCGCCAGGACCGCATTGCCGATGAGGTTCGTGGTCGTCTCGTTGCCGGCAATGAGCAGGAGGAACGTGAACGCCAGCACCTCGCGGGTGGAGAGCACCTGGCCCTGCTCCTCGGCCTGCACGAGGGCGCTGATCAGGTCGGCGCGGGGGTGGGCCCGGCGCTCATCCATCACCTCCTGGAAGTACTCCATGAAGGCGGCGATGCTCCCGCGAATCCGCTCCTGTTGGGTGCCGTCCATCATCCCGGCGACGGCGCCGACGATGTCATCGGACCAGCGCTTGAACTCAACGCGCCGTGCTGGATCGACCCCGAGGAGCTCGGCGATCACGATGACTGGCAGCGGCATCGCCAGCTCTGCCACGACGTCGCACGAGCCCCGGTCGGCGAAGCCTGCGACGAGGTCATCGACGAGCACCCGGACCCGCGGTTCGAGGTCGGCGGCCGCCCGTGGCGTGAAGGCCCGGTTGACGAGCGAACGAAGGCGGGTGTGGACCGGCGGGTCGGAGGCGATGAGCACCGCGGCGTCGGGGAAGGCCTGAAGCTCGCCGAGGAGGGACGTCACCATCGTCGCGGACGAGAAGAGCGCGGGGCTGCGGAGCACGTTGATGACGTCGTCGTAGCGGGACACGGCCCAGAACCCGAAGGGCTCCACCAGCGCCACAGGGGAGTTCTCGCGGAGGTGGGCGAAGGACGGGTAGGGATTCGCCCTCACCGCGGGATCGAGCGGGTTGTATTGCATCGTCATTCTCCTCCACCGTTGGTCGCGTCGTCTGCGGCCACTGGCCGCGAGTTCACCCCAGGGATCACGACCACGCCGCGCTGTTCCGCGAGCCGGAAGGCCCCGCCCGCGATCGCGAAGGGCTCACCGTCGGCGCCCAGGAGGCGCGCGCGGGCCACAACGTGCTCGTCGGTGACCCGATCGATCCAGGCCTCCAGCCTCATCTCAACGGCGCGCGGCACCGCGCGCCAGATCTCCGTCACGAACCGCGAAGCCTCCAGGCGATACCCACAGTCGTTGGCCACGGTGCGGAGCGCCTCGCACAGGGCGCTCGCGACGTCGATGTGACACGCCCGTGCGGCGGCGCCTGCACAGAACGACAGGGACGCCACCCTGGCGTGGTCCCGCTCGCGCCGGACGAATTGCGCCGTCCCCGCCACGCCAGCCAGGACGAGGCGCCCGCTCGCCGCCCGCGGGGAGACGAGTGAGAGATGGCTGCGGGTGGTTGGCAGGCGGCTCAACGGGTCCTCCTCGGCGACGACGGGCTGCGCAACCCATGTCTGATCGCCCGGGTTCTTGGTCGCACGACCAAGAACATATCCAGCACGCGTCGTCAAGGTCCGTGCAACGGACCCGTCCGGCGCCGAGAGCCTGGATGGATCTGGCCGGTCGCCCGCGCCCAGCGTTGCGTGGCACCTCGGGTGGATCCCCGACGCCTGTCCGGGTCAGCGGCGGGTCGGGGCCCGCCGGCGCTGCCTGCTCGCCGTGGGCGCCGGGGCCGGGGCGCCGGGCGGTGCGGTAGCCCCCTCTGGCGGGTCCGTGTCGCGCGGGGTGGAACCCCTGATCTGCTCGACGCCGACGCTGGCAAGCCGAGCCGCTTCATCGAGCAGACCGAAGGTCATGAACGCCCAGAATGTGTCGGCGATCTGCTCGGGCGTGTAGTCGCCGTCCGGCGAGAACCACTGCGCGGCCCAATTGATCGCCCCGAAGCCGAAGAGACGAGCGAGCTTGATGTCGATTCGCGGCCGTAAGCGCCCGGCTCCGGCGGCCTCGTACATCATCCCATCCCAGAAGGCCTCGTACCGGTCGCGCAGCCGGATCATGGACGTGCGCGCGTCGCCGCTCAGCGAGCGCCACTCGAAGAGCAGCACGTACATGGCGTCGTCGCCCGAGAGCAGCACCCGCAGGTGCGCCCGGAGGGCGAGTCGCAGGCGCTCGGTAGGGTCGCGCGTCCCCGCGATCGCGTCCCGGATCGCCGCCGTCACCTGATCGAGGCCGCGCTCCATGAGCGCGAGGAGGAGGTCCTCCTTCGTCGCGAAGCGGTAGTGCAGGCTTCCCGGCAGCATCTCCGCCTCCGTGGCGATCTCGCGGACGGTCGTTGCGTCGAAGCCCCGCCGCCGAAATAGACGCGCGGCGGCGTCGAGCAGGCGGTCGCTATCGATCTCGCGAACAGGGGCCTTCGTCATGGCGGTGACGATACGCCCCGCGGGTTGACGCCGACAAACCGACATTCTACACGGGATTTGGCCAGATGACCAAGAGCGGCGCCATCGTCCCCCGCAGGACCGTGTTCGGATTGCGCTGGTGTGCCTTCCTCTCGCTGGTTTCTGCTGGCGGATGCGGTCCGTTGGGCATCGACCGCTCGCCCCTCGAGGGCTCCCCCATCGGGCCCGACGTGGACCTGTCCCGGCCCGACGTCGGCGCAGCGGACGCCGCCCGCCCGCTCGACGTGGGCGGAGAGCCGTCGCGCCGGGGAGATGCCGAGGATGGCGGCCTTGGAGAGCAGCGATCCGACGCTCCAGACGTCGCCATGGGCCTCGACGGGGCGGAGGCGAGCGATGGGACGATCGACGGCACGCTGGAGGACCTCGCCACCGCGCCGGGGGACGACTCCCCCGAAGTGGACGCGGCGATGGATGCGTCGTCCTGCCCTCGTTGTCCGTCGGGCGCGGTGCCTGAATTCGGCCCCGGCGGCGATGCGGGCGCCTGCGTCGCCGTGGTCGCGTGTGAGCACGGCTGCGCGGTACTGGTCGCCCCGACGCGAGCCGGCGACCGTTGCGAGGACGCGCCGACGCTGGCCAGGCGGGGGCGCTCGCGGCTCGTGATGACGACCTGCCGCATGGGCGATGATCTCACCGTGGGATGCGATCGGTCCGGGCCCGACGTGGCGTTCCGGGTGCGGGTGCCACTCCCCGGGGGCCGGCTCGTCGTGCGGGCGACGACGCCACCGGGGACCGCGGTCTACCTGGGCTTCGATCGCCTCCCGCTCTGCCTCGAGGCGCAGCCGCTGCGGACGTGCGTCCCGGTCGGCGCCGCCCCCAACGCGGCGCGCCACGAGGTCGGCTTCGCCACGCCCGGCATCTACAACTTCTTCCTCTCGACCGGCGCCCCGGCGACGGTCGTGATCGACGCGGAGATCCCATGACGCCACCGATTCTCATGGGCCAGGACGGTTGGGCCCCGCTCGAACCCCTCGACACCGTCGGGGTCCTCCGGTCGTTCGTCTCGGGCGACCCGGGCGGCGACCGGCTCCGGGTGCGCTATTTCCGGCGCGATCACGACGGCGCGCTCGTGGGCCGGGCGTGGTTCGGGCCCGGGGCGGAGGGTCCGCCGGGTCACGCCCACGGCGGCAGCATGGCCGCCCTGCTCGACGAGGCCATGGGCGCCGCCGCGTGGATGTCCGGCCACTGCGTCGTCGCGGCGCGGCTCGTAACGGAGTTTCGCGGGATGCTCCCGCTCGGCACCGTCGCCACCTTCGAAGCGTGGGTCGAGTCCATCGATGGGCGCAAGGTCGGCACCCGTGCGCGGCTGTCAGGAGCCGATGGCCAGGCCTTCGCCGTCGCCGACGCGCTCTTCATCATGCTTGACGCGGCGTGGTTCGCCGAGCTCGCACAGCGCCCGACCGGGGTCGAGCCGTGAACGTACCGGACCCTACGGACTGCCTCCGGGCGACCCCCTGCATCGACTCCGACCACGCCGCCGTGCGCGGTCTCGTCGGGCGGCTTGGCGTCGCGGCGCTGTCGCCGGAAGCCCGCGCGGCCCGGCTCTTCCACCATGTGCGCGACGAGGTGCGCTACGCCTTCCGCGCGGCGCTCACCCGCGAGGAGTACGTTGCCTCCTCGGTGCTCGACGAGGGGCGTGGCTTCTGCGTCCAGAAGGCGGTCCTGCTCTGCGCGCTCGGCCGCGCCGCGGGCGTCCCGACCGCCCTGGTGCTCTGCGACCTGCGAGACCGCAGCCTGTCGCCCAGGGTCACCCGCGCGCTGGGCACCGACGTGATGTTCCACCACGGGCTCAACGCCTTCTACCTGGGCGATCGGTGGGTCCGCGCCGACGCGAGCCTCTCGCCCGACGTCGTCGCCCGCAAGGGCTACCGTCCCGTCGAATTCGATGGCACGGCGGAAGCGCTCCTCGCGCCGACCACCCTCGACGGCAGCCCCCACGCGGAGTACCTGCGATTCCACGGGCTCTTTGCCGAGCTGCCCTTCGAACCGATGGTCGAGGCCTTCGTCGCCGCCTACGCGGGCGCGGACCTCGTCGCCCTCGCCGACACGGGTTTCCGCCTATAGAAGAGGCGCTCGCCGTCGGGGTCACCCTCCCCGTGCTCGACGCCCCGCTGGCCCTGTTGGTGGTGACCATCGGCGTCACGGCGGCCGTCCTCAGCGCGCTCGGCCTCTACGCGGGGCGCCGCTTCGGGGCCGCGCTCGGAAGGAAGCTCGACGCGGTCGGGGGACTCGTGCTCGTGGGACTCGGCTGCAAGACCCTCGTCGAGCATCTCCACCGTGCCTGAGGGGACGCCAGGTGGGGCCTCCAAAGCCTCCCGAGGAACCCGGACAGCGCGGTACATGCGCTGTCGATGCGAGATGCTGGGATGATCGGGACGTCAAGACGTCAGGGTGGAAGGCCTCCTTGCCGGAAAGGCGTCGATTGGAATCGACCCGCAGCCTGATCGACCAGGACCGGGGCCCTCGCCATCTCGACCAGAGCCTCCAGGCACCGCAGCCGGGCCTCGGCGGCCGTGTGACGGGCTATCCGCACGCCCGCCAGGTCGCCGAAGCCTGCCTGAGCGCGAAGGGCACCCTCCCGGGGCACTCGGAGTTTCAGGGAGCCAGGTCTTCCGTGAGCTCGTGGAAGGCACCGTGCAACCCCTCCACCCGCTCGAACACCGCGGCGCGCGTGGGGTCCGCGCACGCCGTCACTAGCGCGACCCTCGCCGAAAAGGTTCATGGAGCGGCCTGATGGATCTTCCCGCGACCGGCCCGACAGCGTGATTGCCTCGTGCGACCTCTTCCCGACACCCCTGACGACGTCGTCGTGAGTGCCAATGCGCTCCTGGCGACGCTTCGGCCGTGCTCCAGACCATGGGTGTCCACGGCGAAGCTGCCCGGAGGGCGCTCGCGTCAGCGCGGTGGTCTCTCGCAGTCGGCGTCAGGCCGCCAGCGCTTCGTCGCGCGGGTCGTCTTCGGCGTCCCGCTCCCGGCTCTCACGAGCCAGACGGATCCTCATCCTCTGGCAGAGGTTGAGCCAGTGCCCGGTCTTCGGACCTTCGGGGTCAGGGGGCGTGGGCGTGGTCATGGGGCCTCTTCGTCAGGGGGTGGCAGGCTTCAGCGCTCGCCAAATCTCGCGAGCGTTGAAGGGCAGGAGAGGCGAGACCGTATCCGGCACACCAGGGGCGGCTCCCTCGACAGCGAGCGACACCCACCGCGCGCGCTCGAGGCCGGCCGAGCACGCGGATCGACGACCGCGGCTCGAAGACGAGGCCGTCGAGACGCAGGCCGACCAGCTCGGAGACCCGCAGTCCGGCGGCGCACGCCACGTGGAGCATGGCGCGATCGCGAACACCCTCGCGGGTCCGCGGATCCGGCGCGTCGAGCACCGCCTGCATCTCCACACGGGTCAGGTGGACGACGAGCCGCGTGTTGGTCCGCTTGATGGGAATCGCGAGGATGCACCGGACCTGATCGAGCGCCGCCGGGACGCGATACTCCACGAAGCGCATGAAGGACTTGATCGCCGCGAGCCGGACGTTGCGTGTCGTCGGCGTGTTGTGACGAGTGGTCTCGAGGTGCTCGAGGAAGGCCAGGATGAGAGCGGCGTCGATGTGCTCGATCATCAGTTGGGACGGCGTGATCCCACGGCGCGCGGCGGCGTGGCCCTCGGCGGAGGCGGCCGCGATCGTGCGCGTGCGGCTCGCGACCGCGCCCTGGGTGGTCGAGCTGCTGGACCAGGGGGAGGTGACCGCCCTCGGCGACTCGCGCAGCTCCCCGCGGGCGTCGGTGTTCTGGCGCGACGAGGCCGTCCCGCGGTCGCTGTGGTTCATCCCCTTCGAGGGGCAGGGCGGCGTGCGGGGCGCGCTGGTGGTGGGCGACCTCCCCGGGCGCCGTCTGCGCGACGACGAGGTGGCTCTCGCCCGCGCGGTCGCGAGCGTGGTGCAGGTGGGCCTGGAGAACGCCGAGCTCCACGAGGAGGCGCGCCGCCGGCTCGACGCGCTGACCGCCGCGCAGTCCCGGCTGGTGCAGCGCGAGTGCCTCGCGGCGCTGGGCGAGCTGTCGGCGGTGATGGCCCACGAGGTGCGCAACCCGCTCGGGGTGATCTTCAACTCCCTCGGCTCGCTCGACCGGCTCCTCAAGCCCTCCGGCGACGCGAAGCTGCTGCTCGACATCGTCCGCGAGGACGAGCGACCGGCTCAACCGCATCGTGAGCGACCTGCTCGACTTCGCCCGGCCCGTGAACCTGGCGCCCCGGCCGGTGCCGGTCGACCGCCTGCTCGACGAGGCGTGGAACGCCGCGGCCACGGCGAGCAACGAGGCGGCCATCGAGGTGCGGCGCGAGATGAGCCCGGGGCAGCCCGGGGTCGACCTGGAGGTCGAGGACACCGGCGCGGGCCTCGGCAACGTGGACCTGTCGCGGGTGTTCGAGCCCTTCTTCACCTCGAAGGCGACGGGCACCGGGCTCGGCCTCGCGGTGGTGCGGCGCATCATCGAGGAGCACGGCGGGACGGTCTCGCTGCGCCCGGGCTCGCAGGGGGGCGCGGTGTTCACCGCGAGGCTGCCGGTGCGCTCGGGGCAGGGGCCCTTCAACGGCCTCGCGACCCCCGCGGACGGCATCTCCGTCGCCAGCGGCATCTGACCGTCGTCGGGGGTAGAGGGCCCTCCGCTGGGGGGCCGCGGATTGACCCGTGCCAATCATTGACATATCAATGATTGATATGTCCAGCGATGTGCTCGATGAGTTCAGCCGGCTCCGGCGGGCGCTGGCCCGTGCCTACGGCGCGGCGATCGCGGGGAGCGAGGTCGGACCCCTGCAGTTCAGCCTGCTGCGAGAGCTGCGGCGCTCCGGTCCGGGCTCGCAGGCGGCGCTCGCCCGGGTCATGGTGATCGACCCCGCGGCGATGGTGCGACTGGTCGACGCGCTGGTGGCGCGGGGCTGGGCGCTGCGCACGGCGAGCGAGGAGGACCGCCGGCAGAAGCTGGTCTCCCTCACGGCCGGGGGGCGGCGGATGCTGAAGACCCTCGACGATCCCTTCGAGGCCTTCGAGGCGAGGATCGAGGGCGCCCTCACGGCCACCGAACGCAAGGCCTTCAAGGCCCTCGTGCAGAAGCTCGTCGCGGCGCTCGAGGCCTCGGAGCCCGCGGCCCCGGCGCAGGGGGAGGCGTCGTGAGCGCCGCGGATGCGATGGACGTGGCGATCCCCGCCCCGTCGTCCGAGCGCCCATGGTGGCAGCACCGGAGGGTGCGCGTCGCCGCGGTCGCGATGCTCGCGGTGCTGGCGGTGGTGCTCGCCGCGTGGTGGTTCCTCTTCCGGCCCTTCGTGCGCACCGACGACGCGCGCGTCGCGGCGCCGGTGGTCAACGTCGCGCCCCTCGGCGTCGGCGGCCGCGTCGAGCGGGTGCGGGTGATCGAGGGCGCTCATGTGCACGCGGGCGATCCGCTGGTCGAGCTCGACGCCCGCGCCGAGCGGGCGCAGGCCGAGCGGGCCCGCGCCGTGGTGGCGCTCGCCGAGGCGAGGGTGCGAGAGGCCGAGGCGCAGCTCGCGCTCGAGCGACGCCTGGTGAGCTCCGGCGAGCAGCGGGCGCGCGCGGGCGTCGCCACGGCCGCGGCGGGGCTGCGCCTCGCGGTCGCGGGACCGCGCCGGGAGGAGATCGAGCGGGCCCGCGCGATGCTCACCGCCGCCGAGGCGAGGCTCTCCATGGCCGAGCGGGAGCGGGACCGGGCGCGCACGCTCTCGCAGAGCGGCGCGATGGCGACCGAGTCCGTCGAGCAGGCGGAGGTCGCCCTGCAGGCCGCGCGCGCCAGCGCCGAGGTGGCGAGGGCCACGGTGCGGCAGCTCCAGTCGGGCAGCCGCGTCGAGGAGGTGGCCATGGCGCGCGGGGGCCTCTCGGACGCCGAGGGGAGGGCGCAGGAGGCCGCCGCCGGGGCCGATCGGGTCGCGCTCCGAGCGCAGCAGGTGGAGGAGGCGCGCGCGTCGGCGGCGCAGGCCCGGGCCGAGCTCGCGGTGGTCGAGGTGGCGCTCGACCGCACGGTGCTGCGCGCGGCCATCGACGGCGTGGTGGTGCGCGTGGGCGTCGACCCCGGGGACTTCGTCGCGACGGGCCAGACGGCGGTGTCGCTGGCCGACCCGGGGCACGCCTGGGTCTCGGCCAACATCGAGGAGACCGAGGTGGCGAAGCTGCGCTCGGGCCAGGAGGTGCAGATCGCCGTCGACGAGGGGGGCGAGCTCCACGGTCGCGTCGAGGTGGTGGGGCAGGCCGCGGCGTCGCAGTTCGCGCTGATCCCGGCGGACAGCGCGTCGGGCAACTTCACCAAGGTGGTGCAGCGCATCCCGATCCGGGTGGCGCTCTCGGGCGCGCACCGGCCGCTGCGGGTGGGCCAGTCGGTCTCGATCCGCATCCGGGTGCGATGAGCGCCCCCGCGGAGGACGAGCGCTACCGCTGGCAGGTGCTCGGCGTGGTGATGCTGGGCACGGTGATGTCGGCGCTCGACTCGAGCATCGTCAACGTCAGCCTGCCGAGCATGATGGCGTCCTTCGGGGCGAGCGTGGACGACATCGAGTGGGTGGTCACCGGCTACATGCTGGGCTTCTCGACCTTCATGCCCCTGACGGCGTGGCTGCGCGACCGGCTCGGTCACCGCCGTCTCTACATGATCAGCCTCGCGATCTTCGTCGTCGGCTCGCTGCTCTGCGGCCTCGCCTGGAACCTCCCGGTGCTCATCGCCGCCCGGGTGATCCAGGCCTTTGGAGGCGGCGCCATCACCCCGACGGGCATGGCCATGATCGCCGAGGTGTTTCCCCCGAAGGAGCGCGGCCGCGCCCTGGGCATCTGGGGCGTCGGGGTCATCGTCGGACCCGCGCTCGGCCCCACCCTGGGCGGCTACCTCACGCAGACCCTTGGCTGGCGCTCCATCTTCGACATCAACCTCCCCATCGGCGTGGTCGGGCTCCTCGCGGCCTCGCGCCTGCTTCGCCCCGACCGCCCCGCGGCCTCCGAGCATCGCCCCTTCGACTGGCCCGGCTTCGTCACGCTCACCACCTTCCTCGTGGCCCTGCTCTACGGGCTCTCCAAGGGCAACCACGAGGGCTGGACCTCGCCGCTCATCGTCGGCTGCGGCCTCGTCGCGGCCTTCTCCCTCGTGGCCTTCCTGGTGGTCGAGTCGGTGACGACGCACCGCATCCTCGACCTCGGACTCCTGCGCCATGGGCAGTTCTCGGTGGCGCTGGCGGTCGTCGCGGTGCGCTCCACGGCCCTCTTCGGCGGCGTCTTCCTGCTGCCGCTGTTCATGCAGTCGCACATGGGCCTGAGCGAGGTGCGCACGGGCGCGCTGCTGCTCCCCGGCGCCCTGGTCATCGGCGCCCTCATGCCCATCTCCGGCTGCATCGCCGACCGCTTCGGGCCGCGCATCCCGACGGTGGCGGGCCTCGCGCTGACGGCGCTGTTCATGTTCATGTACCGGCGCCTCGACCCCGACACCAGCCTGTGGGGCGTGCTCGCGCCGACGCTGATCCGGGGCGTGGGCCTCGGGCTGCTCGTCACCCCGGTGACCACCGCGGCCCTCAACGCCGTGCCCACCTCCCGCGCCGGCATGGCCTCGTCCCTGATGAACCTCGTGCAGCAGGTGTCCGGCTCCATCGGCATCGCGGCCCTCGCCTCGGTGCTCGGCCGGCGCACGGTCTTCCACCAGTCCGTGGTCGGAGAGTCGCTGCTCGCCGGATCGTCCGTCTGGACGAGCCGCGCCGCCGAGATCGCCCACCACCTCCGAGACGCGGGGATGTCCCCTCGCGACGCGGCCCTCGCGGCCGGCTCGATACTCGCCCGCCACGCCGGGGCCACCGCCTCCGTGGCGGCCTTCGACGACGCCTTCCTGGTGGGCTCCGGGGTGGTGCTCGTCGGCATCGTGCCGGCGATGTTTCTCGCGACGAGCCGGAAGGCGAGCGCCCCGAAGGACACCGACGCCCTGCGCGCCCTGGCCGACTGACGGCGCCCGGGGAAGGGCCTCCGCCGCGGCGGCGGCGGTATGCGGTACCGTCGGCGGCATGACGAAGCCATCACGCCGGGCGCTCCCCACGCCGCTCCTCCTCGCGTTGCTCGCGGCGCTGTCCGCGGGCTGTTCGCTGGGACTCTCGGTGGTGGGCGGGCCCGACGCCGGCGTCCGCGACAGGCTCCCGACCACGTCGGCCGCCGTGCGGACGTGCGGCTCCAGCAGGTACACCGCGGTCACGAGGGCCATCCGCTTGTCGTGCTTGCGCTTCTTCCCCGGCGCCATCGGATCACGGTGCGCGGGCTGCGTCGCCGCGGCCTCCGCGGCCATCTTGCGGGTCGCGTCGCGCAGCGCGTGGGGCACCATGGTGATGCCCTTGCCGTCGCAGGTCATCACCAGCGTCGCCGCGGACGAGACGGTGTCGTTCGCGACGACGGGGCGCTGGGCGTAGAAGGCGTCGAAGTCGTGGGCGGCACGCACGGCGAGCTCCTCGACCTGGCGCTTCGGGACATGCGCCCCCGTCGTGCGGTCGATGCCCTTCACGGTCTTCTCCATCGAGACGCTGCGGGCGTGCTCGGTCACACGCTGTCGCACTGGCAACGAGTACAGCTCGGCCGGGAGGTTGAGCGCGCCGTCGAGCGCGAAGTCGTAGACCTTCGTGGCCGCCTCGGCGGCCGCGAAGCGGTCCAGGTGGACCTCGCCGAAGAGCGACTCCAGCGGACGCCGGGCGTGATGGACCACCTCGCCACGGCGGGCGGCGAGGCCCGGCCGATCGCCTCGGCCGCGCGAACGGTGACTGCGATGCAACCTCGGCCGCGCGCGGACCTGAACCCCAAACTTATCAATCAACCCCGTGAACGGTTACGGGGGATGTCGAGCGTGGGCAACCTCCGGCTCGAGCGGGATGGATCAAGCGTCGCAGGCATACTCTTCTCCTCGCTGCGAGGGAACGCGGTCGCGACCCCGCCCGCGCCAAGTCCGCCGATACCAGAGAGGAACGCGCGCCGCGTCCAGCTTCTCGCGGTTCTCGTGGGCCTTGACGCCATCGATATTTAGAAATACTTCTATACGTCGCCAGGATCAAGGGAGCCGAACGTGGACGACCAGAAACTCGTGCGTGTACTCAAGGCACTGGCGGACAAGAGCCGCTTCCGGATGGTCCAGGAGATCGCCGCGGCGGGCGAGCTGTCGTGCGGTCAGGTCGGCGAGCGGTTCGATCTCACACAACCGACGATCTCGCACCACCTGAAGATCCTTGCCGATGCCGAGGTTCTGCTCGTCCGTCGGGAAGGCCAGCACGCGATCATCTCCGTGAACCAAGAACTCTTGGACGAGGCGGCGACCCTATTGCCACGACGGCTCAGGTCGAAGCCCCATGCGTCCCCGACCCGCCCCCGGAACAAGAGAGGCGAAGGCCACCCGTAGGGGGGCTGAACACGGCTACCGAGGAGACGCTCGGATAAAGATTTCGACGTATTTGAATCTCTCGATGAACAAGGAGACAAGCAGACATGGCGATAGAAAAATGGGACTTCGACATCGTGCACTCCAGCATCAACTTCTGGGTGCGCCACATGATGGTCTCCAAGGTTCGCGGCCGGTTCACCAAGTGGACGGGAACCATCGAGATGGACGAAGCGAGCCCCGCGAACTCGCGCGTCGAGGTCCAGATCGACGCGTCGAGCATCGACACGAAGGAGGAGAAGCGCGATGGCCATCTGCGTTCGCCGGACTTCCTCGAATCCGAGAAGCACCCGCAGATCGCGTTCCGCAGCACGGGTGTCGAGCCGAACGGTGACAAGCGGTTCAACGTCAAGGGTGACCTGACCATTCGGGGAACGACCCGGCCGGTCGTGCTCGACGTCGAGTACGCCGGGCGCATGAAGGATCCATGGGGGGGAGAGCGCGCGGGCTTCTCGGCGCGCACGTCGCTCGACCGCAAGGACTTCGGCCTCACCTGGAACCAGGTGCTCGAGGCCGGCGGCATCCTCGTTGGTGACAGGGTCGAGATCGACATCGAGGTCGAAGCCGTGAAGAGCAAGGCAGCGAAGGGGGGAGGCACGTGAGCGACCAGAGCCTGAAAGTCGGTGACCGCGTGGCGGACTTCACGCTGCCCGATCAGGACGGCAAGTCGGTGTCGCTTCACGAGTTGCTGGGCAAGGGCTGCTTGGTGCTCTACTTCTACCCGAAGGACGACACGCCGGGCTGCACCGCAGAGGCGTGCACCTTCCGCGACGAGCACAGTGAGTTCGCCGAGGCTGGCGCCGCTGTCGTCGGCGTGAGCTCCGACGACGCGGAGAGCCATCGCCGCTTTGCCGACAAGCATCGCCTTCCGTTCCGTCTCCTGTCAGACCACCGGGGCGAGCTGCGCCGGCGTTTTGGTGTTCCGAAGACGCTCGGACTCCTCGAAGGACGCGTCACGTACGTGATCGATTCACAGGGGTTTGTCCGCCACATTTTCAACTCGCAGCTCCGGACGCGGAAGCACGTCGAGGAGGCGCTCCGGCTGGTGCGCTCCCTGCGGAGCACGGCCCCCACCACGTCGAGCGAGACGCCCGAGGTGAACGGAGAGAAGAATCGCACGTGACGCCGGCAAGCGCGGCTGCGGCGGTCTGCGTCGTGAACATCGGCCCGCGGGAGCGGCGAAGACGCATGGGATTCGGCGTGGTGCTCCTCGTCACTGGCGCGGGCCTCGCGGCTTCGGCGGCGCTCCTGATCGGAATCGAAGCGCACCGGCTCTGGCGACGACTCCTGTTTTTGCCGTTCTGGGCAGGGGCGGTGGGCGTGCTGCAGGCCCGGGAGAAGACATGAGTGGCCCTCGCGTCGCGCGGTCAGCGCGACATGGACACCGGGCCGGAGGCGATCACCGATGCCGCCGAGCTCGCCCAGGTGCGCCGGCAGGCGCGCAAGGTCCACGTGAAGTCGTTGGTCCTGACAGCGGCGCTCGTGGCGCTGGTCCTGATGATTCCAACTTGGAGGTGAAGCTATGAAAGAACGAAGCAAACGACAAACCATCGCGCTCTGGGTGCTTTCGGGCCTGCTTGCCGCGCTGTTTCTCATGGCAGGCGGCTCGAAGCTCGCGGGCGCGGAGAGGCACGTCCAGGGCTTCGAACACTGGGGCTACCCACAGTGGTTCCGGCTTGTGGTCGGCGCCGCCGAGGTGACCTCGGCGGTGCTGCTGCTCATCCCGCGCGCGGCGTTCTTCGGCGCCGGTGCCCTTGTCGTGGTGATGGCGGGCGCGATCTACACGCACCTCCTTCGCGCGACCGGTGAGGGCGCCATGGCAATCCCGCCGCTTGTTCTGCTGGGCCTCGCCGCGTTGGTGGCCTACGCCAGACGTCCGGAGGCGCTCCGTCTCAGCGGGACGTCGATCGCGACGCGCGAGGTCTGACCCGCGTTGTCGCCTTTCTGGAACCCACTCGCCTACGGGCGAAAGCCAAGCTGAGACAGCGCCAGCATGTCGACGTGCTGGTAGGCGGACATGAAGGCGTTCAGCATCTGGTCGAAGGGGAGATCGGCGTACGTGCCGTGAAACCGCTTCTACGCAGCCATCAACAACGAAGGGCCGACGCGAGGAGCGTCCCCGGCCGCCGGGGACCTCTGGGCGTTTTTACGGAGGGCGCGCTGGGTGGCGACGAGCTGGCTGCGAAATGGGAGCTAGCTCTGCTCGCCATCCAACCGAGGTGGCGACCAGAGATGGCGACCAGAGATGGCTGCCAGCAAGTCCTTGAAATTGCTGGATTCATGACTTGGGTGGCGACCTGGACAGCCACCCGACCGAGGCTAGCTGCGTCTGTGACGCTACCCAGGTTCTCGTCCAGCAGCTGGCGCGCGGCGTCAGCCGGTCTCCGCGTCTGGTAGGCGCCTGCGTCGGCGTCGGGCGAAGCCCATATGGGCGCGTCGGGCGCTCGAGGCGAGGCTATCTACGGGCGGCGCTCGCGAGCGTCCGCCATCGGTTGCAGGGCCGAAGAAGCCCTCTGGCGCGGTGGTGAGCGTGGTCACGGTAGTCGATGGGGATCTCGCCCTGGCTGATCACGCTGGCTGATGTTCCAAACGAAACCCCCTCGGCGAGCTTGATCAGCACGATCCGAGGGGGTTCCCTCCGCTCAGCCCTGGCAGGCGAAAGGAGGGGCCCACTGTCCCACGGATTGCTGGCCGACCCGCAGGCTCTACGACGCCTTGTTTCGCTTCGACGACGACCTTGCCACCGACGCCCGGGAGGGCGGCTGCGTGGGGTGCGGCGGGCGACTGCACCGCGCCAACTACCCCCGCAAAACCCGCGGCAGCCCGGCCGCCCTCGGCCCCGAGTACGACTGTTGATGGCGATGGAGAAGCGCGGTTTTCGTGAGGGTCCCGAGGGGACCTGACACCGCGGCCGGACTGCGATGGAGTCCCGGGGGTCTGGCCGGAGACAACTTGAAGGCCCGGGAGCTTG
>Ga0208508_1000135_pt1 | contig 20736 bp, 18 predicted proteins | sample LakWasMeta1_LOW4_2_FD_183853 | JGI IMG/M metagenome (GOLD analysis project Ga0208508, IMG submission 183853) | Freshwater sediment methanotrophic microbial communities from Lake Washington under simulated oxygen tension - Sediment Metagenome... | ecosystem: Environmental > Aquatic > Freshwater >...
TTATTATTGATGAATCAACCAACAACACGGTTGGCGCCGGCATGATTGTTTAACCTTTTTCGCACAAAAAACTTGGACTGAAGCCACTGCAGTCACCTGCCGTCACAAAAATGTACAGGCTGAACCTGCAGTGCGCTGTCACAGTGCTTTTGTTTGAAATAAGAGAAGAAAAATTACAAGATTTCTTATAAAATAACGTTTTAGCTATTTAAGCTGTAAAGGATTAAAAATGACTTACGTCGTCACCGAAAATTGCGTTCAATGTAAATACACTGATTGCGTTGATGTTTGCCCTGTAGATTGCTTTGTAGAAGGTCCTAACTTTCTGGCAATCAATCCGGATGAGTGCATTGACTGTACATTGTGCGTTGCTGAATGCCCTGCTGAAGCGATTTTTGCAGAGGATGATGTGCCGGAAGACCAGCAGGAATTCATCGAATTGAACGCCCGCTTGGCAAAAGTGTGGCCAGTAATCACCTCACGCAAAGAATCTCTGGAAGATGCTGATGCCATGAATGGTGTCCCTGGCAAACGTGATCTGCTGATTGAATAGTTGATACACTGAATCGACAGATTTAATTTAAAAGGAGGCTACGGCCTCCTTTTCCATTTCAAGATTACTGACAATCCCTGACACCTGATGACTGCACCGCTAAAATTCCTGCAGCACTACCCTGCTTCCCTGCAGGACCAAATCCGCCAATTGCAGACGCAGAACCTGCTTGGCGAATACATTTCACAGCGTTATCCGCAGCCACACAGCGTACAGACTGACAAAGCCTTGTATCAATACAGCAACGAGATAAAACAAGCTTTCCTGCGCAATGCGCCGCTACTGGATAAAGTGCATTATGATAACCGCTTAGGCATAGACCATCATGCTTTGGGGCTCAATACCGCAATATCCAGAGTGCAAGGCGGCAAGCTGAAAGCCAAAAAAGAGATACGGATTGCTTCATTTTTCAAGACATCGCCGGCAGAATTCCTGCGCATGATTGTTGTGCATGAGCTGGCACATTTGAAAGAGCGTGATCATGGCAAAGCGTTTTACCAGCTATGCCAATACATGGAACCCGACTACCACCAGCTTGAATTTGATTGCAGGGTCTATTTGCTGTGGAAAAGTGACGAAAACAATATCAGCGTGTAGCCCATAACCGGCTTCTGCGTATGCTGAGCCACCCCAGCACAATGTAACCCGCCATTGCCATTGCCAGCCCTGATGGCGCATACCACACCAGCGGCACAATCAGGCCTGCCGACACTGTAGAAAGCAGCATTTGTATAAAAGCCTGCCCTGACGCGGCGGTACCGCGAATCTTGGGATGGCGATCGAGTGCTACCAGTGAAAGTATCGGCATGGCTGCAGCCATGCCAATGTTAAACAAGGCTATCGGCAGAATGTTATAAACCGGACTGGCTGGCAAACACATGCAAACCAGCAGGTTCACAGCAACCATGATTGCCATCCATGCGTATGCGAGCTTGATGACCTTATGCTGGGCAAAACGGCCTGCAGCACGTTTAGCTAGGTAAGACCCCAGCACCATGCCGCACACAGTAGGAATAAACATCCAGCCAAACTGGTGCTCACCCAAGCCCAGATGCTTAACCAGAAACACAGGGCTAGCCAGCACATAGACAAAAAAGCCGGCAAAGTTTGCACCTGACCCTAACACCACATAATTGAATTCTTTATCACCAAAGATAGCCCGGTAATCTTTAATCACCTGCCTGGCCGAGAGCGGCAGGCGCTTTTCAGCAGGCATGGTTTCCGGCAGGTAATGTACGGCCGCCCACAGGCTGATTGCCGCATACAATGCCAGAAACACAAAAATTGCCTGCCAGTGCACGCCCAGCAACAAGCCGCCGATAATGGGTGCCACAGCAGGCGCGATTCCAAACAGCATCTGCACAGTAGCCATTACGCGCTGTGCCTGTGGCCCGGCAAAAAGGTCACGCACCATGGCGCGTGCCACCACATTGCCGGCGCCGCCTGAAAGCCCCTGCAAAGCCCGAAAGAACCACAGGGTTTCAATATTTGGCGCAAAGGCACAGCCTATCGAGGCCACTACAAATACGCCCAAGCCCCATTTGATCGCAGCAATACGGCCGATTGAATCTGATATGGCGCCATGCCACAGCGTCATGATGGCGTAAGGCAATAAGTAAAAAGTCAGGCTCTGCTGCAGCTGCAGGGAAGTTGCCTGAAAATTACTCTCCAAGGCAGGAAACGCCGGCAGGTAGGTGTCGATTGCGAATGGCGCAAGCGCGGCCAGGCTGGCAAGCACTACAGAAAGGAGTAAGGGTGATGGGTTGCTTTTCACAGTTTTTCTCAAATAAAAACGCGCTACTGATGTATATCGGTAGCGCGTTCAATTTAACCATACTTATAGCGTATGGTGAATCTCAAACAGCGGATTTAAGGTAAGGCGTGAAACTCATCCGTCAGCGCTTTCAATTCTCCGGCAATGATGCGCTTGGAGTTCTTGTCATTGCGGAACACAATGGGCTGCGCTGCAATAACCGGGTTTTGTGCATCAATAATCGCTTTTTCAATCAGATGGTGATGCGGCGATTTGCTGCAAACCGGGTCTGCTGCCTCAGCATCTCCAGTCAGCAGGAATGTCTGGCAGCGACATCCGCCTAAGTCATTGGCTTTTTCTGAACAGCTGCTGCATGGTTCTTTCATCCAGCTATCGCCGCGGTACTTGTTGAAAGCCGGTGAATCTTTCCAGCTCCAGCCCAAATCAGTATCTTTCACGTTGGGGAAATTCATGTTCGGCAGTACGCGCGCTGAGTGGCATGGCAACACATCGCCATTTGCAGTCACAATCATAAACACCTCACCCCAGCCATTCATGCATTTTTTAGGGCGGTCAGAGAAGTAATCAGGCACAACAAAGAAAATTTTCATCTTGCTGCCGGATTTCTCCCGGAACTCATTGGTAATGCGCTCTGCTTCTTCAACCTGCTCCCTGGTTGGCATCAGCTGGCTGCGGTTTACCAATGACCAGCCGTAATACTGCGTGTTTGCCAGCTCGATGTATTCAGCGCCAAGCGCATCGGCCATCTCCAGAATTTCTTTCATGTGGCCGATGTTATAGCGGTGAATCACCACATTAAGCACCATTGGGTAACCATGGCCTTTAATCATGGCGGCCACTTTTTTCTTAAGTTCGAATGTTTTGGTATTGGTGATGAAATTATTGATTTCTTCAGTGATATCGTGCATTGAAAGCTGGATATGATCCAAGCCGCCTTCTTTAAAGGCCTGAATGCGTTTTTCAGTCAAACCGACACCTGAAGTAATCAGGTTGCTGTAGTAACCCAGCTTTTTAGCTTCAACCACAATTTCTTCAATATCATCACGCAGCAGTGGCTCACCGCCTGATATGCCCAGCTGGATTGCACCAAGCTTGCGGGCGTCACGTAATGCCTGTATCCATTGCTCTGTAGTAAGCTCATTTTGCGTGTGTTTGTCGTAGTCGGTCGGGTTGTAACAAAATGCACAATGAAGTGGGCAGCGGTAAGTCACTTCTGCCAGCAACCATAAAGGCTGGGTTTGCGTGGCACTTGCAGCTACACCGTTGTTGGTTGCGGCATGTACCGTTTTTTGTACTACTGATTCACCTAAAGAGGCTTGTGTCATTTTGTTACTCCTAAACGCTTCGGGGCATACCCAATATGCTTCTTAAACTTTACGCAGCCAGCCTTTGCCGGCGGCAAGTTCAAACATGCCGATAATATCTTTTTCAATATCTTCAGCATCGGGGAAAGTGGCTTTCAAGTCTGCCACTATGTCCCCTACCGTTGCCTTGCCATCCACACGTTTCAAAACTTCACCGGCACCGCCATGAAGTTTGACCATGCCTTCAGGGAAAAGTATCACATAACTGTTCTGTGCTTCTTCCCACTGAAACCGGTGATGGTGCGATAGCGCGTAAACATCAGAATGCTGTATTTGAATATCCATAATTACTTTTTTCTTAAGCTACGTTCATCACTGGCTGGCGCAGGTAATCGCGACCTTCCACTTTAATATCAGCAGATTGCAGCATGATGGCATCGGCCATAACCCACAATACATCCAGTTTGAACTGCAGAATATCCAATGCGCGCATTTGCAATTCACGGCTTTGACCGAAGTAATCCAGCGTCACTTGCAAGCCCTGCTCAACGTCACGGCGCGCCTGTGTCAGGCGGTTTTTGAAGTACTGCATGCCTTCAGGGTTAATCCATGGATACATATCCGGCCATGAATCGATACGCTGCTGGTGTATGTGCGGGGCAAACAGCTCAGTCAGGCTTGAGCATACAGACTCTTGCCATGGGCGCTGTTTAGCAAAGTTAATGTAAGCATCCACCGCAAACCTGGTACCAGGGGCAACCAGCTTTTGTGACATCACTTCTTCACGCGTCAAACCGACCGCATGGCCTAAGTGAATCCAGGCTTCAATACCGCCCTCGCCGCCTTCGGCAATCTGGCCGCTGCCATCGTGGTCAAAAATGCGCTGAATCCAGCCGCGACGCAATTCACGGTCAGGACAGTTTGAAAGAATCGCTGCATCTTTCATCGGAATAGCAATCTGGTAGTAATAACGGTTTGCTACCCAAGCCTGCATTTGCTGTTGTGACAGCTTGCCTTCATACATCAGCACATGGATAGGATGGTAAATGTGATAGCCCTTACCTTTTTCACGCAGTTTCGCTTCAAACTCTTCTTTACTCCATGGTGCTAATTTTTCAGTCATTTTGTTTTTTCCTTTTTTAAAATTCAAAGCTCAATAACAGGGCGTAAGAAACTTGGAGTCAACGCAGTGTCATCACGAGGTTTGAGTCTTTTATAAAATAATATCCATACCGTCATAAGCGACTTCGATTTTGTGGTCATTCAAAATCGCACGCTCGGCGGAATCTTCACGCAAAATAGGGTTGGTATTATTGATGTGTATCAAAACTTTCCGCACATCGCCAAATTTATCCAGGTCTTCAATCATGCCTTTGGGACCGGACTGCGGATTATGGCCAATACTGCGTGCAGTTTTGGTCATCAGGCCCAGGTCTATCATCTCGGTATTGGTCCAGAACGTGCCGTCAACCATGATGCAGTCAGCCTGGTTCATTAACTCCGGCAAGTGTGGTTCAATCTCTGCCAAGCCAGGTGAATACCAGCATTTTTTACCGGTACTGATTTCCTCAATCAGTACACCGATAGTATCGCCAGGATGCGGGTCATTACGATGCGGTGAATACGGCGGTGCGGCACTCTTTAGTGCAACTGCCGTAAATTTAAGATTCGGTACATTAGGCATGGTGAAGCTGGTTTTGCCATCAACGGGAATATTGTGATGATTAACACCGCAATAATGCCCAAGAATATTCAGGATCTGGTTGCCGGATGTCAGGTCGCCGTACACCATATCTGTGCAGTATATTTCACGCTTCACGGTACCTTCACGCAGCATATACAAACCGGTGGTATGGTCGATTTGCGCATCAATCAGCACAATCGCCTGAATGCCGGTATCACGCACTGCACGGCCTGGCTGCAACGGCGCAAAATCCTGAATCTGCTGCAATACATCGGGTGAAGCATTGAACAGCACCCAGTTAATACCATCACTGCTGACACAGATTGATGACTGTGTACGCTTTGTAGCCTTGATAGTACCTTTGCGTAAACCATCACAATTAAAACAATTACAGTTCCACTGAGGGAAACCGCCACCTGCACCTGCGCCTAAAACATGTATATGCATGACAATCTACAATTCTATAAAAACAATTAAACCAACATAAAATCCTGTATAAAAAAAGGCTGTCTCGCGGCAGCCTTTTTTCAATTAACGTATCCGCTAATTATTTGTTCATTACGTACATTGTTACTTCAAAGCCAAAACGCATTTCTGTAGCAGCTGGTTTAGTCCACATGATAATTTCCTTTAAGTAATTATTTGATTAGTAATCGCTGAAACTAAATTGTTGCAACGTGAGAAGCATTGTGCACCCTATTTGCCGGGGCAGACACTGCTAACTTACCGAATAACTACTAAGTAAATTCATGATGCATGGCATCATCAAACCATGACTGCCAGACCATGCAGCTATTGGAATTGAGCATCACCTTTCATTATTTCCTCTAATACTGCCAGGAATTTTGCATTCTCAGAAAACAGGCCGACACTTACCCTTAGATATTCAGGCATTTCATAGTTGGCAACAGGGCGCACAATAATGCCTTTTTGCAGCAGTTTCTGGTTCACATTGGCTGCATCATTCACTTTTACACTAATGAAATTGGCAAACGATGGGATATATTCCAGGCCCAGTTTTTCAAAGCCCTGCTTTAATTGCGCCATACCGGCCTGATTCAGGGCATAAGTACGCTCAACGAAATCATCATCAGCAAGTGATGCCACCGCTGCCGCCTGGGCAATGCTGTTGACATTGAATGGCTGGCGCACACGATTCATCATATCTGCAATATCCGGATGGCATAACCCAAAACCGATACGCAAACCCGCCAGGCCATAGGCTTTGGATAAAGTGCGTGAGATAATTAAATTATGAAACTCCGGCAGCCAGCCTATCGCTTCAGATTTTAAATTAGCCGGCAAATATTCATTGTAGGCTTCATCCAGCACAACCAGCACGCTTGCAGGCACCTGTTTCAGGAAAGCATAAAGCTCTTCCTTGCCCAGCAAGGTACCGGTCGGGTTGTTCGGATTAGCGATAAATATCATGTGCGTATTGGCTGTAATTGCCTTTAGCATTGCATTTAAATCATGGCCATAGTTCTTGGCCGGCACCACAACACCCGTTGCACCCATGGCCTGTGTGACCAGTGGATAAACCGCAAAAGCATGCTGGGAGTGTATGGTTTCACTGTCGTTGGTTAAAAATGCGCGCGCAGCCAGTTCCAGAATATCGTTAGAGCCGTTGCCAAATACAATCTGGTTATGCGCCACATTGAATTTGCGGCTGACAGCATCACGCAATGCAAAGCTGTTGCCATCAGGATAACGCGCAATATCAAGAATCGCCTCCTGTATGGCGTACTCAGCTTTAGGGCTGATGCCTAAGGGGTTTTCATTGGAAGCCAGTTTAACAATATCTTCAACGTTCAAACCCATTTCACGGGCAAGCTCGGTGATAGGTTTGCCACCTTGATATGGTGCAATCTGGCGAATGTAGGCTGGGGCTTGAATAGTCATGTTTAAATTGAAAAGTAATCGAATTATTGGGGTGGATATCAGCCGCGCTTAGATGACGGCTACCGGGTATGAGCCCAGGTGCTTCAAGTAGGATGCGCGACTTTCGATTTCGTTCAGTGCTGCGGCAACATGTGTTTCCTGGTAGTGGCCTTCAATATCCACATAAAACACATACTCCCACATGCCGGCTTTTGACGGCCTGGATTCAAGCTTAGTCATACTTACACCATGTTCGGCCAGCGGCGCCAGTAAGCCGAGGATTGCACCCGGCTGGTTTTTGGTAGCCATCACGAATGATGTCTTGTCCTTACCCGACGGTGCAACATCATGCGTTGAAATCACCAGAAAACGCGTGGTGTTCTTGGGGTCATCTTCAATATTTTCAGCCAGCACGTTCAGGTTAAACAGCTCGGCCGCACGCTTGCTGGCAATCGCAGCAACCGGCGTATTTTCTGTGGTAACCAGGTCATGCGCCATCTGCGCGGCAAGCGCGTTGCTTACTACAGCCTCACGGGTAACGTTAGGCATCATCCGGTTAAGCCACTCATGGCATTGCGATAGCGATTGGGCATGAGAGAATATATGGCTAATCTTGCCAATGTCGGTTTGTGCCGAAAGCAGGCAATGATGGATTGGAATCGTCACTTCACCGCATATCTTGAGCGGGCTGCTCAACAGCAAATCCAGCGTCAAACCCACTGCACCTTCATTTGAATTCTCAACCGGCACGATACCGTAATCAGCCTGGCCTGACTCGACGGTGCGGAATACTTCATCGATAGATCCGCATACCACGGCTCCACGGCCCTGCCCAAACTGCTTGAGCGCGGCCTCTTCACTATAGGTGCCCAGTGGCCCTAAAAATGCAATCGTCAGTTCTTTTTCCAGCGCGCGGCAGTTAGACATGATACTGCGGAATATATTAGTCACAGCCTCAGCCGGCAAAGGGCCGGTATTGAGATCAGACAGCCGCCTTAATACCTGAGCCTCACGTTCAGGGCGATAAATAACGCCATCATCCTTCAGCTCGCCAATATGGCGCGCATGGCTTGCCCTGTCATTCACAAGCTTCAGTATCTGCTCATCAATTGCATCAATCTGGTCGCGGTGCTGTTTTAATTGCTTGAGTGGTTGCTGATCTGACATTTTTAGTGTGCGCTTTCAAATGCTTTCATGTAGCTGACCAATGCCTGTACGCCTTCAATCGGCATGGCGTTATAGATTGAAGCACGCATCCCGCCTACCATGCGGTGACCTTTCAATTGCAGTAATCCGCTGGCTTCTGCACCTTTAAGGAAGGCGTCATTCAATGATTCATCCTTCAGGAAAAAAGGAATGTTCATACGTGAGCGATTCTTGACAGCAACCTTATTCACATAGAAATCGGTACTATCGATATAGTCATACAGCAATCTGGCTTTCTCAATATTGATTTTTTCAATCGCGGCAACACCGCCCTGCTCCAGCAGCCACTCAAACACCAGTCCTGCAATATAAATACTGTAGGTTGGCGGTGTATTGATCATGGACTGGTTTTCAGCCTGCGTCTTCCAGTTAAAAACCGCCGGCGTGATAGGCAGTGCCTTGCCAAGCAAATCTTCACGCACAATCACAATACACAGGCCTGCGGGACCAATATTCTTTTGCGCACCGCCGTAAATCACGCCGTATTTGCTGACATCTACCGGCCTGGAAAGAATATGTGACGACATATCGGCCACTATCGGCACGTCACCGGCATCTGGAAGGCCATTAAACTCAACGCCATTAATGGTTTCGTTAGTGCAGATATGCAGGTAAGCTGCATTTTTATTCATTTTCCAGCTTGAATACTCAGGCACGTGGGTAAAATTATCGGGCTCGCTGCTGGCAACCACGTTAATTTTGCCGTATGCATTCGCATCTTCAACACTGCGCTTGGACCAGGAACCTGTCACAACGTAATCAGCCTCGCCGCCGTTGAGCAGATTCATCGGAATCACTGCATTTTCAGCAATCGCGCCACCCTGGAGGAACAGCACCTTATAGTTCTGCGGAATGTTCAGCAATGTACGCAGGTCAGATTCTGTCTTTGCCAGGATGCCGGTGAATTCCTTGCCGCGATGCGACATTTCCATCACACTCATGCCAGAGCCATGCCAATCAAGCATTTCAGCCTGTGCGCGTTGAAGAACCGCTTTTGGCAGCACTGCCGGACCGGCAGAAAAATTATAAATTTGTGTCATTTAATACTTGAGCCTTTTTTAATCACAGATCAGTTTTATTCAGCAGCAACTTCGCCATCAGCACCTTCAGCTCCATCGAGGCCTTCAGTGTCATCTGCATCATCTGTTTCAACAATTTTCTCGATACCTGAGAGCTTTTCACCCTCACCCAGATTGATCAGCGTCACGCCCTGGGTGGCACGGCCTAATTCACGAATCTCTTTTACACGGGTACGAATCAACACGCCACCGGTTGTAATCAGCATGATTTCATCTTCATCATTTACAAGTTTAGCAGCAACCACCAGACCATTACGCTCGCTGATAGCAATGGCCTTGACGCCTTGCGTGCCGCGGCCGGAGTGACGGAAGTCAGCCAGCACAGTACGTTTTCCATAACCGTTCTCAGTCGCCACCAGCACAGTCTGCTGGTCACTTTCAGCAATCAGCAATGACAATACCTGCTGATTCTCTGCCAGTTTCATGCCGCGCACGCCACGCGTTGCACGGCCCATTTCACGTACTTCTTCTTCATCGAACCAAACCGCTTTACCGCCGTTTGAAACAAGAATGATGTCATCACTGCCGTTGGTGATTTCTGCACCAATCAGGTAATCGCCTTCATCCAGGTTAATCGCGATGATGCCGGATTTACGCGGGTTGGCAAATTCTGTCAGCGCTGTTTTCTTCACGGTACCCAATGAAGTCGCCATGAAGATAAAGCGGTTTTCGTCAAATTCTTTTACCGGAAGAATTGCATTGATTTTCTCGCCATCTTCCAGCGGGAACAGGTTCACAATAGGCTTGCCACGGCTTGCACGGCTGCCCTGAGGCACTTCATACACTTTCAGCCAGTAAACACGGCCACGGCTGGAGAAGCACAGAATGTAGTCATGGGTATTCGCCACAAACATCTTGTCAATAAAGTCGTCTTCTTTAGTAGCTGCAGCCTGCTTGCCACGTCCGCCACGCCTTTGTGCACGGTATTCATCCAGCGGCTGGGATTTGATATACCCGGTATGTGAAAGCGTTACCACCACATCCTGTGGCGTAATCAGGTCTTCCAATGACAGATCCTGCGCATTGGCCACAATCTCGCTGCGACGTTTGTCGCCAAACTGCCTTCTGATTTCATTCAGCTCATCGGTAATGATGGCAGTCACGCGGGATGCATTGGCCAGAATATCCAGCAAGTCTGCAATCACATCCATCACTTCTTTATATTCGTTGACGATTTTGTCCTGCTCAAGGCCAGTGAGGCGCTGCAGGCGCATTTGCAGGATTTCCTGCGCCTGCACATCACTCAGCCTGTAACCAGCAGGTGACAAGCCAAAGTCCACACTCAAACCATCCGGACGTGAAGCTTCCATCGCCGCACGTTTGAGCATTTCCTCCACCACAGGTGAATGCCATGCTTTAGCCATCAAATCTTTTTTAGCTTCAGGCGGTGTAGGCGCTGCCTTGATAATGGCAATCATCTCATCCACGTTTGCCAGCGCCACTGCCAAGCCCTCCAGCACATGGCCGCGTTCCCGCGCTTTGCGCAGCTCGTATACGGTACGGCGTGTCACAACTTCGCGACGATGACGCAGGAAAGCCTCCAGCATCTGCTTCAGGTTAAGCAAGCGTGGTTGACCATCCAGCAATGCCACCATGTTCATGCCAAACGTGTCTTGCAGCTGCGTTTGCTTGTAGAGGTTATTCAGTACAACTTCCGGCACCTCTGCACGCTTTAATTCAATCACTACACGCATGCCTGATTTATCTGATTCATCGCGCAGGTCAGAAATACCTTCAATCTTCTTCTCGTTAACCAGCTCGGCGATTTTTTCAATCAGCGTCTTCTTGTTAACTTGGTACGGCAGCTCGTCGATAATAATAGACTGACGGCCGCCTTTATCCATATCCTCAAAGTGCGTGCGGCCTCGCATCACCACACGGCCGCGACCGGTACGGTAACCCTCTTTAACACCTACCGTGCCGTAGATGATACCCGCCGTCGGAAAATCAGGTGCCGGCACCAGCTCGATCAGTTCATCAACCGTTGTTTCAGGGTTCTTAAGCAGCGCAAAACAGGCGTCAAGCACTTCATTCAGGTTATGTGGCGGAATATTGGTTGCCATACCAACCGCAATACCGGAGCTGCCGTTAATCAGCAGGTTAGGTATACGTGCCGGCATGATGAGCGGCTCATGCTCAGAACCGTCATAGTTAGGGCCGAAGTCTACAGTTTCCTTGTCAATATCAGCCAGCAGTTCGTGTGCAATCTTTGCCATACGGATTTCGGTATAACGCATCGCAGCCGCGTTATCGCCGTCCACTGAACCGAAGTTACCCTGGCCATCTACCAGCATGTAGCGCAGCGAAAAGTCCTGCGCCATACGGACGATAGTGTCGTACACCGCAGTGTCACCATGCGGATGGTATTTACCGATGACATCACCGACGATACGGGCAGATTTTTTGTATGGTTTGTTATAGTCGTTGGATAGCTCGTGCATCGCATATAGAACACGGCGATGCACCGGTTTCAGGCCATCACGAACATCGGGCAATGCACGCCCTACGATTACGCTCATCGCATAATCCAGATAAGATCGACGCATCTCATCTTCTAAACTAATCGGCAGGGTTTCTTTAGCGAACTGATCCATATTTTTACTGACTTTTAGTGGTTTTTATATTGCCCAAATTTTAGCATGATTAGCGCGTAAATTAACGGTTTCAACCACACATTTAACATTGTTTTAGACGTAAAAAAGTCAGGGTATTTCCACCCTGACTTTTCAGCAAAACACCTGCATTTAACGCCAGATATAAAACACACTGCCTTTAAAATGTAAAAGGCGGTTTTACGCTTATTTTGAAAGCAAAGCCAAATCCGCTTTCAAATCCTCTACATGCTCCAGGCCAACGGCAATCCTGACCAATCCATCACTGATTCCAGCAGCCGCACGCGCTTCAGGTGTTACCCGGCTGTGCGTTGTGCTTGCCGGGTGGGTAATCGTACTTTTTGCGTCACCCAGGTTAGCGGTAATTGAAATCAGCTGCGTTGCATCAATCAGTGCCCAGGCAGCTTCCTGCTGCGTTTGCCCGGCTTTAGGCTTGACTTCAAAAGTCACAATGCCGCCGCCATTAGTTTGCTGGCGCATCGCCAGTGCATGCTGGGGATGCGCCGCCAGGCCAGGGTAATGCACACGCGCAACCTGCGGCTGTGACTCCAGCCATGTTGCCAGTGCAAGCGCATTCTTTGCATGGGCTTCCATACGCACATGCAAAGTCTCAAGGCCTTTTAAAAACACCCAGGCATTGAAGGCGCTCATGGTAACACCAGCGGTTCGCAAGAATCCGTATACCGGCTCCATCAGCATCTTGGAACCCAGCACAGCACCACCCAGACAGCGGCCCTGGCCGTCTATGTATTTAGTAGCAGAATGAATCACGATATCAGCCCCCAGCGCCAGCGGTCGCTGAATTGCCGGTGTGCAGAAGCAATTATCCACCACCAGATGTGCACCGGCTGCATGCGCGATATCTGCAAGCAATTGAATATCGCAAACCTCAGTCATCGGATTTGAAGGCGTTTCAACAAAGAACAGTTTCGTTTTATCAGTCACCGCCGCTTTCCATGCGTCAGGCTCAGTCAAAGACACAAATGTCACGTCCAGCCCCCAGCGCTTCAGGATATTGCCGAACAGCTGCACACTGGTACCGAATATGCTGCGCGACGCCACTACATGGTCACCTGCCGAGCACAAACCCATCACGCAGGCCAGAATGGCCGACATGCCGCTTGATGTTGCAACGCACTGCTCTGCGCCTTCAAGTGCGGCCAGTTTATTCTGGAACATGGTCACGGTAGGATTGGTAAAGCGCGAATAGATATTGCCAGGCTCGGTGCCGCCAAAACGTGCCGCTGCCTGTGCAGCGCTTTTAAATCTGAAACTGGAGTTCAGAAAAAGTGCTTCAGAATTTTCTCCGTACTCTGTAGTTTCTGTGCCGGCACGCACAGCTAATGTCTCAGGGTGAAATTGTAGATTTTCCATGTTGTTCTCAATGTTTTTGGTAATAAAAAAACCCGTTAAAGCGTTAAGCCAAAACGGGTTTTTTGTTACTCGCTTTAGCTGTATTTATAATGCGCCCGCAAGCTGAGTGTGGCCTTGATTAAATTCGGCAAACTCAAATCAGCGCAATTTCATGTTATCCCTCTGTTTCAGCAGAGTCAAGCCTCTGCAAGCTAAATAAACCGGTAAATTGGCTTATTCAACCCATCCTGCTAGCCCGCATCATGCTCGTTCGCATTAATCAGGTTAAGATCTAGCTGCGTACTCGAGTTTGCTGGCTTCTGGCCTTTTTTGCCGTCTGCGCGTGCAGACTCAATCTCTGCCAGATAGGCTTCCGTGATATCGCCAGTCACATATTTGCCGTCAAAACATGAGCAATCAAAATCCTTGATGTTGGGATTTCTAAATTTAACATCGGCAATCAGCGCATCCAAATCCTGATAAATCAATGCATCAGCCCCGATTTCCTTGCAGATCTCATCATCAGTACGGCCGGTAGCAAGCAGTTCATCACGGCTAGGCATATCTATGCCATACACGTTTGGAAAACGCACCGGAGGCGCCGCTGAAGCAAAATAAACCTTATTGGCACCTGCATCACGCGCCATCTGAACGATCTGCTGAGACGTTGTACCACGTACGATAGAGTCATCTACAAGCAATACGTTTTTGCCTTTGAACTCGATGCCGATAGGATTCAGTTTCTGGCGTACGGATTTTTTTCTCAACGCCTGGCCTGGCATGATAAAAGTACGGCCAATGTAACGGTTTTTGATAAAGCCTTCACGATAATCCAGGCCTAATGCCAAACCAACCTGCAGTGCACTCGGGCGGCTGGTATCAGGAATAGGAATCACAACATCAATCTTTTTATCAGACCATTCACGCTTGATCTTGTCGGCAAGGCTCTTACCCATATCCAGACGGGTCTGGTAAACAGATACGCCATCAATCACTGAATCTGGACGTGCCAGATAAACATACTCAAAAATACATGGGTTCAATTTTGCATCATCAGCACATTGGCGTGAATAGAAATTACCATCCATATCAATAAATATTGCTTCACCCGGCTCGACATCACGCACGACCTGGAAACCCAGCACATCCAGCGCAACGCTCTCGGAAGCCACGATGTACTCAGTGCCTTTTTCTGTCTCGCTCTTGCCGATTACCAGCGGACGAATACCGTTAGGGTCACGGAATGCCAGCAGGCCAAAATTGGCAATCATGGCGACTACCGCATATGCACCCTTACAGCGCTTATGCACGCCGGCAACCGCATCAAATGCCATGTCGGTATTCAGCACAGCATTGCGTGAAGTTTTTTCAATCTCGTGCGCCAATACGTTCAACAGTACTTCAGAATCAGAATTCGTGTTGATATGACGAAGATCCTGGCGGAACATCTCTGATTTCAACTGGTCGGAGTTAGTCAGGTTGCCATTATGGCCAAGCACGATGCCGAATGGTGAATTAACGTAGAATGGCTGCGCCTCGGCTGCGTTAGATGAACCGGCTGTCGGGTAGCGAACATGTGCGATGCCTGCGTTGCCAATCAGGCTGCGCATATGGCGGGTCTGGAACACATCTTTCACCAAACCGTTATTTTTATGCATAAAGAATGTATTGCCATCACAAGTCACGATACCGGCGGCATCCTGACCCCTGTGCTGCAACACGAGCAACCCGTCATACAGCAGCTGATTAACTGGGTTTTTACCTACAATGCCTATAATTCCACACATGTATAAAGCCTTAATTGATTAATTCAAAGATAATTCTTCTAGTCGTACTTAACGTGTTTTGCAATACCTTCAGGCACCCACGGCAGCATGTTGACAACCAGGGCCTCAATTGGAGCGCTAAACATTGCATTTCTCCATCTGGCATCCTTAGGTATATCAGTTAAACCAGCCAAAAACACCACAACACAAACGATTAACAAACCGCGTAACATGCCAAACAAAGCACCGAGCAGGCGGTTTAGCCAACCCAAACCGACTTTTTTGAATACAGCAGAAATTGCTATCGCAAGCAAAGTCGTCAATAACAGCGTTGCCAGAAAAAGCACCAAAAATGCTGCGACTATTCGCAATGATTCACTGGGAATATCAGCCGGCATCATCGGCAGCAATTCACTGGTATAGGTTCTTGCCACATAAAATGCAGCTACCCAGCCAGCGATTGCCAGCACTTCCCTCACTGCACCGCGCATCACACTAAATATGACAGAGAGCCCAATGATGGTTAGTACCGCATAATCAAAAATCGTCATTGTTTTTATCTCTTCAGAACCAAGCCCAAGAACACCCTGACACGCGCATTTCCCAACGCTTATTCGTTGCCTACAACAATGCCAGACAACCCAATCTCTTTCATTTTAGCCAATGCAGTTACTGCTTCCTGCCGTGTAGCATAGCTGCCAGCCTTAAGGCGCAAACTCTCACCCTTAGGCGTTTTTATTTTTTCAGTATGTGTAGTGAAGCCGGCTTGTTTTAACTGATCCTGCAAACGTTTTACATTCGCCATGTCTGAATATACGCCCACTTGCACAGCAAACGTTTCTGATGACTTCTGCGCACCTTTATTAACTTCAGGCGCTACTGGTGAACTCTTTTCTGCTCCTGCCACCGTTGCAGGTAGCTCCGGCTTTTTGACTTCAGCCACTTTGACGGGTGCTGTTTTTTCGACAGCAGGCTCCGGGTTTGCTTTCACTTCAATCTTTTTGGTTTCCGGAACCTTCGCTATTGCAGGCTTTTCAATAACTGGCTCCGGCGCAGCATCAGGCTCTGCTTGCTGATTATCTGCTATCGCCACGGCATTATTAGATGATGATTGAGTATCTGCCATATCAACTGGGGATATCGCAGCATTAACTTTGGCCTGACTTTCTGTGGCAGCTTCCGGCATTGTAATTTTAATAGCTTCCTGTTGAGCCAGAAGTGCGCGATCCTGCAACACCTGCGGCAGCACGATGACCATCAACAGTACAAGCGCTACCGCACCAACCAAACGACGGCGGGCTCTCTTTTTTAACGTTAGCTCTTGTTCATTTGGTAACTCAGGGGGCATCACTGCTTCCTTTAAAGACGAGTATTTTCGTGATCATTTAGATATTGCATTACGTTCGACACTGTAAAAAAAGAACCGAACGCGACTATTTTATCATTTTCGTTTCTATCAATACAGGTTTCCTTATCAATACAAGCTTGCCTGCAGGCTTCGGCTGCAGTTTCAAAAATCCGCACCTCGGCATCAGGCGCAATTTCTGCAATTGCTTTCGCAAGTTCAGCGGCCGGCATACCCCGCACATGCTCGATGCTTGCAACGTACCACACATCAATCTCGTCTTTCAGCGCGCTGATGACGCCGTGTACATCCTTATCTGCCAGCATGGCAAAAACGGCAATGGTTTTAGCATGCCTGCCGCTTGGCTTAAACTGAGGCTGAACCCGCAACGCTTTGAGATTGGCTGCCAAAGCATGCGCCGCATGTGGATTGTGCGCAACGTCAAGAATCAGCCGGGGTGATTTTAAAACTGTCTGAAAACGCCCGGCAAGCGTTACCTGCTGCATTGCCCTGGCAATTGCGGCAGTCTCGACAGGCAGCACGGCCTTCATCGCTTCAACTGCTGCAACTGCGCATGACGCGTTCATCAGTTGGTACGCGCCCTGCAAAGCCGGCAGTGGCAATGCATGCAGCGCATGTCCATCAACCAGGTATTGCCAGCCATCAGCATTGAGCTGGTAAGAAAACTCACGGTTGATACGTTTTAAATCTGCATGAATGTTCTGTGCGTGACCGATCAGGCTTTGCGGCGGGTTTTCATCACCGCAGATCGCAGGAATATTCGGGCGGTATACACCTGCCTTTTCAATACCCACGCTCTCCCTTGTATTCCCCAGAAATTCCTGATGATCAAGATCGATGCTGGTAACAACCGCACAGTCCGGCTCAAATGCATTGACGGCATCAAGCCTGCCGCCCAAGCCGATTTCAAGCACAGCCACATCTATGCCAAGCTGTGTAAAAAGCCATACTGCAGCAAGCGTGCCAACCTCAAAGTAGGTTAAGGCAATTTCCTCATCTTGCGGGTTTAATCCTAGCCTGGCCTGTTCGACGGCTGCAAAAGCCCGGCACAGTTCATCATCAGAAACCTCTACACCATTCACACGAACACGTTCGTTATAACGCAACAGATGTGGGGATGTATAGCAGCCAACTTTGTAGCCGGCTTGCAGATAGATTTGCGCAAGCATGGCACAAGTTGATCCTTTGCCATTGGTGCCGGCAACAGTAATGATTTTAAAAGTGGGGTTTAGCGACAGTCTGCCGATAATCAGTTTGACTCTATCGAGACCCATCGCAATAGACTTGGGATGGAGCTGCTCGATATGACTTAACCATGCAGCCAGGTCTTTGTGTGCAAAATCGGGGGCTGGATTTTTACTCATGTAAAAAACTTGCAGCCCCCATAAAAATTAACGGAATAAAACGAATAAAAAACACTGCTTGCTTATATTCCGGCTTAACTTAAGCAGCTACTGGCAAGCGCATCAAACCGGCTAAAAGCGTAGCCAGTCGATTACGCATCTCACGACGGTCAATAATGACATCAATCGCACCATGCTCCAGCAGGAACTCGGCACGCTGGAAACCATCTGGCAGGGTCTCACGTACAGTCTGCTCAATCACGCGCGGGCCGGCAAAACCAATCAAGGCCTGGGGTTCAGCAACAATGACGTCACCCAGCATGGCAAAACTTGCTGAAACACCACCCATAGTCGGGTCAGTAAGCACTGAAATAAATGGCAGGCCGGCATTGCTCAGCTGCGTTAGGGCAGCACTGGTTTTTGCCATCTGCATCAATGACAGCAAGCCTTCCTGCATACGCGCACCGCCACTGGCAGAAATACAGACAAATGCCATTTTATTCTCGATAGCGGTTTGCACACCGCGCACAAAGCGCTCCCCCACTACAGAGCCCATAGAGCCGCCCATGAATTTGAATTCAAACACAGCCACAACAGCAGGAACGCCCTTGATGCTGCCCTGCTTCACAATCAAGGCATCTTTTTCATTACCCGCTTTTTGAGACTCTTTGATACGCTCAGCATAGCTTTTGCTATCTTTGAATTTCAGCGGGTCTATGGGCTGCACATTTGCGCCGATTTCAAACTGGCCTTCAGCATCCAGCAACTGGGCTAAACGTGCACGCGCACCGATACGGTTGTGATAACTGCATTTAGGACAAACCTCTGAATTATCTTCCAGGTCTTTGCGATAAAGCACTGACTGACAAGCAGGACACTTGATCCACAGCCCTTCAGGCACTGTTTTTTTATCTGCGCCTACAACGCGTTTGATTTTCTGCGGTAATTTATTTAACCAGCCCATGGTGTATCCTTTTATTCATTATTTAGCAGAATCGACTGCTGTTTTTAATTCTGTCATGAGTGCAGCGACATTACTCAATAAGTTATCGTCGTTTGAGGCCTCAATCTCCTGCACCATGCGGCTGCCAACAACTACAGCATCTGCAATCGCAGCTGTTGCCTTTGCAGTGGCTGCATCGCGGATACCAAAGCCCACGCCTACAGGCAAATTAGTTTGCTGACGGATTGAAGCAACACGCTGTGAAACCTCAACAATATCAAGGTTTGCCGCACCAGTAACGCCTTTCAGAGATACATAATACACAAATCCACTCGCCTGATTCACAATCAAATCAACGCGTTTGGCATCCGTAGTTGGCGATAGCAGAAATACTGGGTCAATATCACGTGTGCGGAGCTGTTTTACAAATTCGCCGCATTCTTCAGGCGGGTAATCTACAGTAATTACGCCATCAACATCTGCCGCTTTAGCACGGTCTGCAAATACCGTCGCGCCGATAGCTTCAATCGGGTTTGCATAACCCATCAGGATAATCGGCGTTTTTTGGTCGGTTTGACGAAACTCGTTAACCATTGCCAACACGGTGCTCAAACCCACCTTATGCACCAAAGCGCGTTCGCTTGCACGCTGAATCACCGGGCCATCAGCCATAGGATCAGAGAAAGGAATCCCTAACTCAATCATGTCTGCACCGTTTTTAACCAGTGTATGCATTAAATTCACGGTATGCTTTGGGTGCGGGTCACCAGCTGTGATGTAAGGAATCAAGGCAGTCTTGCCTTGCTGTTTCAAAGTTGCGAAAGTGGATTGAATACGTGACATAGTTGATTTTTATTTGCTGATATTTATAAGGTAATGTTGGCGAGCTTGGCTACTGTATTGATATCTTTATCGCCTCGGCCAGACAGGTTAACCAGAATGATCTGGTCTTTATCCATGGTTTTAGCCATTTTCTCTGCATACGCTAATGCGTGGCTAGATTCAAGCGCAGGAATGATACCTTCAGTGCGGCATAGATTATGGAAAGCAGCCATTGCTTCATCATCGGTAATCGCTACATATTCAGCACGCTTGATGTCTTTCAGCCATGCGTGCTCTGGGCCAACGCCTGGGTAATCCAGACCGGCTGACACTGAATGCGTTTCAATGATCTGGCCATCGGCATCCTGCATCAGGTAAGTACGGTTACCGTGCAACACGCCTACCGGGCTGTTAGCTGTCAAAGGTGCCGCATGCATGCCGGTTTCAATACCATGGCCCGCTGCTTCAACGCCAATCAAGCGTACTTTTGGCAGGTCGATGTACGGATAGAATATTCCCATTGCATTTGAACCACCGCCGACACAGGCAACCACGGCATCAGGCTGGCGACCTGTCATCTCTATCATCTGCTGTTTGGCTTCGACACCAATCACGGCCTGGAAGTCGCGCACCATCATTGGGTATGGGTGAGGCCCGGCTACTGTGCCAATGATGTAGAACGTATTATGCACATTGGTCACCCAGTCACGCATCGCCTCATTCAAAGCATCTTTCAGCGTTTTAGAGCCACTTTCAACCGGCACCACAGTCGCACCAAGCAATTTCATACGGAACACGTTAGGTGCTTGGCGCTTCACGTCTTCGCTACCCATATAAACCACGCACTCAAGGCCGAGTCTAGCTGCGATTGTTGCAGTTGCCACACCATGCTGGCCGGCACCGGTTTCAGCAATCACGCGTGGTTTACCCATACGCTTAGCCAGTAAAGCCTGACCAATTGTATTATTAATCTTATGTGCGCCGGTATGGTTTAAATCTTCGCGCTTGAGGTAGATTTGCGCGCCACCGACTTTGTCAGACAAACGCTTG
>Ga0208508_1000137_pt1 | contig 20626 bp, 18 predicted proteins | sample LakWasMeta1_LOW4_2_FD_183853 | JGI IMG/M metagenome (GOLD analysis project Ga0208508, IMG submission 183853) | Freshwater sediment methanotrophic microbial communities from Lake Washington under simulated oxygen tension - Sediment Metagenome... | ecosystem: Environmental > Aquatic > Freshwater >...
ATTGCACAGTCTGTATTGTATTTAGCTTCTGATGATTCATCTTTTGTAACAGGTACGGCTTCATTAGTAGATGGTGGCTTATCTATTAATAGAACTTAGAACCATGATGCGACACGCTAATCTTTGACAAGGTTAGCGTGAAATTTTGAAGTTAAATTACAACTTTGAATCGCCACTGCTGCAGTAGATACTTTTACGCATCAATATTGAAAATTCGTTTTGCTCCGTATTTCTGCTGAATCCGCAAAGCAGACCTTCAAATAAACACTTATATTGCTAAAAAACGGTCAATATCGGTCTTATACTAATTAAAAAATACTTTGAATTTTGTAGTCACTTGCTTCCGCACTTTCTATTTATTATTATACGGACAGAACATTACTTAACTATAAGACTTAAAAAGAAAAACAACATGTCAAACTCAATATTCACATTATTAAATAGAAGCATGCGTCCGTTTAATATCTGTTATAAGCACTCTTAAATCATGGATGAAGTCACGAAATTCGTTTTGCAGATGCTTGCTTATGGCGGGGGATCGGCAGCGGTTGCATATTTACTCTTTCAATGGCTTGGCAAAACCTGGATTGAAGACAAGTTTGCTCAGCGGCTTGACCAACTTCGACATCAGCAAGCACTAGAGCTTCAACGTTTGCGGGTTGAAATTGATGCAATGTTAAGTGGTGCTCTTAAACTGCAAGAAAAAGAATTCTCGATTCTTCCGGAAGCTTGGGTTAAGCTCGATGAGGCCCACGGGTTGATCAGTTGGCTTGTTGCTCCTTTTCAGCAATACGCAGATGTAAACCGAATGAACTCAAATCAACTGGAGGAGTTCTTGGACGGAACCGACTTCTATGCATCTCAAAAAGAAGAAGTTCGCAACGCCCATGACAAAAATAAAACCTATCAAGACATTCTTTTTTGGCACCGACTCCACAAAGTAAAGAACGCATTTTCTGACCTACAAACCTATGTTGCACGAAATGGAATTTTTCTCCCCTTAGAACTTGAGTCGCAGTTCAAAAAAATTGCTGAAATGCTTTGGTCGGCCATTATATCAAAGGAGGTCGGACATGAAGCAAAAGACTGGAAGATGCAGCGAGAAGGTTGGGACAAGGTTAAGGTGGAAGCGGAGCCTCTTTATCTGGATATAAAAACACATATTCAAGAGCGCTTGCAATCACATGCCCGCAAATAACCAAGCGTCTATCCCATCATTCACACGGGATATCTAATAGCGCCCTTAAGCCTTTAATATGAAATCGCATTGTTAGGACCCATAAGGTTTATATGAGTATACAAAAAATTGGCGTTCGCTATGAACGATTGCTTATTCTCGCGGCCCCGATTACCTTCGCTTGTATATTGGTAGCATTCATAGCAGTGGCCTCAGAGGCTGTGACTGATAAGAAAAACGCCGATTGTTATGATAGTGCTGCACTTGTTGTAGAGAATAATATATACGATCTCGAAGCGAAGTGGAAACGGCGGGAGAAAATTGGCAAAGTTGAATTTGCTAATGAATATGTGATGGCCTTAGCGCAGTATATGATTTATGGACTTAGATCTCCTTGCGAATACAAAATTGGTACTCAGGATACGAATAAGGCGATCTCTCCAAAAGAATTTGCGGAAAAGCTTAAATTAGAAGCAAGTAAAATTCGGGAAGAAAGTGCGAAGAAACCAGTTCGTTCTTACGGCATTGAGATGCCAGAAAAAGTTAAAATTGCATTTTTCGGCGTCGGTATCACAATCAATATTCTCACGCTTGCTCAAGTCTTACAACTTACGCTTGCACCCATACTAATTCTCTGGCTTGGTAGCCTATTTAATACGCGATATCGCGAAACGATTTTGATTGAAAGTGCCACATCGATTTCTGAACTGTACCCACACTGTATTAACCTTTACTTGAATGCAAAAATTCCTGAATTACGAAAAAGAAGTAGATCGGGCTATTACTTAAAAGTTATGCTCCCTTACATACCTACTGTTTTCCGTATTCTTCTGCTTTCTATTTTTGTAGTGCCCCCAACTGTCCTTTATTGTGCTGGTCTCTTCTATTTGGGCTCGGAAGAATATATTGTTCTCTCTATTGCTGCTGGATTCTTAGTCGTGTGTTTTGCATTTGTAAATTTGGTTTCAGAGATGAATCCATGGCATTCCGGTAAGACGTTCCCTGGACCTAAATTCTAGATAAGCGATAAGGCAATTGCTGTTACCTACGTCCCACCGTATATGGGGTTGGATGATGTCTAACTAAGCGTTCAAGTGGACACTGTGTAGCGAGTAGTTTAACTTCAACATTCACTGTCTGCTTTGTCCCGCTTAAGCGTCATTCTGAATCTTGGTTGATTAAATTTGCCTAATTTTCTATAGATAGCTTAAGTCAATAAAAAACCGGTAGGTAAATATCCTAAGATTTAATTGCCAGCCTGAGATACTTGTACCCTTACCAGACGAACAAATACACGTAAAACGTAACAATCCAAAATTACTTTGAAGACATGCTTCAATGGACTGCCCATGCCTTTAAGCAGCCTTCGTCTCGACAGATGTAACACTAAATTCAACCAAGAAATCTGCAAATTTCTCTTCAACATTTCTTGGCATCATGGAAATCTTTAAGTGAGAACGACTCTTTGAAATAAAAATACAACATCGTCACACCAAATGCGATTAAAACAGCAGGCAAACCCCATTGAACATCGCTTGGAATCCAACCGAGTCTTTCTGCCAAAAGGGCGACTCCTGCTATTAATATAAATACTGCCCAACCCAAACTAGGTTTACTACTATTAGACATATTAATCTCCAAAATCTTTTTTACTTGCAGCTTATGGGGTCACTTACAACAAAAATGTTGGAGGATGCAAATGATGCATCCTCATAACAAAGAAAATCAAGTAGTTACAGCACAAGCCTACATCATAAGCTGCTATCTACACACCCCCATAAGTTGCAAGTTACTTACAAAATTTACGCATAAGCCACAATTAAGCTTTTGTAGAAACAAACACATTAAATTTCAATCGCTCCCGAACCATGTTAGAGGCATAACATGTTAAGGCGCTTAAACATACATGTGAAAATTTCTCTGTTCTATTTGGTAATAAATTTACCAATAATAGGATTACTAATTAAGGGAAATTTTAATCAAAATATACTTTATACAATGGTAGCTTTTGTATGTTCTATGGCAACATTAATCATTATTGTCCCAGCACTTACGAAGTTAGATTTTCTGAACCGTCACCTTGATTGGATGAGTGCTCTAACAAAAGAACAGAAAGATTTGATACTAAGCTTCAAGCTGCCAAAACATAACGAGATTCCACGTACAACCAATTACTTCCGCCGAGTAAAACCATATTTAATGAATATAGCAATATGCAGTGTAGCTTCTGGTCTACTTGGAATGTTTGATATCATGAATTCCTATGTATCAATATTTTTTGGTGCACTGTCTTTTTATTGCACAGGAGTATATATAACCATCGCCATTACCTTACCAATATTTTCTTCTCAATAGCCATTTTTCTTATTGAAATAATATAGCGTTAAATGCCCTATAGAAATTATTGCGATAGCAATTAATACTTGAATCCATCCTGTCGCGTACCATGCATAAGTTACTACTTGGCTATCAAAACTCATGTATTTAAAGTCCTCTTGAGCCCAATAATCAAAAGCTGGCAGCCAACAAACTAAATATCCAACGATACTAATGGGCAAAATAGAGACGAATCGGATATCAGTATCATTTATAAAATAGATCACCCCTGCCAAAAAAACAAAAAAAATAACATGCCTTGTAAATACCAGCGCGCTTGTTGCCATATCTAGATTAAAGTAATTAGCAAACTGCATAATCCCAAAAACTAATAAACCAATAACTACTAAAACCACTAGCCCCAAATTATTTGAATTGTTTCTCACTGATTACTCTCCGAAATTAAATTAGTATTGTATTTTTTATTAAGAATTTTAAGTCCTTAGTATTTATGAATCATTATTTTCGTAACCAAGTGCCTTGACGAGTAATGTAATCGAACGAAAATATATGTTCAACTGGCGCATCGTCACAACGGCCAATAAGTCTGCCAAAGAACTCTAACTCTCCCGACTTTGCGATTACTTTAGCACCACAGATTGGGCAAGTAGCAGAATATGAAACAGCCTTTATAGTTATCTCTGGGAATCGTGGAGGCTTTCTAAATTCTAATAATCTTGCACCATCATCGGATTGCATCCACCATGGAGCAAGAAGAATACCCTTGGTTTTAAGGCTTAACATGGGATAAACAGTAATGGCTATCGTAAAAAATGCTAATGAATTAGTTAAAAAGGAGCCCATCTGATTTTTTGTTAGAGAGTCATAAAATACAACGTTGAGAACAAAGCTCAAGACAATAACAACCATAATTAGCACTGGAACTAATAAGACAGCGATGTACGCAGACCTTCTCCAGCCTCTTAACAAAAAACCTTCAGCAAAGATTCTGGCTAAAAAGCCAGGATCTTTAATATCCTCACATATATATCTTATCCCCAAGGGCGTATTTTGCTGTTTGGGTTCTTGAATGAGTTGATAGTTGGTTTCTTGTGGGATATCTAGTTTGCACCAGTCTATAAAGTACTTCGTAGATCTACCTGTACCGCCACCTTCAACTCTTTTCAATTGCGGAAAATGCTCGAATCCTGCGTCTAAGATAGTTTGACGAAGGCCTTCCGACTTAGATTTCCAGAGCGTTTCGAATTTATTCCATATACGTCGAACATCATCCGACATTCTTTCTTTGTCTTTTGGCGTAGACCATTGCCTTTCACGTATTGCACTTACTGCCTCAACCAAATCCCATGCTGAAAATCCATTGTTGACTAACTCTGGTTTATTCATTGAGAGCTGAAGTAACGCACGTAGCAGAAGACAATCCAACCGGTCTTTTACAGACCAAGAGGTAATACTTTTCTCTATAAGATCTAACTCTCTGAAATGTAAAAACTCCGTTCCAACCCCGTTTGTCAGGTGTTCATCCGAATTGGATAGTGAAAAATGGGCGACGTTATCTGTCATTTAATGGAGAGTAAGAAATGAAAAACACTAGTTTGCTTCAATTGTTTGCAATCGACAAGCAAAACCAAATTAGGTCAATAGATGAAGTCACTAGAGGATTGTCTTGTGATTGTATTTGTCCAAGTTGTGGGGAAGTAGTAATTGCTAGGCAAGGAGAAGTTAGAGAGTGGCACTTTGCACATGCCTCTACAGTAGAGTGTAGTACTGGAGCTGAAACAGCTTTGCATTTAGCAGCGAAGCAAGTGATTTTACAACATCAGGGAATCACTATTCCGGGTAGAACTGTGACTGAATCTTTACGTCTAGCAGATGGTAGATCTGGAATTGGAGAAGTAACTAGATCTGAAATGTGGCTAAATTTTAATGATGTAGAGGCTGAGATGTCTTTTAGAAATATTAGACCCGATATAGTAGCCTCATTTAATAACAGCTATTTCTTTATTGAGATAGCCGTTACACATTTTGTAGATGAAGATAAAAAAGAACTATTTTATGAACTGAATTTACCCACCTTAGAAATTGATTTAGCAAGCATCAAAGAGACTATATGGACTTGGGAATCATTGGAAGAAACAGTCTTAAAAAGTGTAAATCATAAAAAATGGATCAACATGCTGAACCACGCTCAGCTACAAGATGAAGCCAAACAAATCGCATTAGCAAATGCATTAAATATGGATATACCAGAAAACATCCAAAATCCTGTAATTGTTTCAGTTCGCAATCGATTTCTAATTAATGGACGCATATTAGATCTAATCGTAAAGCCAACTACTTTGGCCATATGGTCACCATATGATCCATATCTAAACGAAGCGATTAAACCTTTAATAAAAAAAGCTGGTGGGCGCTGGTATCCTAAATATAAAAATTGGTTTGCACCTTTAAGAGCAAAATCGTATTTACTAAGTGAGTTTGAGAAATTGTCAGGCTCCCCACCTAGAGCTATATAACGATTAAAAGCTAGATTTCAGATTAGAATAAAATCATGTTGAAAACTAGGACTTTATTAAGATTTTTCGGCATTGCCAAAAATCTTAATAAGTAAGAGAAGATTGGTCAAAAGCTTTACACGGCATTTACCGTCTCCGCAGACCAGGTGCAGGATGTAAAGCTTATGACCAGTTTTATATCAATTTATACTCATCTTTAAAAACTACACTTCTGAAGTGTTCAATAAAATATACCATCTCTGATATAACGCTTAATATACATATCCTATGACATATAAATTGTTGGGAAATATATGACCGCCTATTTAGACGAGCTAGCTTGGAATTATTGGAATAATGATAAATTACTTCTGATTACTAAAGATATGGAAAATCATAGTGACTTTATAGCTGCGATTTCAAATGGTGAACTAAAAGTTCATGATGGCAACTTAAGCTTCTCTGATGATCAAAATTTAATAAAAAAAGCTTCGCTACATCTAACTAACAAAGTTTTACTCCCCATTCTTGATGACCCCAATGCAGTATTCTCAGAATTATATGAAGTATGGCGTAAAGAAATTTCAAATGATGATAAGTTGTCAGGTTTTGCGCTTGCTTCTCTTCATAATGAAGGCCATGTTGATTTAATAAACCTTGCAACTGCAGCAGTTCCCAGTTTTAGATCCATTTTTGACATCATATATATACTGGAAGGTGCCATTCCTCTCATTAAAGACATTAAATCTGAGTCTTTGTTTAGGTTCGCGAAATGCTCCCACGACAAGCTAAAAAGAGACCTAATGGGAGGAAATATTTATGAAGTCTTAATGTCGTGGTTGATTGATCATGAAGCTGTCGCTTATGAAATTATTAAAAGTTATATTAACCACCCTGAGGAGGAAACAGCTACTCTGTACCGTGGTGCTTTAATAGTTGTATCCAAAATAAATCTAAATGAAGGCATAAATTTAGTTGTTGAGTACAGCAAATCGGATAATTATTTAATTTCTGCACCTGCAATAGAAGCATTAGGATTTTTTCAATATACATCCCCAGAAAATGACAATTCTTTTAGTATAGCTATAGATTTGGTTACTGCTGTAGTAAAGGCAGAAAATTCAGTCTTATTAAATTCGGCTTCACCTTCACTTTGGCGTCTAGTTCAACAAAGACCTTCAGAGTATCAATATCTTCAGTACCTTGTCGAAGTAAACAAACCTGAAACTTATTATGCCCTGTCACAATTTTTGTTCTGCAATGTGGACAAGTATTCTGAAGAAATTTGGTTTGAAGATATTGTTTATGCTTGTGCTAGCGTAAATCCCGATCAAAAAGGCATTATAGATAATCTTGACATGGTTTTGTCGTCACTTCTTAAAAATGACGATACCAAGGAAGTTGCTATTTCATTTTTAGAGAAATGGCTAATGTTGCGATCTAATACTGAATTAAAAGAGGAAAATCTAGAGGCATTATTTAACAGCACTTTTTATGAAATCATCAAAAAACAGCTTTTGAGTCATGTATTTACAAAATGGATGTCCCACGAATCAAGAGAATTAGCCAACGGTGCTTTTCAGCTTATACATTCATTTGAAATATCTGGCGGGAAAGAGCTTTCATATGAGACGAGTCAACTTGATGAAATGAATGCAAGTGACATTGTATTTTTAGTAAGAAGAACTCTAGGTTATGTATTTGAAGAGGGATTGTTACATTCGTTAATATGGTCATTAACAAAATCAAAAGAAGCGATAGATAAAACCTTAAGTACAGTTTATGAAATATTTACAACTCGTTTAGGATATGACTATCCAGGCTTTACAGTTAAATTTATCGAAGAAAAATTAGAGAAAGAAAATTTAGCTGATGAAATCCAACAGATGTGTAACGCAATTATTCTTAGCATTAACAATTATCACAAAGCCTTAGACTCATTGCCTCAACTGAAAGAATTAACACCATCACACAGTAAAGTCAGACTATTTACAAAAGAACGGCAGAAACAAATGCATAAAGCTTCTGAAGCTGCGCAAGAGAAATCTGTTTTCGCCCAATTTGTCACAAGGATTCATCTTAAGGCCGGCCGTAGCTCTTTCTCTCTGCGTGATAACAATTATTCGGAAAAAATGCACTTATCATCGCACTCTTACTCAATAACCCTTCCAAGATCTGAAGTTATTGATCCTGTTGGATCTGAGAGAGAACGTTTTGTATTCCGCAACACCAAGAAAGTTACATAATGAGGCTGCTAATTCGTGAATATCTAGAAATGCTTAAAGAATCTGGAGAGTTTGACCGATTGATTCCAGAACTTTTACTAGCGATGAAAATTGCCCCTATAAGCAGAGCCCAAGTTGGAGTGCGTCAAGGAGGAGTAGATATTGCTGCTGTAGGAAAAACAAAAGATGGTCAGGATTGTCTGTTTTTGTTTGTGCTCAAACGGGGAAATATAGGGCGTAATGATTGGGATAGTGGTCCCACGGCAATTAGACAGTCACTAAATGAGATTAAAGATACATATCTATCTAATTGGGTATCTCCTAAACATAAAGACTTTTTAAAGAAAATAATAATTTCAACAACTGGGGATATTAAGCAAGATACAAAGCCAAATTTGGATGGCTATATCAAAGAAAATGCCGTTGAAGGCAAACTTGAGTACGAGATTTGGAATGGGGATACAGTTGCATTACTTATCGAAGAACATTTATTTAACGAACATCTCCTATCAGATGAGTCAAAAAGTGACTTCCGTAAAGCACTGTCATTAATTGGTGAAGCTGAGTATGACTTGAGTCACTTTTACAAATTACTCAATCGCTTACTTTTTCAAGAAAATGAAAAACCAAAAAACATAATAAAAGCATTTAGAACTATCAACTTAATAATAAACATTCTGTTTCATTGGGCAGCCACATCTGGCAATCTAAAAAACCCTATGCTCGCAATTGAAAGAAGCATGCTATGGGGTTGGGATGCTATTAGAAAAAATCAACTGACAGAAAATAAATTAGTCATTGGGAGTTATATCAATTTAATAATTAGCTATGCGCGTTTTTCTCATGTTTATTTCGTAAAACTTCAACCACACTGCTCTGTGAGAGATGGCTTGTCAATTTATTCATCTGAAAGTGTATTAATTACTGAAAATATATTCGAACAAATAGGAATTTTGTCACTCATTGGTTTATTTCAATTAGCCTTAAAAGATTTTGTACCTAATTTAGCATCCAAAGAAAATGCTAAGACTGTTGCCGATACAATTAATGCCTTAATTATTAATAACCCGTGTTCCGGATCCCCATGTTACGACAGTCACTCAATAGAGATTTCTCTCGCTCTTGTACTTTTTAGCGAAGTAAACAATCAGCAGGAAGCAAAGCAGTGGTTACAAGATCTAATTTACCGAGCGACTTATACTTTTGGTGTAGGTAAAAACTTTCCGATTTATAACGATTCCTTTGATGATTTAGTTGAGTTTTACGTGAGTCCTAGTGAAGAAAAAAGTAAGCAGCTTATGGAAATATCAACATTGGTGCCCACTATTGCAGAATGGGCTCTAGTATTTAATTTAGAAGAAAGCTATAACTTTTTAATAAGTCATAAAGAGACTTTTAAAGATACTTGCATGCAACTTTGGTATCCAGATGAAACCACAGAAAAATTTATTTATTCTGGACCGGCTCAATATGAAACTGGGACTAGTGAAGCTCCAATTATTTTGCCCGATGATACTTTAACTTTCAAAAAACAAATCCATGACCTTACAAAATCTAACCAATACGAAGTTTTGGAAAATATGTCATTTTATAAATGTGGCATACCTCTATTAGATTTGATTGCAAGCCGTCACTATCGCACTCCAATTCATCCGCAATATTGGCAAGAGATTATTTCAAAAAATTATGAAAATGGGTTAACTTAATTCAAAAGCTTCAACAATTTCTCTTCAAATTCTGCTAACAATTATGTAGTTGTATAACTCATTCAGTGGGTCAAGAATATGAAAAATAATAAGCATAAGAAACGAGAAATTACACAAAGGTGAATCGCAATCAATTTTGTAGACGCTATTCAGGCATCGGCTTAAACGAGTTGTTATGCGTTTTATGACTCTCAAAAATAAATGAAGCATTTCCATTTGCGGAATGGACTTGAGCAATCTCTCTTTCGACTCCTGAAACGATTGGAGCACCTCATCAAAGGACTGTTTATGGGACTCGCACTTAGGCTAAAAAAACTCCTTGCCTACTGACAGTACAGTATCCTAACAATGTAAAATTGTTGCTCTAGTAGATACGTGGCTATCAGTTAACCAGTTCTAGTCTGATTGTTTTATTAAGGGCAATTGCAGCCCTGACCAGCATCGTTAGTGTTAGATGAGTATCAGTCTCATCAAGTAATCTATAAACTGTAGCGCGGCTGGTATTCATTCTTTTAGCCATATTTGTTTTTGTAATATGCTGTAGTTCCATTTCTTCCTTTATTTGCCAAGCTATCACACGCTTCAATGCAATAGCGGTAGCGTCTTCTAGCAAATTCTCTTCTGTCAGAAAATCATCAAAACCAGACCCCATATGTTGAGTGTTCATTTCCATCTCAATCCGTGTTCCAAGATTATTATATTGCTTAACATACCAGATGAATTGTCATGATTCTGGCAGCTAAGAAATGTTGTACTATGCTGCAAGCAATTGCTGAGTGCCACCATCAATACCAAGCAAATTAAGCTGAAACCTAGGTATCCAACAAGTCATCCTACCTAAATGGCCTCGGCCTGCAATCTGAATTACCGGGATCTGCATCTGCCGACATAGCTTCAATACTGCTTTTTGCGAGATGTTTTTGAGCAAGGTAACCTGACGGCAGGAAATCATGCTTTCATTAAAATGGTTAAACGAAGCTTCCGTGATGCGCAGTCCCAATCCCTGCAGATATGTTTTCTCAAGCAAGCCATGTTTTACCAATGCGAATAAGGTTGCACGGTCAATTTGCAGCTCCGACTGCACTTCATTCAGGGGCAAAGTATTCTGTAATGATAATCTAATGTTATCCAGATAACTTTTAACATTGCGTGAGTCAAATACTAATCCGCTAGGCAGGGCGCTAACTGTGCCCACGGCTTGGATTTGACGCTTGGACACAGCGTTAAGCCACATAGCTTTCATTTCTGAGGTAATCTTGAGCCGCATTACCTGACTTAGGGTAATGTGATGCCTGTTTACCAAAAACGGGACTTTGAATTGCCTACCCTGCATCAAACGTCTTTGCAATTCCTCCACGTCAAACTCATGAAACATGTGCATTGGTGCAAAGTATCTTGCCTGGTAATAGCCATGCGAACGATAGGCACGAATGACTTCTACATAAATATCCAGCTGCTGAGCGACTTCTTTCAAACCTAGGCGCCTACCCAATGCAAACTCAAACGGCTGCTGCTCTGCCAGTTTAACCAGTTTGCGCGTCGCGTTAAGTTCATTGATTTCAACATTGATGACCTTATCCTCAATCATCTTCCTGAGTGTACTGGGCTGTACGCCAAGCCGGGTTGCCAATTGCTGCATCCCCATAGTCTGGCCAGCAATGACAGGGGATAGCTTTGGATGTACTGAAGCCTGCTGCCAGTGCTGCTGGCCGAAAGCTACGAAAGCATCCCGCATGAACTGCAGCTCATAACCCTGCTCAATATTTTTGAAAAACGACTCATAGAATGAATTGAACTGACCGCGCAGGCCGCTGACTTTGAGATTGGCATTGGGTGCGTGTACTTTAGACAGATAATCATGAAAACGATGCGGCCAACCAGACAGTGCATCAGCAGCAGTTTCCACCGCCATAAAATCAACATCTGCGCCTGTGACCTGTTCGCCATTAAACAACCCGAAACGATAGATCATTGAAAGCAGGGTTTGAATGGACAGTTGCTCCATCGCCTCTACCGGAAAACCATTCCGTTCCATCTGCACCTGATTCAATGGCTGCCGCATCAGCTTTGCATACAGAATTCCCAGCAGCGTCAATACTGCAGGATTGGTGACTTTCTCCGGATTGGTTTGAATAATCTCCGCGCCACAACTGCATTTGGTCAGTCCTTCACGCTGCCAGCTCAAAGGCTTATGACATGTGGTGCAATTTCTCACCGTTCTGGCCTGATGCACAGGACACGCCACTGCATATTTAAGCTCATGGAAACCATCGATAAAACCATTTTCTCTGACACAATCCAGGCAGACGCTGGCATGCTTGGATCGGGTAAACATGGAGGGAATATCATGCCCAATGACCTGCAGATAACGCCCCGTATGCTTATCTTCCTGGCTATCCAGCCCAGCAGCTTTGAGCTCTGCTGCTGACTTTCCAAACAGCGGTGCCAGTTTTTCCAGTGAAGGCCTGACTGAACGCGCTTCATTGTCATCCATACCAGCGTAATGCAGAAGTTTCATAGGAGAGTAGCCATTACGTTCAGCCGTCCTTAAGATAAAGCCCGGCAGACTCTCCCCCGCAAAGGGGGAGGGTGTGATCACCAATGGCTGAACAGATTTAGCTTGATGTTCACGCACAGAAGTCATTTTGTGAGCGCCTCCGCCGCCGTGATGTCAATCTGCGTTTCAGGCTGTGCACAATCATGACTGACTGCACCAATCAGCTGTGCAGACTCCACTGAATATTCGCTGGGCGTGGTGTCAAAGCCCTTACCAAACGGATTCTGCATGAAAACAACCCCATCCACCCAGACGGACTCTTCGTAGGCCTGAGCAAGATCCGTCAGAGTAATAATGAGCTTATCATCCATCTGGGCATTAAGGCATGCCTGGTGCAGTATCTTGGCAAGATAGCCAATCAGTCCGCCCGTGGCACAGTAAAACCGGAAGGCCATTTCATCGGAAATCAGGTCCGGAAATTCATATCGGCTCAGGGCTTGTTGGAATGATTCCAGGCATGCAATAAACTCCCCCCGTGCATCTTCGTCATTCCAGTCAAAACGCGGCATGTAGATAGGTGCCATAAAACGGCCACGCAGTTGCTGATTCTGATTAATGACCGCCATGCAGTCAGGCAGGCCTGCAACGATCAGCATCAGACCGGAGCGGTCTACAAATATTTTCAGCCAATCTGACAGGTAATGCTGCACCTTGTGCGATACCTTGTCATAAAAGTGCTGGAACTCGTCAATGATGAGAGCATGCGTTCTGGTCTGCCCGAGCAGGGTATAAAGACGTTCGGTTTTTTCGTTTTCAGAGCCGCGTTTATACCAGAGCGGATCACCCAACTCCCTTAACATCACCTCGACTAGTCCTTTGACGCTGGGTTTGGACGGTGTGCGAACGCTGAGTATCGGCACGATGGCGCCGTCGGCATTACGCTGTTTCGGGTACTGCTTGCTGATGCTCTCCAGCAGCCGCGACTTGCCTGTGCGTGACTCGCCGACGACGGCGATGCAGATAGGTTCGCTGTAGCTTTGTGTTACAAACAAGTGCTTCTCAATACGCAGTTTAGCCCTCTGGAAATCTCTATGCGGTACCAGTACTTGATCAACTGCAGTTGGAATATATTGAATGTGGTTCATGATGTCATCCTTATAATAGTGTCAGTTTAATTAAGCACGCTGATCGATAATCGGTGCATAGCTGGGACGGGATTTGGTCACAGCAGGCTTGGCTTGAACTGATGGCTTTTTGCTGCAGATTTCCACAGTTCTGGCTTTCTTGGCCTCAGCAGTGGTCTTAGCTGCAGACTGCTGGTTGGTATCGTTATAGCGCGCGACCTTGGCATTGGATTTTCTGCGTTTGAACTTCAACTCTTTTTCGACAATCTCACGAATCTCGGTCTTGGCACGCGCATAGCTGTATACATCCGTCTTCTTGAAATGCTTGCTGGCATAACTGCGGCAAATATCATGCAGCCACAGCGTCAAGCCTTTTGCATAGTCCTGATTCAGCGCCGGCACTTCTATATATCCCTGATTGTCCTTAAGGATCACATACAAGTGACCAACATCACTTTCATCAACACGAATCTCCACAGTGAGATCTTCACCGTACTGTCGTCTTAACTGCATCAGTTCAGGTGAGTTGTAGAGCAGGTTGTTAATCTCGATACCTTTATGCGTGACACGTTTATCTGCTACCGCTTTCCCCAGGAGAATATCCAGCTCTGCCGGGTTATGTGCCAGCGCAATATCTTCTGAGTTGATGCTGCTGGCCCAGACCACAGCCGGCGTCTGGTTGTCCAAACTGCGATGCGGTTTCTGATGGTAATAATCTGCAATCCATTTATGAACAATGAGCCGCAGGGTACTCAGCGTCACGACTGCATGTTTGGATGGGTCGTAATCATCTTTCTCAAAGATGTTGCTGAAAGTAGTCCCTTGAACTCCATGGCTGACGCCATTATTGATAGTGCGATTAAAGCGCTCAATTTTGCCTTTGAACCATGGCTTCTTACGTGGTGTATAGACAATTTCCACACCGAAAGCGAAGCAGGCTTTTTCCAGACTGATGCTGTGAAACTCCAAACCGTTATCTACGAACAGTATCTCCATCACACCATGTGCATCCCAAATATTCCTGATTTCCGGAAATTGCTTATTCAGATCAGCTTTCGGCAGGAATGCATGCTTGAGGCATTTGCCTACTGTGAGATAGCTGGGCGGCTCAAAACCTATATAGATACCTATTATGCAGCGTGTATGGCTATCAATACAGATCGTGAGCCATGGTCTGCCGAGCGGGATATGTGATTCATCATCAATTACGAACAAATCGAGTTTAGTGTGATCAATCTCGGCTGACTCAAGTGGTTTTTTAGTGACATGATGCTTGAGCTTACTTCTGAAAATACGGTTGGCAGCAATGCGCCCATATCGGGCTGCGCACCGGTCAAAAGCGGGGATAAGCTCAATCAGCCTTTTGATAAACCTTCTAGTCGGCAACGGCAATTGTTCATATTTTGGACGCTGTTGATTCTCTCGCGTCACCATCACAACGGCCTCTTCAGTCGTTTCCTCTATTGTTTTTCGCTCGCGCTGCAGATAAATTTTATCTATGCAGTCTGAGGCGATATCAATCACTTCAACATCGTAACGATCATCTCTGTTGCCTTTGTTGTGATGAGCATCCACCAGAGCAAAAGTATCTTTACCATGAGCCAGGTATTTCTTCTTCCATCTCGCCACCGTTGTCCAATTGGGAGCTTTAGCCACATCTGCTTCATTTTTATCTTTATTGAGTTTTTTCCAAACTTCCTGAATCGCAGCTTCCATCAACACCTGTGTACACGGTAAATGTTCAACCGCTTTAACATACATACGTTTGATTTTGGCTTTCTCCCAATCAACATCATTAGTTTCGTGACGAATTTTCTTGGGTTTCTCATTAAATGCTTTTTCAGTTTTGGCTGATTTATCCGGATCTCCCATAAACACCAATTTTCCATCAGCATAATGCTGCTGCAGTTCTTGCGTGCTTAGTTCATGAATCCTGCCGGTTTTTAATTCCTGCGCTTGCCAAAGGCCTTTTGTGATTTCCTGATTGAGTTGATACTCACGACCATCTAGGTCAAAAGATGTGTTTTTACAAAAATATGCAATCGCCATGATGTGCTCCTAGTGTTGTGCGTTAAAGTTGCTGTGAATTGAAGTAGCGGGGCTGATAGGCTGGTTGAAATCTATGTTGAGTTTACCTTCCAGTATCAGGCGGCAGACGTTGCGCAATGTCTGCAGAGATGCCTGCTCGAACATGCCCCAATTTATAACCGGCTCATGCGTGAATAAGCGTCTGATATGCTCCTGCTCAATCATGGAAACGCGTTGGCGACCCAGCTTGGTCAAGCGCTTAACGTTATCTAGCCGTGGCTGTCTGGCCAGCACTTCTGCCAACACCACACGGTAGCTATAGCCATACTCAGGTAGTAATCGCGTTAACAATTCTGTCCGTTCTGCGACTTCCGTACTGTTTGCATCAGCCTCGGTTTTAACTTCCCAGAATTCACGACGATGGTCTTCTATCACCATGAAATCCGGATAATGGCGATGTTGCTCACCGTTTATGCTGTAAATTATTTCGCATGGCTGCTCGTGAAATGAAACTACATGTGGTGATGCATCCAGGATGCGCATTGCATTGCCTTCATGCACGGATTCCCACTGCATCATGCGCTGCATCTTCCAGCTCGGATACTTGCCGGTATTGCGTGCATTGGAACGGCTGACTACTTTCCTGCTGCGGAGTTTTCCGTCTTTCGGGAAAATTATCTGTATTACTGGTACTGCTTTAATGTGATTCATCATTAACTCCTAATTTGCATCAATCGGAGTAACTCAGAAATTTGGCGTAGGGAGTCCTGCCTTGCCTATCAGCAATTTCTGCCAATCGGAAAGTTAGGGATGCAAGGGGGCCAAGACTATCGTCTTAAATTTGACAAAACACACGGTTATCGTAGAATGTAATCATCTAGTGGGGACTAGAAAAATGTATTACAGCCAACAGACTCAGGTGCATTCCGCTTGGGTCTTTTACGTTTCGGGCAGCTTGATAATTATGCTGCGTTACTCATTCAGCTTCTTTTCTTCGGTACTTCCTTTCTGAAAATGGCAGTTTTTAATACTGCCGCCTATTCAGATCACCCAAAACAGAATTTCTTTCTGGGCAATCTGAAAATCAAATTAGCACAATTATTGAATCGCGCAACTTTTACGGTAGCAATCATTATTAATCTTTAATTAATAATTATGCAACGATCAGGAATATATTAACACATTGATTATTAAAGATTTTTGTAACTTACAGTTACCATATGAACTTGAAGTTACTACACTAAGGGGAGTAAGAAATACAGAAGACGCCATAAATAATGGCTAAATTTGACAAAATAATTTTTTATGAAACTTTAAGAGCTATCCAATAAGTTCAGATACAAAACCACCGTTATTTAGTAAAGTAACCCCGAATTTATTCTATAACAACATAAAAGGGGTCACTTTTGCCTATGAGCATTTGTTCTGCCTTGCTGATAAGGAATGCTTCTACTAAATGCACTCCTCTATATGAAAGCTGTTCCCATCTTGAGTTGCCAATATCTGAATGATAAAAATCACCTCGTAATGCACCAGCATTTTCTGCAGCTTTATCAGTATTAGTAATCCTCCATTCAACTTTATAAGAGTCAGGAAATGGTACGTTAATACTATTTCTTGCCTCAAACTTAATCCAGTACCCTGGCCTTAATGGCTGCAAACTAGATGTTTGTTGAATAGATTGTGAATTTTTATTGTTGTATAAATTAGCCTGTACGTTAACTTTGAGTGTAAGTGTTCTCGAGGCTTGCCATTTTGGACGCCGCATATGAGGCAAACGACTAAACCATGATGGAAGGGCTGATGAACCAATCTTCTTAACTAGTCCAACTAGGTCATTTACACCTTCGATTATTTGAGTATCGCTATACAGAGCTACAACAGACTCACTTACATCTCGGGCTTTTGCTACAGCTTCTTGTTTAGCAAACTCTTCACCAAAAACACGCTGCCATTTACCTATACTTTCTTCTTTGTCTTCTTCATCGTATGCCTCATCAATCCACTTACGATATTTATTGATTTGCAACCTGAAATTACTGTATTTAGTTTGGTCCCAACAGTAGCTCTGTATTTCTTCATAGAGGACTGGGTTCCTAACGGTTGGTAAATAGATATTGGACTGTAGCCAATCATCAAGCCGATTGATCAAAACCTTTAAGGTTGTTGGAACATCAGAAAATATATTGGAGTTTTTATCACTAGCATATACCTGCATGCCTAGTAGGGTTGTTAACAAAAAAGATGGGCAGGTAAATGTTGTTTTAATATCGCGAAGATATTTTAATAACTTAGTCGCCTTACGAAAATTATTACTGCCTACGATAGAGTTTTTATCAACTAGCCAATCAGTGTATTCCCGTGGTTTAGAGGTTTCAAACTCATTGCTATCTCGATTACAAACTTCAATTACATTGTTAAAAACTCTAGCTTGTATACAAGGCGCTATGTCTATTTTACGCTCGCCAGCGTATTCAATAGTTACGCAATGTGAGTACCGTCGAACTATGTTTTTATATGTTTCGTTACTCCTGAAAACATTGTAGAGTTCATTTATATAGTCTTTTGCTTCCCACTCGTCCACTGCTTTAATAAAAACCAATATATCTGCATCAAACGGATTGCCAGAAAGCGGCTTGATAATCGTTTTGTGAGCCCAAGACCCTTGCGGTTTAAACTCAATTACTTCCGGCGCCCAATCGGAATTGTTAATTAAATTTTGAATAGCCGTTACGCTATTTTCTAGCAAGGTCACTCGCGTACTGTTCAGATTTACTACGTCTAAAAGAAACTCATTGAATTGACTTAAAAGCTTCATGTGCAGTTTTATCCTGTTAATTAGTATTTTCCAAAAAAACTACATCAAACTATTTAAATTACTAAATTCCTAACTTTCTTTTAGCCTCTGCGACTAACTCCTCTGAACCATGATTCATCTGTCCCTCGTAATCTTTCCTTAACCGTCTAAATACCCAATCGAATATAGGAGCATTACGTTTTCTACCATCAAAAATTTCATCTTGAAGTGTTCTTGATCTCATTAGCAGAATGTCATCATCCAGTCCTGCTACTGCTTCCTGCCAAAGCTTATCTGTATAAGCTTTCAACTTATCTAGTCGATCCGCAGCCTCTTGTTGCTCATAAATTTGTCGCATAACCAAAGTAATAAATGGCATTAGAGGAACGCCTATGATTAGAATAAATTCTTCCAAAGTTAACTTGACTAGTAAGCCGACTACAAACATACCAATTACAACTACTAAAAGCGTAATGGTCAATAATTTTGCATAGCTCCGTCTTTGATTTGAATCCCACCAACAATTTGCCCTTTGACAGACAAGTCGGCCCAAGGCTAATGGTAACTGCTCTACGCTTACTGGATACCAATCACGAATTGAAGGCATTGGTGGTTTTGAATTGTTATATTTATCTGAATACTCTTTTATCAGCTCATGATCGATACTGTCGCTAACCTTTAAAGGATTCCAGGCTAGACATAGCACATCACAATCAAATCTCTCTTGAATAATCGCAGCTTTTTCTTTTAATTTTTTTTGGTACTTGCTTAGACATAAAATATCAACCAGCCACAGCCCTATACCCCATAAAGCTAGCCACACTTTGATCGAAGGGTGATTAATAGCTATGAACATTAAAAGAACTGTTAGAGGCCCACTGAATAAAAATTGGTATCCAATAATTGTCTTAGTACAAGCATACAGCTGCCTTTGAGCGGCTAATCGTTGCAGTTGACGTTCTTCATTTTGAATTATTGTAATATTAGTCATTAGTAGTAATAGTTTGGGAATTCATTGTCATAAAGTAATCTCCACCAATCAAATGCAAGTTTAGGATTTTCGTAAGTACTTGCTTGCCGCGCTTTTTCCGCTCTTGTATAAGCTGTCAACAGCTTTGATAAAGCTACTTCCTTCTGGGCTTCCGTTTTACAGGGAGATATATACCCAGAAAAGCCCATAGGGTCTTGTATCCTAGCAAGCTGGTTATCCCACAGGCTCTTTAATATATTTTTAACATCAACATCATAGACTATTACTTTTTCTTGTTCCGCGTACTTTGCTACTCTCATTTCAAGATAAAAAGATGATATTGGAACGTCACGAAAAAATTTCCATGCTTTTAAAAATCTAATTAATGGTTTTACCTTCCCATCTAACTTATTGTCCACATATGTTACATAGGCATTGTGAGCATCTGGGCTCACTCTCATCCAGCCTCCTTGACCATCAGCAATTTCATATACTTTGAAAGTATCTTCTGTGATGTAGTCGGCAGGGACAATTTCTGTAGTTTCTGATCTATAGATACCAAAAGGAATTGTAACGGCTGGGCAGTTAACCCTAACACCTGTTAACGGAAATCTAGCACTTAAGGCATTTTTGACTTTCTCTAATGAATATGTAGATGATTGAGTCAATTGGCTGGTCGGTATACTCGCAAGATAATCTACATCACTATAACCTGAGATGCTTGTACCATTACCGAACGAACCAATACGTGTAAAACGTAATAGTCCAAAATTATTTTGTAGACATGCTTCAATAGACTGCCTATGCCTTTTAGCAACGTCAGTCTCTACAGTAGTGGCTCTTAATTTAAGCAAGAAGTCTGTAAACCCCTCTTCAACACTTCTTGGCATCAGCAAATCTTTGTGAGAGAGCTACTCTTTGAAATAAGAGTACAACATGGTCACACCGAATGCGATTAAAACTGCAGGCAAACCCCATTGAACATCACTTGGAATCCAACCAAGCCTTTCTGCCAAAAGTGCAATTCCTGCTATTAGTATAAATACAGCCCAACCCAAACTAGGTTTATTACTACTAGCCATATAATCTCCTATCTAATTTAGATGCATCTTATGAGGTTTTTAATTGTAACTTATGGGGGCAAACTTGCAGCTTATGGGGTCACTTACAAAAAAAGGAGCCGAAGCTCCTTTTTTTATTTATCCGCACTTACTTTCGCCGCAGTTCAGGCAAGTCAGGCAACCATCCATAATAATGCTGGCTTTGGTAT
>Ga0208508_1000140_pt1 | contig 20440 bp, 15 predicted proteins | sample LakWasMeta1_LOW4_2_FD_183853 | JGI IMG/M metagenome (GOLD analysis project Ga0208508, IMG submission 183853) | Freshwater sediment methanotrophic microbial communities from Lake Washington under simulated oxygen tension - Sediment Metagenome... | ecosystem: Environmental > Aquatic > Freshwater >...
TACAAATCAACCGTGAAACTTTATTAAAGCCATTAACTTCGGTTACAAGTATTGTTGAAAAAAGACATACATTGCCTATTTTGTCTAACCTATTATTAGAAGCAAAATTAGGTAAAATTCATCTAACGGCAACAGATCTTGAAATGCAAATTTCTTTATCTGTAGATAGTGCAACTGCCGGTGATTTTTGTACAACTATATCTGCTAAGAAATTACTGGATATTTGCAGGTCATTACCAGATAGTTCAGAAATAAATATGGCTACCAGTGATAGCCGCATTACAGTAAAAGCTGGGAAAAGCCGTTTTAACTTGCAAACATTGCCAGCAGCTGATTATCCGGTAATGACGAAAACCTCTAGTGAAGCAACTTTAGTAACAATTGGCCAAGGTCAATTGAAAGATTTATTAAAGCAAGTTGAATTTGCAATGGCACAACAAGATATTCGTTATTATTTAAATGGTTTGCTATTTGAAGTAATTGCTAATCGCTTGAATATAGTCGGTACAGATGGTCATCGTTTAAGTTTTACTTCATCTGAGTTAAAACAGAATTACGAGAAACAAGAAGTAATATTGCCACGTAAAACAGTGATTGAATTGATTAAATTACTGGATGATAGTGATGAGGAAGTACGTGTAGAAATTTCCAGTAACCAGGTAAATTTTAGTTTTGGTAATATAAAACTGATTTCTAAAGTCATTGATGGGAAATTTCCTGATTACAATCGCGTAATACCAACAGGACATCAGAATACATTTTCTACAGAACGCTTGAATGTATTATTAGCAATGCAACGTGCATCAATTTTATCTAATGAAAAATATCGTGGCATTCGTATGGTTTTAAGTAATAACAATTTAAAACTAATTAGTACAAATAGTGATCAAGAAGAAGCTGAAGAAGAGTTGGAAATAGATTACAGCGGTGATAATTTGGATATTGGTTTTAATGTCACATATTTAATTGATGTATTAAATAACACTAATAGCGATCAAGTTACATTTTCATTTGCAGATGCGAATAGCAGCTGCCTGATTACTGTACCAACAAATGCTGATTATAAATATGTAGTAATGCCAATGCGTATATAAAGGCAATAGACAGTGTTTCACGTGAAACAAAATTCTTAATCAAAAGACATTCAATATAAAGACTAAATGGCATGACAGATAAACAAGTAACACCACCTGAATACGATTCATCGAGTATTAAGATTCTTGAGGGATTAGATGCAGTACGTAAGCGTCCTGGTATGTATATCGGTGATACATCAGATGGTTCTGGTCTGCATCATATGGTATTTGAAGTGCTGGATAACGCGATTGATGAAGCACTAGCTGGACATTGCGATGATATTAAGGTAATTATTCATCATGATAATAGTATCAGTGTTGCAGATAATGGCCGCGGTATTCCAACAGATATTAAATATGATGATATTAAGGCAGTAAAACGCTCTGCTGCAGAAATTGTAATGACTGAATTACATGCTGGCGGTAAATTTGACCAAAACTCTTACAAAGTTTCTGGCGGTTTACATGGTGTAGGTGTTTCTGTTGTGAATGCTTTATCTGACTGGTTGAAATTAAAGATTTACCGTAATGGTAAAGTGCATCAGATGGAGTTTCGTCGAGGCGAAGCCGTTGCACCACTGGTAGAAACAGGAACAACAGATAAAAAGGGCACAGAGGTTCACTTTTTAGCATCAATAGAAACATTTGGCTTGGTTGAATATCATTTTGAAATTTTAGCAAAACGCATCCGTGAACTTTCGTTTTTAAATAATGGTGTAAAAATCGAGTTAATTGATCAACGTAATGGTAAGAGTGAAAACTTTGCTTATTCAGGTGGCGTTAAAGGTTTTGTGGAGTATATGAACCGTACAAAAACGGTGTTGCATCCTAAAACTTTCTACGCAATGGGTGAAAAAGATGGCATGACTATCGAGGTTGCCATGCAGTGGAATGACTCATACTCAGAGACCGTACAGTGTTTTACCAATAACATTCCACAGCGTGATGGCGGTACCCACTTAACTGGTTTACGTACAGCTATGACGCGTACTTTAAACCAGTATATTGAGCAATCAGAGATGGCTAAAAAAGCCAAAGTTGAAACTACAGGTGATGATATGCGTGAAGGTATTACCTGCGTATTATCAGTAAAAGTTCCTGATCCAAAGTTTTCTTCACAAACTAAAGATAAATTGGTTTCAAGTGAAGTTCAGCCAGTAGTTTCTGAGGTTGTTTCAGCAAAATTAGCTGAGTTTCTACAAGAAAACCCGGCGGATGCCAAAATTATTTGCGGTAAAGTAGTTGAAGCTGCACGTGCACGTGAAGCTGCACGTAAAGCACGTGAAATTACCCGTCGTAAGGGGGTGATGGACACTATGGGTCTGCCAGGTAAGTTGGCGGATTGCCAGGAAAAAGATCCTGCTTTGTGTGAGATTTACCTGGTTGAGGGGGATTCAGCAGGCGGCTCTGCAAAGCAGGGACGTGATCGTAAGAATCAAGCGATTTTGCCACTTAAAGGTAAGATTCTAAACGTAGAAAAAGCACGTTTTGATAAGCTACTTGGTTCCCAAGAAATTGCTACTTTAATTACAGCGCTTGGAACGGGTATCGGTAAAGAAGACTTTAGTGCAGAAAAATTACGTTACCACCGTATTATTATCATGACTGATGCGGACGTAGATGGTGCGCACATTCGAACACTGCTACTGACGTTTTTCTACCGTCAAATGACCGAACTTGTAGAGCGTGGGCATATTTATATTGCACAACCTCCACTTTATAAAGTAAAACAGGGTAGAGATGAGCGCTATCTTAAAGATGAACAAGAGTTGGATATATATCTATTGCAATCTGCACTTAAAGGCGCAGAGCTCGATACTAAGACAAGTGCAGGCATATTAACAGGTGATTCACTTACAGAAATTGCTAAGCAAGTTGTGCTTACAGAAGCAGTTATCCGTAGAATTTCATCATTATATGATGAGAGTGTGTTGCGGGCCATTCAAGATGCTGGTGAAATCAATTTGTCCAGTGAGCAAGCCGCAAATAGCATAGCGGAAAAACTACGGCCCATTTTAGGTGCTGTTGGCAGTGAAGTAATTGTAGCGTTCGATGCAGAAACCAACGCATACCGTTTAGAAATCAATAAATTCGTGCATGGTAATCTTCAATGCTGTGTAATTAATGCTGAGTTTCTAAGCAGTGGTGATTATAGGCAGATTCTGAAAACATCAACCATGTTGCATGGTTTGGTAGGTCCAGGTGCTACGGTTAAACGTAATGAAAAAGAACAGCTTGTTACCACATTTAAACAAGCCTTGGATTGGCTGCAATCAGAAGCTAAAAACACGCTCAATATTCAGCGTTATAAAGGTTTGGGGGAGATGAATCCTGAGCAATTGTGGGAAACAACAATGGACCCTAAAGTGCGTCGTTTATTGAAAGTGCAAATTGATGATGCGATTGCAGCTGATGAAATTTTCACAACATTGATGGGTGATAACGTAGAACCCAGACGTGCTTTTATTGAAAATAATGCTTTAGGCGCCAATAATTTGGATATTTAAGAGTTCTTATCTATTAAATATAGATTAAGAGTTTAAGTAGAAAAAGAGCCCTTAATGGGCTCTTTTTATTTAAATTTTATGAAAAAATATGACAAAAATTTACTTTAATGAATTAAGAAATGCGTTTGATTTTGTAAGTTCTGCGCCAAAATATCAGCATAAGGCATATATCTGTAAGGATAGCGGGATAATATACTGGGTTTCGGAATCTATTGAACTGGAAGAGGAGGTTCCAGGTGATTTGGAAATATCAGAATCCTATATTCCAGTTCCACATAAGAATGATCTAAAGCTAGGTCAAAGCCTAGCACTATCATTTATTAGTGATGAGATTCCTAATGATTATAACTTTGTAGCAAACTTATTTAGAAAAAGAGGAGCATACCGGAGGTTTAAAGAGTTGTTGCAGTTAGAAGGATTGCTAGGTAAGTGGTTAACATTTGAAGCAAATGCTACAGATGTAGCATTGCATGACTGGTGCAAAGAGAAAAATATTGAAGTTATTTAATTACCAATAAAAATAAAATGTCTATGTACTTTAAATCTAATATTACTAGTATTAAACCTTAGTACAGCTTGTGGATGAAATTAGCAAAAGGTTATGTATTAAAAATTTTAATAATAGTTTCAACAAACTATCCACAGTAGATTATGTTTTTACCAAGATGGAAAAAGTTGAAGTAAGTTTTTGAATTAAAAACAATATAAAGTGTTATGCACAGAAATAAACGTTATTATTATTGTTATTATTTATATATTTTAATTAAATAATAATATATCTAATATTTTTAAATTTATTATCACGGAATAGTACAAGTTCCAGAAGATTGTCCTCCTGGATTAGATGAAAGCCCCCCTAGTCCGGATATCATTGATTGCGCGCCATTTAAACCTACATGGCTTGATTCACCAGCCCTTAAATAAAGTGAACCGCTGACACTTTTCACGCTCACTTCACCAGACGAAACCTTGGTATAGGTACCAGCTTCAAGAGCGCCTAGTGGTTCGACTAAATGAGTAATTAAAAAGTCGGTTCCTATTACCTGAATAATTGCAGATGGTGTTTGAAATTTGTAATCTTTTGGATTTGCTTTAGATAATGCGCCGGATATAGATCTAATATCACCTTGTTTTAAGCTCAATAAACTGCGACTTTGTTCTGGTGCTTGAGCTGAATAATAGTAATCATCAATTTTAAGGTCTGTATTTTTGAGTAAATATAGCGTCGCGCCATCTGCAAATATCATTTTGGCCATACCGTCATTGCTGCTGGTAATATGGTCTCCCGTGCAAATTGCATCTCCGCTTACAAGCTTAATAGCTTGATTGGTATCTGTTTGTACCATGACGTTACCATGAACAATACTTAAATAACCTGCACTGGAGATTCCTGTACCGCCGATGCCGCCTGGGGGTATAGGATCATGCCCTGTGCCACCTAAACCTCCAGGTGGAAGTGTAGTTTCATGTCCCGTACCGCCAATGCCGCCTGGCGGTATAACTGGGTCATGTCCCGTGCCTACAATACCACCTGCTTTATTTTGAGTTAAACCACAACTACGTACTTCACGATCAGCTGCCCATACATTGCTAGAAAAACTAAATTGTAGTGTTAGTAATGCTGCAAGTGATAAGTAGCGTATACACATAAATATTTAACTTGAAGTATCGTCTTGAGGCTTGGAAACTGGGCTTCGGCTACTATAAAAAAATGTACCAAAGTGAATTTTGAATTCAGCCGGAGTACCTTCATTATAATGTTGTTGTTTATAATTAACAGCCTGATTGTTAACTTGTTTAAGTGCTGTCATAGCTGCTTTGTTTGCAGCAGCGGCAATTACTTTAACGTCAGCTTCAGTTAAACCTTCATGCCAGACAAACCTATCAAGAAATGCTGGGACGCCACCATTTAAGTTATGCTCTGCTGCAGCAATATGGCTGTGTATTGTTTCGCCGAAAAAATGCGCTTTTTCATCGATGTCATCAGCTGGTATTAATGATTCTGTAATTAAGTGAACCATTTCATCTTTTGTTAGGCGGACAACTCCGCGATTGATACATTCGTCTAATAATGCGCGTGGATGAATATCGTTTGTAAGTGTCTCAGCAAGCGCAGTAAACGAACTTGGGTATTCGTTGCTAGGGTTGCGCGGTAACGGTAGTGGGTTCCCGTCACTATCTAATAATTCAGGTGTTCCTAGCCAAAGCGCAATTAGATTGGCAACCAGGCTTTGTTTTCTCGGTGGTGCCTTTTGCTGTTCTTCGTCCAGTAGGCGCCTCACATCTTTACGATGAACTCCGGTGAGTAGTGCAATTCGACTGTCTGTCTGGGATTTACCCTTAACCTTGAATTCATCTTCGGCAATAGTAACGAATGCAGCCTTTAGCATTTCAGATAGCTCGCGGTGATTTATTCCGAAATGGATACAGAGGCGAGCAATAGGCTTGAGACAATGCTCAATGGCTGTAATAACAGAAGATGGTGTTTCAATGGGCATAAATAGGTCGGTACTTTATCACTAAAAATTTACACACATTAATCATGTTAAGTATCGCCACATAATAATACAACACCATTGTTGCATATATTTTTATTTTTTGGAAATTTTTCCCATAAATTATTGACATTATCGGAATAGATGTTAAAATCGAGGCCATCAAATGGGAAAAATTCCCTTTTATATAACGGTGTGTTGTATGTAAGGAGTGTGCAAATGGATACTGTTGAAATGGGTGCTCAGCTTAATACAACCGTCTTTGATATTGCGGCTAATGAGCATAACGGGAGGTATGTCTGCGATTTACCAAGTTCATTATTTGCTGATGGTAGAAATATCAAAATGGGTGATAGGTTTGTATTTGGTATAGCTGGGGTAAATAAACAATTTAACGCACGTCTTGTTGGTGCTGTGGCGGATGAACATGTAATGCTGATAGTAGATGATGATAACCTGGATCTATCAAGATTTTTAATTGGGTTAGATATCTATTGCTGTCACGTTTCAAATGAATCATTTCTTACATTCAAAAGCAAAGTGATGAAGTCGTCTTTAAGCCCATTTCCACATCTACTTATAGATTATCCAAAAGAAATTAAACGTTTAAGTGCAAAACGTGATGTGCGTTTTGATGTTGATCTTGTGGCGTTGCTACATAAGCGAATTGGTAAAGAAGGTAAAGAGAAGTTGGTGCCAGCTAGGTTAATAAATCTTGGAGGTGGTGGCGTATTAGCAACAACAATAGAGCCCGTAGCTATGGTAGGTGATGAGATAGAAATATCAGTTTCGTTACCATGTACTGACATGACAGCTGACATTAAGCTTAAGGCAAGAGTCAAAACAGTAAATGATGAGGTTGATGCTAAAGGTCACATTATGTTTCATTATGGCATGCAATTTATAGAAGTAAAGCCGAGAGAAAATATGTACCTTAAATCGTATTTATTTGATCATCTGCAAAAAGACGCAATACAAAATAAGCAACATTTAATGTCATAGCCTACAAATCGGATATTAAAGAAATATAAAAAGAAGTAACAAGAACAGATATTGAAGTGGATTTAAAAATTAATCTGCGAGGGTAAGATCATGGAACTCAAAACTCTTAACTACTTTGATCAATTGGCTAGCGTAATTGCGACTATAGATGAATCTAAGTATACATCTAGTAATAAGGTGATTCCTTTAATAGATCAAGGTATGCAACTGATAAGTAAAATGAAGCTTGAAAAAATAGAAACGGGAAATTTACAAGATATTTTGGTTAGCATTTGTGTGTGTCATGATCAGCCATTTCACTTGCCATATCTTATAGAAATGGCACATGAGGAAATTGAAAGTCAGTTAGGTCATGATGCGTGGAAAATTTACATCAAAGATGAGAGTTTAGCCGCGTAGCAAACAACAATATTAAAAAATTGTGAAGTAAATAAGCTACTAAAAATATACCAGAGCAAAAATTATTGAAAGCTGGCTATGGAAAAATAAAGTAAACGTTAAACCCACAATTAAAAAGTGGTAATGTATAATCAGTGTGGTTTATAGAAATTCGTATTAAATGACTGTCAGTATTGTAAAAATTAGTTATCAGACTAATTGCAGTTGCAAATCAATTGCACTTAACTATAAAAGTCAAATATGAAAAATCACGATATTTTAATTCGTAGTGCTAGCCCATCGTTATGTGGGTGTAATTATGCATTAATCGTGAATATTCAGATTGGTATCTATCGTATAGTTAATATCTTCTACAAAATAATATTAGCCACATTAGCAATAATGCCGGTAGTAGTTAAAGCTGGATTAGAGGGTGCCGTAATTGTTACTGGCCAAGGCGAAATTATCAATAAAAACCTGGTAAGACAAGATTCAGCAAGATTGGGAATTAATGCTACAGGTTTTAATCTTGATATAAACGAAAATTTTACGCTATTACAAAACAGAGTTACAGATATAGCTTTCATCAGGGTCTTAGGGCAGGATTCCAGTGCAATATTGGGAAGCATTAATGCAAAAGGCCAGCTTTTTATCATTAATCCTAATGGTGTCTTATTTGGTAAAGATTCTCAAGTCAACGTTGGGGGTTTAGTTGCCAGTAGTCTAGACATCAGCAACGACAATTTCATGCGTGGGCGTTACAAATTTTATAATTCAGGTAAGGCAGGTGCTGTTATTAATGATGGCACACTTGCTGCAAAGAAATATGGATACTTAGCATTAATTGCTCCAGAGGTGCGAAATGATGGTGTAATTGGTGCGAAAATGGGCACAGCATTGTTAGCTTCAGGCGATAGAGTAACGCTAAAAATTGATAACGGCTCCTTGGTAGACTACAGTATTGATAAAGGAACGCTAAATGCACTGGTGGAAAACAAGCAACTTATAGAGGTAGATGGCGGCAGAGTATTTATCGGGGCAAAAGCCGCCAATAAAGTGACAAGCGCAGTAGTTAATAACACGGGAATTATTCGCGCACGTACTGTTGAAAATCATCATGGCGTAATAAAACTAATTAGCGATATGCAAAGTGGCACAGTTCAGGTGAACGGAACTTTGGATGCATCAGCACCAGATGGCGGTAATGGGGGCTTTATTGAAACCTCCGCTGCTCATGTAAAAGTTTCAGACAATGCACATGTAATTACGCTGGCGTCAGCTGGTGAAAACGGTACTTGGTTGATAGACCCGGTAGATTTTACTATCGCAGCGGCAGGCGGCGATATGACAGGGGCTGCTGTTAGCTCTGCTCTCACAGGTGGAAATCTCCTGATTTATAGTACATCTGGGAGTTCTGGTATTAGTGGTGATATTAATGTTAACGATGTAGTTAACTGGAGTGCAAATAAATTAACACTTAATGCGCAGCATAGCATCAAAATTAATGCCAATATGAATGGCACAGGCACAGCCAAACTGGAACTTGATTATGCTCAGTTTGATACGTCCGGTAATATTAATGACAATTATTTCATCGCAGATGGCATCACAGTAAACTTGCCCACAGGTAATAATCTAATCACTAGAGAAGGCTATCTAGGTGCACCGACTACTTATTATGTAATAAATAGTTTAGGTGCTGAAAATAGCATCACTGCAACTGATTTGCAGGGAATGCAAGGCAACTTGACGCGTAATTATGCATTGGGATCAAATATAAATGCACTACAAACCAATTCCTGGTTGAATGGCTTTGATGCCGTCGGATCAGATGTGAGTGCATTTAGCGGAAGATTTGAAGGTTTGGGCCATACCGTTTCAAATTTAAGCATTACTGGTACATCAAATTACCAGGGTCTATTTGGATATGCTACCGGCAGTATTTCAAATGTAAATCTGGACCATGCAACGATAAATGCTTCTGTATATGATTTTGTTGGGGCATTAGTTGGTTTTAGTAATAGCAGCATACGACATAGTAGTATTACTAATACCATGGTGACTGGACATTCTTACTTAGGAGGATTGGCTGGGAGCGCTAATCAGGTAATTAATAGTTTTGCTGATGTAGCGGTTACCGGGACAGGAGATAACGTAGGTGGCTTAGTTGGAACAGTTGGGGATGTAAATGCCAGTTTTGCCATAAGTAGCGTGACTGGGTCTGATTATGTGGGTGGATTAGCTGGCTTTGTTCAAGGCAATATAAGCAAAAGCTTTGCAACAGGAAATGTTAGCGGTGTGACGGCAGTAGGCGGTTTGGCTGGTGCTCTAAATAACGTAGATAATAGTTATGCAACTGGCAATGTTAATGGCACAAGTTATGTGGGCGGTTTGGTGGGGCGTTCCTTTGCAAATGTCACGATAAGAGACACCTATGCAAGTGGTAATGTAGCTGGAACTGATTATGTAGGCGGCCTATATGGGAAAATTTTAAATCCTGTAAACAGTGTAGTTGAAAGAAATTACTCTACAGGTTCTGTTAGCGGTTCAGGTATAGGCGTGGGTGGTTTTGCTGGAGAGTCATCAGCTGCATTTGCAATGAATGCAGGTAATTTCTGGGATATTGAGACTTCAAATCAATTATCAGGTGTTGGCAACATAATATCCGGTGGCATAAATGATGCTACTGCTTTAGCAGGGAAAACTACTGCTGAAATGAAAAATCCAATTACATATAGTAACTGGGGAGCAAATATTGCAACCAATGGCGGTTCTGCGAGTGCATGGAGGATATACGCTGGCAATACTGCACCTTTGCTGACAAGTTTTCTGAAACCCATCCAAATAGCCGCTAATGACGCTAGTATTATTTACCAGGGTGTTGAATATACTAATGGCGCAGGGCTGACATATAACAATGGTAGTGGTGCCATTAATGTTGCAGATTTCACTACATTGAAAAATTCATTAAATTCTGGTGGTGAATTAATAAATACTTATGCTGACCAGATGTTGCATTATTCAGGAGCTGGTGATAGAAAAAATGTAACTGGCAGTCCTTATAGCATTACACCAGATGGGCTATATTCCAAGCAGAACTCTGGGCTAGGTGCGTTAATTCAAGGTTACGATATAGAATTTGTAAGCGGTAGCCTTAATATTACGCCCGCATCACTTACTATTACCGTAAGCAATGCTAATAAACCATACAATGGTGCCCCATTTAGTGGTGGTAATGGCGTCACCTATAGCGGTTTTGTAAATGGTGAGACTAATGCAGTATTGAGTGGTAGTTTGGGCTATGGCGGTAGTAGCCAGGGTGCGGTAAATGTGGGTAATTATGAAATCACTGCTTTTGGTCTAGCTTCAAATAATTATTTTGTGAGCTATGCTCCAGGAACACTTAGTATTACAAGTGCGCAGCCACCTATTCCACCACTTCCTCCTATTCCTCCATTGAATAGGCCACCAATTTCCAATCCAAATGAAAATTTAATTACCGAGGGCGGCTGTACGGACGGCCCCGTTAATGTAGGTGACACAGCTACGGCATTTGCTGCGGGTAGCATATTTGCTTCTAACGAAAATATTACCTGCAAACTTGATGCGGCTAATATGTTGTCGGGGAAAGATAAGCCCGATTCAGAAAATTATGTAAATTGTGCGGATTCAGAGCGTTTATTACAGGATATAAAAATTAGAATGTTAGACGGCGGTGTTCGCTTGGCTGAAAATCGTCTGATGCATGACAGCGGTTTGGACGATATTAATTCATCCAAAAAGATAAGCCCATAATTTAATAGGAATTTAATAATTAAAAATTTATATATATTTTCCTATTTTTTTGTTTTGGCTTTAGTTGTAAGTTTTAGTGCGCAAGCAGCCTCAACACTGCCAGATGCTGGACAGACTGTACGAGAGCTGCAACAACCGGAACGGGAAATTAAGCATCCCAAAGTCGCTGTGCCGTTGAACACGGAAGATGGTGTTGTTGTGCCTGCTGTTGTGCCAAGTGAAATACGCATTTCGGTGAATGCAGTGCGTGTCAGGGGTAGCCGGGCATTTCCTGCCACAAAGTTGGAAAAGCTGGTTGAGTATTTAGCAGATGGTACATATAGTTTAACTGAGCTGGAAGCGGGCGCTTTGCGCATCACTAAATATTATCGTGATCACGGCTACTTTCTTGCGAGCGCCTATATCCCTGCTCAAGATATTAAAGATGGCATTATTGAGATAGCAGTTCAGGAGGGCATGCTAGATCAAATCCACATTAATAATACATCAAGACTTACTAATGAATGCCTGCAGAGCTATCTAAAAAATCTTGCAAATGGTAAAGCGTTAGAGCAGGAATCTTTGGATCGTAAATTACTTTTGTTGCGAGATACGCCGGGTGTGGGAAGCATACATGCGACCTTGCAACCAGGGGCAATTATTGGCACGTCTGATTTGCGTGTAGATATTACAGCAGCAGCGCCTTATTATTCTGGCATACAGCTTGATAATTATGGCAACCGTTATACCGGTGAAAATCGTTTAGGCGGATATCTTGCTGTGAATAATCCACTTAAATTAGGTGATCAGTTAATAATGCGGGCCATTGCCACAGATGACAATATGTACTATGGTCAATTAACTTATCAATTGCCTATAGGTGGAGATGGGTGGCATGTGGGGGCATCATATTATTATCTGCAATATCAGCTTGGCCGTGAATTCAAATCACTTGATGTATATGGTACATCGACGGGTGTTAGTTTATTTACCAATTATCCATTTATGCTTAATCAGGCCGGTTCATTAGTAGGTTCTTTAGCGTATGAAAACAGATCGTTAGTTGATAAAGTGGATAGTACGAATAATGATAAACAAGTGCAGCTGCTTAATTTTGGTTTAACCGGTAATTATCAAGACATGCTGAATGGCTCCAGCTTGAGTTCATTCGGACTATCGCTGATTGCCGGTCAATTAAGTATGGATGCTATATCCCGTGCGGCTGATGATAAGACTGCTCGCAGTAACGGGGCTTTTACTAAAGTTACTTATATGGTTAATCGTTTGCAGCGCCTGACAAATAATGACACTTTTTCTTTTAACCTGGCAGGACAGTGGGCTGGTGACAATCTTAACTCATCTGATAAATATAGCTTGGGCGGCCCTAATGGGGTTCGCGCTTATCCACAGGGTGAGGCCAGCGGCGACGAGGGTGCTATTGTGAATCTTGAATTGCGCCATCGATTTACGCCTAAGCTGCAAGGCGAGCTATTTTATGATTATGGGCATCTTAAGATTAATCATGCCCCTTTTGTTGCCGGGTCTAATACGCGCACCATTGCAGGTGCTGGTGTCGGCATTAATGCTGAAATATTCCGTCATTTTCAACTTAATAGCTATGTAGCCTGGAGCACTCAAGGCGGCACACCAGTTTCTGAGCCCGCTTCAGCCGAGCGCACGCCCAGGCTTTGGGTACAGTTGAGTAGCAACTTTTAATTTTTTTATTTAATGAGTGAGTCGTTAATAGCAACCACAGCAGGATGATTTGCACGTTTTTCAACAGATATTGCATAAAAGTTTTCAGTTACATCATTGGTATGCCCAAGCTTAACCACTTTGTGCTGTTGTAATACTTCTTCTGCAATGAGTGTTGGTGCTGTAAACACACCTATACCTGCTTGCCCGAATGCGCGCATGAGTGCACTATCATCAAATTCCCCGATAATTTTCGGGCGAATGCGCTGCATGCTGAACCAATTCATGATTCGTTTGCGAATGGCGCTATCTTCTCCCGGTAGCAAGATTGGCGCATTATCAATATTGTGAGGAAATGTGCCGTTGAGTGTTCTGGCAAGATATTCAGTTGCAAAGAAGGTGATACCGCATTCACTCAATAACTTGCTATTGCCTTTGATATCTATTTCGCTGGGCATGGGTCTATCTGCAAGCACAAGATCAAGTTTATGAATAGCCAGCTCACCTAGCAGGGGCTCTAGTTTTCCTTCACGGCAGACGATTTTAATTGGTTCTTCAAGTGTCATCGCCGGTGCAAGCAAGCGGTAAGCAATCGATTTTGGTACTGCATCAGAAATACCTACCCTGAACAGGCGGTAACGCTCTTTAGCGCCGGCACGCAATGCTTCTTCCAGGGCATTTCCAGTTTGGAATATGTCCTCAGCGTAAGTGAGTGCTAACTGTCCTGTTTCTGTCAGCTCTATGCCGCGACCCACACGCCTGAATAATGATACGCCTAAAGATTCTTCAAGAATGCCAATTTGGCCACTGAGTGTTTGCGGAGTAATGTGTAATTGTTTGCTGGCTCGCACGATGCTGCCAGCTTTGGCGACTACCCAGAAATAGTGAAATTGTTTGTAATTAATCATGTTAAATACAATAGCTCGTAAAAACCGAATTATCAATCAGAAACATTCTGCTTTTATTGAATATTAAAAAGTAATACATTGGGCAGAGTGATTCATAAACGTCTATGGCGTTTTATACATACTAATGATGGTGCAGACGTAATTAATGAAAGGAAAAATATGAAACGGATAATTTATTTTTTAGCGACTAACCTCGCTATCATGCTGGTACTTTCTTTTACCATGCGTGTGCTGGGGGTAGAGCCATACCTGAATGCCAATGGTTTGAATCTGGGTAATTTATTAGCTTTTGCTGCAATCATGGGTTTTGGCGGTGCGTTCATTTCATTGGCTATTTCCAAATGGACTGCAAAACGTATGTCTGGTGCAGTCGTGATTGAAGAGCCGCGCACACAAACAGAAATCTGGCTGGTTAAGACTGTGCGCCAGCAGGCTGATACCGTAGGCATTAAAATGCCTGAAGTTGCGATATTTGACTCTCCTGAGGTGAATGCTTTTGCAACAGGGATGACTAAAAACAGTTCACTGGTGGCAGTATCAAGCGGCCTGTTAAATGCCATGACCAAGGATGAAGCTGAAGCCGTATTGGCGCATGAGATATCACACATTGCAAATGGCGATATGGTGACCTTAACCTTGATTCAAGGTGTGGTGAATACGTTTGTGATGTTCCTGTCACGTGTAATTGGTTATGTTGTAGACAAGGTAGTGTTTAAAACCGAGCGCGGTACCGGGCCGGCATTCTTTGTGACCATGATTATTGCGGAATTGGTGCTTGGTGTACTGGCCTCAATGATTGTGATGTGGTTTTCACGCCAGCGCGAGTTCCGCGCAGATGCGGGGGCTGCTAAGCTTTCAAGCAGAAGTAAAATGATTGCCGCACTGGAGCGTTTGCAGGAGCAGCATACGCCGTCAGCATTACCTAAACAAATGGCTGCATTTGGTATTTCAGGTGGCGGAGGCTTTGCTAAATTATTTTCAAGCCACCCAGGCCTAGATGAGCGGATTGCCGCATTGCGTACGCAGTAGAAATTTAAGGTAGGGCAGATAATACGGAATAGGATTATCTGCCCTAATCATTTGTTGTAACTAAATATTAGAGAAATCTATGGGTGAGCTGCAATCAATAGGTAGCTGGTCGATGTGGGCCGGTTTTGGTGTGTTTGTGCTGCTGATGCTAGCGGTTGATATGTTCTTGCTTGGCCGCAATGGAGCGCAGAAGGTAAGTGTTAAAGAGGCACTTACCTGGTCACTGGTCTGGTTTGTGATGGCAATGCTGTTCGGGGCAGTGCTGTGGGGCTGGTTAGACCACACCGCCGGTCGTGAAATAGCCGATGCCAGAGTCATGGAATATCTCACAGGATATTTGCTTGAGAAAACACTGGCGATGGACAACATTTTTGTTTTTGTGATGATATTCAGCTATTTTTCGGTTCCACTGGAATATCAAAAACGTGTACTGGTTTATGGTGTCATTGGTGCAATCGCCTTGCGGGCGCTGATGATACTTTTAGGCGCATGGTTAATCGCCCAGTTTCATTGGGTGCTGTATGTATTCGGTGCATTCTTATTGATAACCGGCATTAAAATGTTCTTGTTTGCCGACCATGAGCCAGATTTGGCAAAAAATCCATTATTAAAATGGGTGCGTCAGCATATGCGTATTACGCAAGATTATCATGGCGACAAGTTTTGGATAACAAAGAAGGGTATACGCTGGTTTACACCTATGTTTCTGGTGTTAGTGTTGATTGAATTTTCGGATGTGATATTTGCTATGGATAGTATTCCGGCAATTTTTGCCATTACAAATGATCCGTTTATAGTATTTACATCAAATATATTTGCTATTTTAGGTTTGCGGGCATTGTATTTCCTGCTCGCAGATATGGCGGAACGTTTCCATTTACTAAAATTCGGCTTAGCGCTGGTATTGATGTTTGTGGGCACAAAAATGCTGATTGTTGAATGGTTTAAAATCCCGGTAGCAGTTTCCTTGGGTGTAGTTATGGCCGTGTTAGGTACCAGCATGCTGCTAAGCGTTATTAGTACGCGTAAAGCAAATACAGTGGTTAAAACTAAATAGCCAGATTCACAATTCATTAATGCGGATTGAAATTAAGAAAATTATTTTTTGCAGTAATTGAGATAAATTTAGAACTGGATTTATGATTTATATGATTATCTGTTCCAGATAAATTGATATGCTAAACTTATCATAAATGATTGTAGAAGCTGCTGATTATGACTTTAAGTGAATTACGTTTTGTGCTGGCTGTGGCTAAAGAGCGCAATTTCAGGCGTGCCTCAGAAAAGTGTTTTGTGAGCCAGCCCGCACTCAGTCTTGCAATAAAAAAGCTCGAAGATGATCTTGGTGTGCAGATATTTGAACGCAGCCGGACCGATATAAGCCCGACTGTCATTGGTGAAAAAATTATCGAGCAGGCGACCAAGGCGCTGGAAGAGGTAAACCAGATACGCGTAATTGCGAAGCAGGGCAATAATCAATTGAGCGGTGTTTTCCGCCTGGGCCTGATTTACTCTGTGGGGCCTTACTTGTTACCTGAGCTTATTCCGATACTGCGCTTGAGCGCACCGGATATGCCGCTTGATATTGAAGAGAACCTTACTGCACAGCTGGAAACACAGCTTAAAAACGGGGTGATAGATGCGGCAGTTGTAGCCCTGCCGTTTGAGGTTGCAGGCATTAATACTTTACCTTTGTATGATGAAAAATATGTGGTGATGGTGCCGGTTAATCATGCATGGGCAAACCGTAGTTCGATAAATGCCGAGGAATTGGCCGAAGAGAATGTATTGTTACTTAATACCGGCCACTGTTATAGCCATCAGGTGCTGCAGGCCTGCCCGGATTTATCGCGTAAAGGGCAGGTATTGCAGGGCAATTCCTTGGAGACTATTCGTAATATGGTTGCATCGAATCTGGGCATTACCGTATTGCCGTGCAGTGCAGCAACCGAGCGTTATATTAACCCGTTGGTAAAGGTTATCCCGTTTGTGCAGCCAGTGCCGGTCCGGCGTGTGGTACTGGCATGGAGAAAGAGTTATGCCAGGGAGCTGGCGGTTACCTGCGTTGCAGAGGCTATTAAAAATATACGTTCAGATTGTCTGCAAATAATAGGGTAGTGACTACAAATAAAAATGGACACCTGAGCGTCCATTTTTATTTGTTCTTGGTATGTTTAGCTAATCTTAGCGATTGCAAACATACATTGTAACTTCGAAACCGAAACGCATTTCAGTAGCAGCTGGTTTTGTCCACATAATCAATCTCCTTGAGTTATTAACTAATTACAACTTGTATGTAATAAATAATACAGAACTGCCGGGAATCCAAGCTGTGTAAACTGCTTAAATTATACTCATGATTTTCATTAGAAAAAGTGCCTGATGAATCTTGGCTTTTAATATGTGACAAATAAGCGGTAGCCGCTAACTGCAATATCTTGGGTGGTGATGGCCAGTTTGATGCGCATTTCTTCACCTGCATTAAAGCCATCTGTGATATTTGTATTGGCTGCCAGGTATTCAGCTGGCTTGAAAATGCGGCGCAGCAGCGGTTTGTCATTGGTATCGGTGAGCGTGAGCTCAAGACTGGGGTAAGCCTGGTTATAAGGACTCTTATTAATGAGGTTGCTTGAGAGCAGCATAACTCCTGGATGTTGTATATCTTCCTGCATATCTGAATCATCAATGACAATGAATTCAATCTGTTTTGGCAGGCTGATGGTGCAAGCCATTTTCAGGCAGGCTTTTAAAAGGAATGGTTTGGCTGCCGGGTAATGCATGGCGATTTGATTACGCAAAAAATAAACACTTTGCATAACCGCTAAGGTTAGCAGCAGCATAGAACCTGTCACCCACAGCCAGCGCCGTGATTTTTCAGCTGTGGACTTGGTGAGCAGTTTAGTCTTGCTCACTGCATCATCAAAATAACTTGGCTTGCCATAATCAGTATTTAAATTTGCACTGGTAGATACTGCTGGACTCAAGGCCTGCGTAGTATCTGTGAGCTTCTCATGTACTGGCGGCAAGGCCTCTGCAGCATTGAGTTCTGCCACAGTAGGGGGTGATTCAGGCGCTGCATTAGAATCGCTGTCAGTAGCCGTAGCTTCTGATTCAGATGATGCAGTTACGAATTGCGCCTTTGCATCAAAAACATGCATACATTGACCGCAGCGGACTTTTCCACCATGCTTGTTAAGCTGTTCTTCAGTAACAAAAAATTGGGTTTGGCAGGCAGGGCAATGGGTTATGGAGCGCATTTTTTAGTGCCAGTGAGTAACACCCAAGAATCCATATACTGTGGTTCTTCCATGTCAAACCATTCGGCATAGATGGCAGAAACAGCGGACTCTTGTTCTCGTAAAATGCCAGAAAGTGCAATCTTGCCACCTGCCTTGCATGATTTTGCGAGCGCCGGGGCCAACACGCTTAATGCACTTGATAAAATGTTCGCTACTACAATGTCGTACTCTTCAGGCTGGTACTGGCTTGCGGTATAGAAATCGGCACTTACCCGATTCTGTTCAGCATTATAAAGGCTGGATTGAATGGCCTGTGTGTCAATATCTACACCTACCACTTTAGCTGCGCCCAGCATTTTTGCGGCAATCGCCAGAATGCCTGAGCCGCAGCCATAATCAAGTACGCTTTGGCCAGCCTGTACTGTTCTGGTCAGCCAGGCAAGGCACAGGTGTGTGGTTGGATGGCTCCCGGTGCCGAATGCAAGGCCCGGGTCCAGAATGATATTAATCGCATCTGGATTAGGCGAGATATGCCAGGTAGGCACAATCCATAATGAGTCTGTAATCTTGATGGGCTCGAACTGAGATTGCGTGGCACGCACCCAGTCTTGCTCCTGGATGATTTCAGTGGTGAAACTGAAATGGCCAAGTTTTGTTAGTTTCTGTAGCTCGGCCATGATTGCGTCAACATCGACACCATCATCAAACAATGCGCTTACAAGATTCTGCTGCCAGATCCCTGGCGGCGGATCGCCTGGCTCACCAAAAATCGGCTGCTCATCGATTGTTTCTGCATTTGCATCTTCAATAATCGCTGACAGCGCGCCAATTTCCATCAGGGTATCGCTAATTAAATCAGCGGTATTATCCTGTGCTTCAATTTTTAACGATACCCAAGCCATACTAACCTTGCCTATTTGTTGTAAATACCCAGTTTTTGCTCAAGGTAGTGAATGCTGGTGCCGCCAAGATGGAATGCAGCGTCAGCCATCAGGTCTGCATGCAGTTCAATATTGGTGCTGATGCCGCTAATCATCATCTCAGACAAGGCGATACGCATGCGGGCAATTGCCTGGTCACGTGTGTCACCGTAAGTGATGAGTTTGCCAATCATTGAATCATAGTGCGGCGGAACCGTATAACCTGCATAAGCATGCGTGTCGATGCGAACACCGGGGCCGCCCGGCATATGGAAGGTTTCAATCTTGCCTGGTGACGGTACAAAGTTGTACGGGTCTTCAGCATTGAGGCGGCACTCAATGGCATGGCCACGCAGCTGTACGTCTTTTTGACGGAATTTAAGTTTTTCGCCAGCTGCAACAAAAATCTGCTGCTGCACAAGATCGATACCGGTAATCATTTCAGTAACAGTATGTTCAACCTGTAAGCGGGTGTTCATTTCAATAAAATAGAACTCACCGTTCTCATACAGGAACTCAAACGTACCTGCACCACGGTATTTGATTTTGCGGCAGGCTTCAGCACAACGCTCGCCGATTTTGTCGCGTAATCTGGTGTTTAATAATGGCGCCGGTGCTTCTTCAATAATCTTTTGGTGGCGACGCTGCATAGAGCAGTCGCGTTCACCTAGAAACACTGCATTACCGTGCTGGTCGGCTAAAATCTGAATCTCGATATGGCGTGGTTTTTCCAGATACTTTTCCATGTATACCATGGGGTTGCTAAATGCAGCCTGTGCCTCGGCTTTGGTCATGTTCACTGATGTAAGCAATGCCGCTTCAGTATGTACCACACGCATACCGCGCCCGCCGCCGCCGCCAGCAGCTTTGATGATGACCGGATAACCGATTTGTTTTGCAATTTTAAGAATTTCGGCTGGGTCATCAGGTAGTGCGCCTTCAGAACCTGGTACGCATGGTACGCCGGCCTTGCGCATGGCATCTTTGGCAGAGACTTTGTCACCCATCAGGCGGATAGTTTCGGCGCGCGGGCCAATAAATACGAAGCCGCTTTGCTCGACGCGTTCAGCAAAGTCTGCATTTTCAGATAAAAAGCCATAACCAGGGTGAATTGCCTGTGCATCAGTTACTTCAGCCGCGCTGATTACTGCAGGTACGTTCAGATAGCTCTGGCTGGATGGTGCCGGCCCAATACACACTGATTCATCAGCCAATTTTACGTATTTGGCTTCACGGTCAGCTTCTGAGTGAACGGCAACAGTACGGATGCCAAGTTCGCGGCATGCGCGTTGCACACGAAGTGCGATTTCACCGCGATTTGCGATTAAGATTTTGTCAAACATAGCCATGAAAGTTAAATTCCATTCTTTTTGAAAATTTTAGCCAATAATGAAAAGTGGTTCGCCGTATTCAATGG
>Ga0208508_1000142_pt1 | contig 20372 bp, 21 predicted proteins | sample LakWasMeta1_LOW4_2_FD_183853 | JGI IMG/M metagenome (GOLD analysis project Ga0208508, IMG submission 183853) | Freshwater sediment methanotrophic microbial communities from Lake Washington under simulated oxygen tension - Sediment Metagenome... | ecosystem: Environmental > Aquatic > Freshwater >...
AGTCTCAAAGCCTGTTGACGAATTAATACAGAGCTCGTTTCCAGATGTATGCGCTCATGCTCTATACCCATCAAAATGGGCCACCACGGGCTATCCCAATCAATCGGTAGATTTAACGGAAGTCTGCAAATTAACTCATCTACCACTAAGCGCACGCTGGCACGATACGCTTTTACCTCGGCAGGCGTGGGCCAACTGTAGTTCATCTCATTAACATCATCCCAACCCATTTCATCCACGCCAACAGCAAACATCGACTCAAATTGTGGGTTCACGCGCTCGGTGATTAAACCAGCCAAAATCAATTTATTGATAAAAAAAGTATTGGTATGGCCATAATAAAAAATGAGTGGGTGCCGCAAGTGTATGGGTTTGACGTAATACGCCTCGTCATTTTTTAATGTTTCAAACAAGCTTTCATATAAATCTGACGTTTGATGAAAATAAGCACGAATCTGCTCACGCGTGACGGGTATTTTATTGTTAGTTAAAACGATGCTACGGTTTAAAAGTGAATTCATAATTTTGGGGTTTGTTTAATTTCAAGACCATTAGGATTTTGTATTGGCTTTGGAGTTCTATTCAAATTCAATAATCTTGACCTTGGGTTTATTCAGCTCTTTCAATAACAGTTTGTAGGTATCAAGGTCAAATACCAGATCCGACTTGATATTTGCAATAGCATCTAATGCTGATTCATCTTCAACTGATCCCAGATAGACCCAGTGTTCAAATACATGCAGCGCTGATTTGCCATTGAATCGTTGTACTTCATGAATGCCAATCTTGCCTTTGAAGGGCCATGTTTTAAGCTGATGGGCTGTCATGGCTTGTTTCAGTCTAAGATAATGCAGTTCAGGAGCTTCTTTACCGGCACACACGCCGAGGCAGCGTTTTAGCTGATGTGCGAAGCAGGCGCCTTTACCGGATTCCAACCCTAATGCTTTCTGGCATAGCTGGTGTTTTTCAGCAATATTGCGCAACACTTCCGTTGCCTGTCGTTTTGACCTGAAGGTGCCGAACAGTTGCCCCATGTTGGCTGGTTCTATCTCATCCACTTGCACTAAAGTGACGACAGGCTCTTGTGCAGGGTGTTCGGTAACTCGCCATGAGCAAAGCTGTCTTTCACGGCGCAGCTGGCGGTTATAGATGGGTTGACGTTCTTTAACGAGCCTGGACTCAAGCAATAAGGCGCTGAATTCACCAGCGGTTTCAATCCACTCAATATGTTTGATTTCCTGGCTAATGCGCATCTCTTTAGTGGAAGCATGGTCGCTGCTGAAGTGGGACAGCACGCGCTCCCTGATATTGATGCTCTTGCCGATATAGAGTGGCAGATTTGTATCGCCGTAGAACAGATAAACACCTGGTGTCTCTGGAAGGTCATCGATCAAATGCGCATCTATATGCGATGGCAGACTTCTAGAACCCTTGAGCAGGGCTTCAGCGGCATTGTGTACCGCAATACTGCCCAGTTCGTGGCGAGCTGACTGTAAGAAACCTACCATCATTTCCACATCACCCATCGCCCGATGTCTGGATTCACAGACAAGTGCATGTCTTGCAATGATGGCATCCAGTCCATGGCTGCGATGCTGCGGATAGAGCTTACGTGAGAGCTTAACGGTGCAAAGTACCTTTTGCCTTAAATCGATGCCAATGCGCTTGAATTCATTCTTGAGAAACCCATGGTCAAACCGGGCATTATGCGCACACAGCACCGTGTCTTTCAGGTAGTCCAACAACTCGCCCGCAATTTGCTTAAAGGTTGGCGCGTTTGCAACCATCTCATTATTGATGCCGGTGAGATGCTGAATGAAGCTGGAAATAGGGACTTCTGGGTTGACGAGTGTTTGCCAGCGTGAAACCTCTTTATCGCCTTCATATTTAATGAGTGCAATTTCAGTAATACGATCTTTCAGTGGGGTAGCGCCTGTGGTTTCGAGGTCTAGCAGTAAGTAGCTTGGTAACATGAGTGATGACTCTTCTAGTTGAATCCCTTGAGTAATGTGTTATGGCATCGATTGCGCTATAGTTTAAACACACTAGATGCGGTTTAAATATATGAAGTTTATATGAATTAATTGAAGTCACATTGAATCAACTGACCGAATTATCTAATTAAAACGGTTACAGTTTGTATGCTAGAGTCAAAGCTCATGAATAGTGCGTCAGAAAATTCAACTCATCAATAAATCCATTTTACAGGCAGCTACCAATTAATGTCTCGCTTTAATCAAATTAAAAATGCTACGGTGCTAATATGTATTTTGTATTCACTCTTTATATCAAATACTGCTATGGCTACTGAAGAACCAAAATTTAATCTAATTGAAAAAGAAAACTCTTTTGAACTGCGTTCCTATCAACCGCAAATCGTTGCAGAAGTATATGTTGATGCCGATATGGATGAGTCATCGAGAAAAGGTTTCAGATTAATTGCTGACTTTATCTTCGGAAACAATACTGCAAGGTCAGGAAAAAGTGAAAAAATCAGTATGACTGCACCCGTAGGCGTTCAGGAAAACAAGAATGGCTGGAAAGTGAGTTTTGTAATGCCGAGCCAATACACTTTGGATACGCTTCCCAAGCCCAACAACGCCCAAGTGAGCATCAAGCAGATGCCAGTAAAGAAGTTTGCAGTGATTAGGTTCTCTGGCCTTGTGGATGAAGATAAGATGAATCAGAAAGTTAAAGAGTTGAATGAATGGATACTTAATAAAAGCCTAAAGCCTATCGGCACCCCAGAACTGGCAAGGTATAACCCACCATGGACTTTGCCATTTTTAAGGCGTAACGAAGTCATGGTGGAGGTTGAGTGAAGCATTTTTCAAATATGTTTGGTATGGCAACAAAAGCGAAGTCATGCACAAAACTCATTCAAACTACGCGCGACCTTTAGTCCTCGCTAATCAGATGGTCATGGAAAACTTTAGCAATTGGGTACAGCTTTTTACCTTTAGCAGTGACAATATGCCAATTCGAATGTTTCGGAAAATACTTAACGTCTAAAATTGACAGCTCGTTTTGTATGTAATTATTGTCAAGTGCATGCATCGCATTACACCTAGGCCTAGACCCGCCCGCTACAGCTTTCTTAATGGCTTCCTTCTGCTACAAATTAAAACCTGATGTAGAAAAATCAAATTACGGAAGCAATATGCCGGCCGTTGAATAAGTATGCTGCAATGAGTAAACAAGTCATTGCAACTACTGTTAAATTTCTTCGCAGCGGCATATACCAGGACGGCAACTCTGCATTGTCGAATAGTTGCTTATCACGTGCCAGAGCGATTGCAAAAAACACTGCAAGTAGTATAAATCCATAGAATTTTGGAATTGACAACGATATCCATGCGACGAGCGATGGAACGACACTCCATAAAAATGACCAGCGTTGTTTGTTGATTGGCAGTTCATGCAGCAACATTGCAAATGACCAATGTAAGGCTCCCACAAAACTCAGGATGACTGCGCCGTAGCTGAGCAAAAAATGACGCCACATATCAAGGTGGCTATGGTCAAAAAACAAAAATACCGTGGGCACAATAAAAGGCAGCAACCCAAAGTAACCGAGCAATTTTGGTATTGTTAAAATGTGATGTTTTATCATGTTGTTAAAATTAGGATATGGTTATTTCATTATACTGCCTGCACAATACTTACAATGCTAATGCTTAATTGATTTGCGTTAATGATTTTACTGACTTAGCTTTCATGAACTACGATAGTGTATTGGTTCATGGACGGCGCATAATGCAATCACAGAAACACGACATGTTGTCGGTTTTACAGATTAAAACTCAGGAGATTTATCATGTGGACTAAACCAGCAGCTACAGAAATGCGTTTCGGCTTTGAAGTAACAATGTATGTAATGAACAAGTAATTTGTTATATTGCTTTTACAAGGGAGCTAAGGCTCCCTTTGACATTTCTATCACATAATGCATCTATATAGTTACAGCTATATATAAAGCTTTTGTTTGAAGTTACCCCCTTCAAACTTTTAAAGCAAAGAAATCAAAAGTTTCTTCAGGAGATTTAAATGCACATATATTCAAACTACGCAGATGAAAACCGCGATGTTACGCTTTACAGAGTCAATGATGCCACGCGTCGTATTTAATTTATGCATGATCGATTCATGCATGATATCTGCCTATTGAAGCCGGTGTGCATGACCTAAATAAACATCTATTTTGTCTGCAAATCCTTGCAGCTGATAGTGCGCAGACTTCTCCGTGATTGCTGACAGATAAGCATCTAGATTAGATGTCGTGAGTTGATGTTTGCCCGTCTGCATCCATTGCAGCATCGCCCGATTGTAGTGCGGATGATAGTGGGTCAAGTCTTTATAGTTCGCAATATCGTCAAGAAAGTCTTCACGTTCAAAACCGAAGATCTTTACGTTCGGATACTGTTCAAAATCACTCACCATGAGCCTTATGATTTCTTTATAGTTTTCAAAAGCTTGTGGATCGCTCTGCTGGGTAATCGCGTATTTCAGGCGCGAGTATGGTGGAAAGAAGAGGTAAAACTCGGTAGAAGGATGTTGTTGCACTAAAGTCAGCATCTCTGTTTCTACGGACTGTTTGTATTTCACTTTTTCGGATGAAATTTCAGCTAAATTGATAGCGCTGACTTGATTGGTATTGATTTTATTGATGCTGCTTGAGATGGTTTTTAGGGCGTTTTGAATTTGGAGATTGTTTTTAGCTTTGAACCATTTATCTATACCGCCAAATCTATTTTGATTTTCTGGATTAGAGCCCCATTCAATCAGTGTTTCAATATTTTTTTTGTTATTTTTGCAAATAGAATCAATCGTAGGCAGTATATTGCTACAAAGTAAATAACGAGAATTGTTAATATCCATCATATAGATGAGAAGGTCATTGATAGCGTATTGATCATACAAGTAGCGATAAGGGCCAATCTCTGTATCAGATAGTGCTTTTATTCTCGGATACAACCCCTCTAATTGAAAAACAACTTGTTTGATTTTTCTCTTTTTCAATGCGTAATGCAATACGAAATTCCTCTCAATCATAGAGGAGCCACTCAAGGAAATATTCACATAATGGGTGCCAAAAATTTGACTGGCATCATTTGCCGAAAAGTTTTCAGATGCACTGTTTCCCAATATTATTGAATCGAAATCTTCAGTGTTTATGATACCGCTGGCCTCAACTCGCATAAGATAATCATTGGGGTAATAATTGTCACGTACCCAAGGTTTGTGAAAAATTCGATATGGGTCTACGAGGTAATTTAAACCAACTACGACAACAAGAATACCGAGAAACAAGCCCAGAAAATGTTTCAGATAGAGGTTCATATTAGAATTGATAATAGATGAATCGTGATGGCTGTGTCATGTGTAATAGCACGGTAAGCAGTAATGCTACCGTTATTGATGCATAAATACGGGTTAAGGTGAATTTCAGTTTTGAAGTGCCTGGCAATAAGTCTGCAATCACTTTTTCTGGTTTGTGTGATCTTTGATCTATAGCCGTCCAGAATTTAGCAAAGAAAATTTGTGTGTTGGGCAAGCCCCAGATGATGATGCCCATCACTGCTAGTTTGATCAGATCGTAACGAGTGAAAGTATGTTGTAAATCAGCTGTTTGTATGGAAAACTGACCAGTCATAAGCGCGCTAATGCCAGTGAGCATGGATGCATACATCATAGCTACCGTGTGCATGTTGTTGGAACGGAATAGAACACCCAATAACACGGTGATAAAGAAAGTTGCAAACATCTTTAATAAAAGCGAGATTAGATTTTTTCTGCTAAGTTTTAAACCTAGTTTTTCAAGCAGATGATCTCGATAATGCAGTGCTATCATTAAAATACTCTGTACAGCCCCCCATAAAATAAAGGTCTCACCAACGCCATGCCACAACCCTGAAAGTAATGTGGTGATAGCAAGCGCGCCTACATTTCCTATTTTTAGTTTTCTGGCACGCGCCAAAGGGAAAAATACATATTGACGCATAAATGCACCGAATGAGATATGCCAACGGCGCCAATAATCAAAGCGATCAATCGCGCGGTAAGGTGAATCAAAATTGATAGGCAGATTAATATTAAACATTCTGGCTAAGCCAATGGCCATATCAGCATAGCCAGAGAAGTCAAAATATAATTGAAATGAAAATCCTATGGCAGCACACCAGCTATCCATAGAGTTTACTTGTCCACCATTTGCAATCAGTTCATAAACAGTATTGACGTGAGGGGCAATACCATCGGCAAGAACAACCTTCTTAAACAGGCCGATAATCAAAATTGTCATACCTACAGAAAAGTTATCTGGATTCCATTTTAGAAAACTATGCTGTCTTAACTGCGGTTCAAACTCACGGTAGTGAACAATTGGCCCCATAATCAGTTGTGGGAAGAAAGTGACAAAGAGACAATATTCCAGGGGCTTTACTGGCCCTAATCGACCTTTATAAGTATCAACCAGTAAAGCAATTTTCTGGAACGTAATAAATGAAATCCCTAGCGGGATAAGAATGTTATATTCAGTGCTGAAGGCCTGATTTTGCAGGGCTGATGCGCCTATAAATCCTGCAATTAATAGTTTGTAATAAAAAAGTAGGCCTACATTCGTGCTAAGTGCGCCAATTAGTATCCATTTTCGTCCGCGAGTTGCCTTAGCTATCCATCCGGCAGCAACATAATTGAATAATAGGGATGCTAGTAAAACCCAAAGGTAATCGGAACGCCAACTGGCGTAAAAAGTTAAAGATGCAACAACAAGCCATAACAGCGCTTGTTGTTGGCCGAATCTATTACCTAGCCAGTAAAATCCAGCCAGGGTGATTGGTAAAAAAACCAGTAAGAAAACAAAAGAGTTAAAGAGCATGATATTGCTCTAGGTTATCCGGATTGAAAACAATAACAGACATGATACGTGGCTTTTATCTGATTGGTAGTCGAGCATTTAAAATGCTCAGTGTAATGGCTTATCATTGCTTTAAGCACACGTCCTGGAATAACGTATCTTTCACTTTGAGAGTTCACTGCACCAGCTAGCTGTATTGAGTGCAGAAATGTACGCACATCGATGAATTTTTTTTCAACCAAGATATCTGTTATTTCAGCTTCAGGAAAAATATTTCCCCAAAAACCTAAGTTATGCATGGGCACTACGTGGTCTTTTTTCGGTAGGCCACGGCTAATATAAGCCTGATCAAAAGAGGTTGATAGCTCATGAAAGGTTTTCTCGGCAAACGTTGCAAAGGCGAGTAGCCCACCCAATTTTAATAATTGCCTGGCATTTGTTAAGGATAATTCTGGATTTTCAAACCATTGTACCGTTGCATTCGAGACAATTAAATCAAATGAATCAGAACAATCCGCTAAGTAGTTTTCAGCATCTGTAACTTGATATGAAGCATCTGGAAATTTTGCTTTAGCATACGCTATCATCTCTGCGGATATATCCAATGCTGTAATCGCGGCATCTGGAAATGCTTTCGCTAGCTGTCTGGTTAACCTTCCTGTTCCGCAGCCAATTTCAAGAATGCTATGTATTTGCTCTTTTGAGCGCAATTGGGAAATTCGATCTATAAGAACCGTGCCCATTTCCTCTTGGACCGGGGTCACATCTTCATAAGACTGAGCTTTAGAGCCAAAACGAGAGGAAATGGTAGATTTATCAAAACTGGACAAACTAAAGCAGGCCTTTACTCAAAAAATATCTTAACAATGATTATAGTTATGTTTTTATCATTTATTTTATATTTGTTAAATTTTATGTGCGGGCATTAAGAAATCTAACAATATGCTTGCCATTGTTTCGCTAAATTTGACTTAACATTGAATATCAGTCTCAATTACTCACAGAACTCTAGGAGAGTCTGGGTAGTAATAGTTAAGTGATAGTACTAAAATGCCAATGTAATACATTTGCTTAATTATGGAAGAAAAAATGAAAACCAAGTTTTTACCTCTAGTTGCGTTGACCTTAGCAGTTGCTGCACAGTCAGCACATGCCGCACCTCGACCTCTTGTTACATCGTCTGATTCAACTACTGAGAACCGTGTATATGCTGGCTTGGTATTTGATTTAGACGGCAGTGATGGGTTTGTTCCAGATTTGGTTCTGGGTGTTCGCTCTTTACATGTTAAATCTAGCGATCATGTTGATGGTGCTGATTTAAGCGGTCGCATCTCTTATGGCAAACATGATAAAGGCATTATGTTTGACAGTGCGCGTTTAGTTTATGTAGGCGGCGAGCGTGATGTAATGGGCAATATCGGTATTGGTTACTCTAATACGCACGCTAGTTTTATCGGTACTGCTGCTATTCAAGGACCATATGCAAGAATTGGTACAGATTTTGAGTTTGGTAAAAACAAATTTGAACCATACTTGGAAATCAATACGCTTGATAAGGCAAATAATGTAGATAGAAAAACTACATTTATTCTGCCACCACCTTAATTCAATTTAATATTGAAAACAGTTGCTCATGACACTCTACACGCATGGGTAACTGCATTAACATTGTCACATCGCAAATGTTTTTTGCTGATTTTTCGTTCAAATTTCTTATCTGGTTCTTTACTTTCTCACTTCGATCTTGCAAGTTTAGTTTGCGCTCTTTAAGTAATATTTACCGTTTCAGATCACCCTCGTTTGAATCGGCATGAAGTGTCTTTGGCCTGATCATAGGTCGCTACAAGTACGTAGCTCTTGCATCAGGGTAAAGGCCTTGCTTAGTTTTAATTGATGCATGGATAGCTATACATTTGTCAGCATGGGCTGGACTTTTTGCACTGTGTTAGTGGCAATTCAGCTTAAAAATTTAACAGTCAGCGCAATACAATATCTTTAGGACCCAGGCGAATGTGTAAGCCGCCAACCTTAAAATACCTTTCCTGGCATGATTGGCAGTAGACATGTCTGGAGCTTGCAATAATGCGCATGAGCCCTCGTCTTTTTAACCTAATCATGAGCTCACCACAATGCGGGCAACTAAACTCTTCAAAAATTTCTGAATGAATGCTCATCTCTATCTTGGAGATAGAAGAGAAAGATAGGTGAAAGCAAAAATTGCGATCAATGCAAAAACTGCGTATTTAGTATATTGGCTGCCATTTAAATTACTTATCTCTTCTGCTCCATATCCGATTGTCTCTGCGAATAGTTTCTTGGTGAATGGTGTGTTAAATGAATCTGCTGAGGGATAGATGCCTGACTGATTAAGCAAGTCCATCACATATAGTGAGCAATACTGTTTTAAGTGTTCAACCGTTAAACCTTCATGGTCGTCTGCTAATACTGCTTTGCATAAAGCAATATGATTCATCAATGCATCGGTTACATTGCTGGCAGTGACTTCTAAAATAGATTGATTTTGAATTTCGGCGTTATTGATTCTGGATACAGTAACAAATTCATTCTCTTTGTTACCGGATGTCATGGTAAATATAGAAATGTGTTTATAACCCACTTTAACTTTTGTAAGAATAGACTTGTTAGTGATGTGTGTAAAAGTGATTTCGTTTGTCATTTCTTATTCTGATGGTGATCAACAAATAGGTGAGAAATACATATAGACAGGCTGGTGAAGTCCTGAACCAGTTGTTCAGTAGGGGTTATGATTTTTACCCGCTTATCTGTTTTAGAGGTGTGGATTTGAATCCAATTTTCTTTTTCAAGTTTAGCGATATGTTTTCTAACACCAGTAGCACTCCATTTCAGTTGGTTACACAGGCATTTAATCGATAACTCTTTTTTTTGCAGAGATGATTGAACTGTAATGGTCAGAATGAAAAAAGGCAGCAAGGAAGTGTCTACAGGCAAATGCGTAATAAGATGTTCATTGATGATGTTGAATGCTTTTACAACTTTTGAGAGATGCATACTAAACTTCAATCATTACTGATGTTATTTCATTCATTTTGTTCAATTTTTTCATTTTCAACACCATTTAAACGTTATTTTTATTTAAAGGCAAATGGTATTGATTACACTTTGTATGAGTATATTTTAATATGGCAATCATTATTAAAATAGAAATGATTTCCATATTCATTGTTATGGCATTTTTTTTTGCAGAAAGTTTCATAGGTCTCGAGTGGCAGGCTATTTGCTGTGGAGTAAGCACGTCAGATTCCAGCATGATGAGTATTCGAGCTAGGTGACTTTCTTAAGTAGATTGATACCTTCTAATTTTAGATTTAGAGGCAGGGCACTAATTCTGAATCAGAATAGTGTTTCATTTTTTTTATTTTTGGTTATGATGGTAAAAAGAAGTACTAATTTTTATTAGGGAAATGGGTAGGCTCTCGTGTGCTATCCAAATGGTGCTAATTTCTCAGCTTATGCTTTGCAAGCGATTGGGTTAGTTGAGCGTCAGGTGCTGTATTTATGCTTATGTGTACCCATATTAATATCTAGGATTCATAATGGATGCCAAGTTTGTTAAATTCAGATTCAAGATTGTTACGCGCAACAATTTCGTTGTTGATAAGTTAATCATCTCCAGCGTTGATCTTGAGGGAGCGCAGAGAAAGCTTGAGCAAATGTACAGGTATTGCGAGGTTCTTGAATGTGAGCCTATAGAGGAATGCGTACAGGAGATGAGTTTTGATAAAGTGCTGGACTTGGTTACCAGAGACCAATTATAAAATAAACTAACTTAAATTAAGTTCTGCTTCACCATGTCGTCGTAAAGCTGTTTGTAATTCAAGGCACCAGTACATCTGGCGTTATAGCTGAAAATGTCTTTGCTTTCGTAGGCACTTTTTGCAAGATCTACATTTTCATTGATTACCACATCAAACACATCATTACCAAAATACGTTTTTGCTATGTTAAATACCTGTGATGACATGTGGCGCCTGGTGTCATACTTGGTTAGCAGGTAGCGTCTTTCTACTCTCTTTTTAAGGACGCTTTCCAGGGAGTTTAATGTCTTTTCAATTTTTCTGGCGCCATTTACTGAGAGAAAGTCCGACGAGATTGGGATAATGACAATATCTGCAGCAAAGATTGCGCTTAATGTCAGCACGCCCATATTCGGTGAACAATCAATGAGGGTATGAGTTACGGGCTGGATACTCTCCAGATGTTTTAAACCAACCTTGAGGCGATTTAAGATAGATGGGCCCTTGCCGAAGCTGGTTTCCACTTTTGCCAATTCCATGTGTGAGCAAATAAGCTTGCCTACATTATCCCATTCGATAATTATCTGATTGAGTGGTGTATTGTTTTGGTAGAAACCGAAGAGGGTGGCTTCGCTGCCTTTGGCTTGAGAGGGATGGATGCTGGATAGGTGGGATTGGGGATCCATATCTACCATAAGCGGGCTACCGCCATTGCATTGAATCGCCGCTGATAAATTTAATGTGGTTGTCGTTTTACCAACGCCACCTTTTTGATTCATTATTGCGATTGTGGTCATAACTTCACTTACATAAAAGACTTTAAGCATCCCAATTTAATGGAGCTTTATTTTTTTTGCAACTTTTTTCATATTTAATATATTGTGAATCATCTGGTAGGATAGTCAGATACATCAAGCGTATCTATCCTTAATCCCATTATTTAAGTACTTTTGTCTGCAGAACGGTTTTTGTGATTAGTTCATCATCAGGAGAGTTGGCAGCACCTCTATATGATACGTTCATACTGAAGCCAGTTTGCGTTGGTTTTCAAGGAGATTCCGTTATCGGAGATACTTGCTATGGGCCTATGCCAATAGAAATGCACATAGCTACGTAGGTGTAAGTTTTTATATATCAGTTATATATTTGGGAGATTATGATAATGATGAATGAACAAGCAGTTGTGGCAGCAATTGATAACTTTTATACAGCTCTTAATATTTTATTTACCGGAGATGGGCAACCTATGAAGGATGCGTGGTCTCACGCTGCAGATGTCACTTATATGGGGCCAGATGGTCTATATTTGATTGGCTGGGAAAATATAGAAAAGATGTGGAATTCTGTTGCTGCGATGAAGCTTGGCGGGCGAGTTAATCCACAGCAACTACATACGGTGATAGGCAGTGATATGGCTCTGATTACCTGTGTAGAAGTTGGCGAGAATGAGGTTGATGGAAAGGCAGAAGTCGTTTCTATACGATCGTCCACGGCATTGCATAAAAGGAACGGTGATTGGAAAGTTGTCGCACATCAAACCGATTTATTAGGATATATGAATTAAACTGGATGTTTGCAAAGAAAGATTTTGCTTCATCAAGCATAAAGTACCTGCGGCAGCATTAGGCAAATGACGCTCTTTTGCGTGCCGAATTTACATTGAATGTTGGCTTGGTGCTGCTATGCTGTTTATGGTGGACGTTACCCGATTTTCTAGATGTGATTAGCTATTCAAAGTCGCTCTCAACAAATCGATCCAGTGCATTATTTACGATAGGGGCTACAACCAATATTGCAATAAATACAATCGGCCATGCAGTGATAAATGCACCAAGCCATTTCATCAAAAAATTACTTTTTGAGTCATGTTGTAAATATATGATGACGCCAGACACAATCAATGCAGTGCTGCAAGACATGATCAGAGCAAATAGTATCGATCTATAACGATTAGCTAATTTATATTGCATAAGGTCTCCAACTTGAATTGCATGGTGGCTATCCACCATGCTTGTATAACTATTGTGTGCCATTTCCAATATTAGGTTTCAAAGGTCAGGCGTAACGGGCGCTTGGTTTAGAATGACCAAACTTTTGCGATAGCAGTTTTCTTGCGCTTTCATACTGCGACCAATCACTGCCATCTTGCAATGGCGGGATTGTGACAATCTCACCGATTGCCAGCCCTTTTATGGCGGCATCAACCATATCTTCAGTACTCATTACAATTTCAGATGGAAGATTGGTATATGGCATGCCAGCAACATCCCAGAACTCTGTTGCTGTCGCACCAGGTACTACGGTTTGCACTCTTAACCCTTTATTTCCTAGTTCATGCTGTAGTGACTGTGTAAGGGCGAGTACATAAGCCTTCGTTGCGCCATAAACACCATTCAGTATCTCGGGGCCAATAGCAACGATAGATGCAATATTGATAATGGTTCCGTTTAACCTGTGAATAAATTCTGGTGCTGCGGCATACGTGAGTCGCGTAAGTGCTGTTACATTGATATCAATCATCTCTTCCATTTTATCTACATTCGATTGCAATAATGGTGTTACAGCGCCAACCCCAGCATTGTTGACTAGCAAGTTTATGTTTTTATTCTCTTTTATTAAATTTTCAATCCTGAGCAATTCACTCTTTTTGGAAAGGTCTGCAATAATCACTTCTACATTTATTTCAGTTTCATTGCGAATTTTGTCGGCTACGTGTTTTAGTTTCTCTGCATTTCTCGCTACCAGGATAAGGTCGTATCCCATTTTTGATAGCCGGTCAGCATACACCGCACCTATCCCCGATGAAGCACCTGTTATTAAAGCAGTATTTTTAGCAGCCATTATTTTCTCCTTGTTTATTTCATTATTTATATACCGATTGGTAAATAAATAATATAAGTCTTATAAATCATTGTCAACATTTTTCTTACTGAATGGTACAATATTAAAATCAATGATTAATTAAGTCGAAAATATGTCTGAAATTATCAATAAAAAAGGACGCGGAAGACCTTCGGGCTTTGATTACGATACAGCTTTGGAGTGTGCAATGCGCACATTTTGGCAGTATGGCTTTGAAGGTACGTCCATGAGTGAACTGACAAAAGCCATGGGCATGAACAAAACAAGTATTTATGCTGCTTATGGCGCCAAGGAAGAGCTGTTTCAGAAGGCCGTTAATAGATACGCAAACGGCCCGGTAAGGTTCGTAGCCGATGCTTTAAATGAAAAAACCGCTTTTGAAGTTGTTAAAAAGCTATTAACTTCCGCTGCTGTAAATCTTACCAATCCTCAGAATCCATGTGGCTGCATGATTATTCAAGGTGCACTGAGTTGCAGTAAAGAGTCACAGCACATACATGACATGTTAAGTGGCTACAGGAATAGTTATGAGAAGCTTCTGATTGAGCGTCTGGATAGGGCAAGAAAAGAAATGGATATACCTATGGATGCGGACACGAAGTCATTAGCCAAGCTTGTGGCTACCGTGCATCAAGGTATGTCAGTTCAGGCATCAAGCGGAGCAACTAAAGAAGAATTGCTGAGTATTGCGAATATGATTGCTGATAAATTCAGGCCATAACCAATTGCCATGCAAAATGACCGCTAAACGTCGTGTGGAAGTTTTGAAGCCATCATGATTTTTCGGTCAATTTTGTGTCCGTCGACAATGAACGTTCCATCGCCAACAGCGTGAACCGTACGTTTTTCTTCACGGACGGTATCGACCCATGCGGCAACCCCCTCTAGCACGATGATGTTGTGCTTATTGACGATGTCGATGACTTTGCACTCTATGTTTGCAAGGCACTCTTTGACTAAAGGCGCCTTAACAACCTGACCCTGCACAGGCGTGAGCTTGAATTTGGCAAACTTGTCTGTGTCTGCTCCAGTGCACGTGCCTATGCCAACCACCGTATCCAGCATGTCAACTGTGGGAATGGAAATGACGCACTCCCTGTTTTTTTGCAAAGCTGCGAAAGAATAATTCCATTCACCCGTGACAATGGCAAATACCGGCGTGAAATCCATCACCATGGTCCAGGAGATTGTCATGATATTGTTTTTCTGCCCATCATTGGTCGTTACGAGAACAACAGGTCCTGGTTCCAGCAGGGTAAAGGCTTTGCTTAGTTTTAGCTGATGCATGAGAGTTCCTCCGTCATATTCATTTGTATCATGACCAAGCCAGCAGGCCCGATAAGTCGTCAATACAGAGACGCAGCATTTAATTTAATTGTAATGCAACATTGATTGATATGACATTAACATGCACTGGCTCAAAAATTTTAAGTAGAATTGAAATAGTAGTTATCGGTGAGGCGTAAGTATTCAGATGAAAATATTAGTAACAGGCGGCGCGGGCTATATCGGCTCGCATATGGTGGTCAGGCTCGATCAGGCAGGGCATGAAGTGGTGACCTTTGATGATCTGTCTGCAGGGTTTCGCGATGCGGTGCTGGCTGGCGAGTTCGTGCAGGGCAGCCTGCATGACAAAGTGGCCTTGGAAAAGCTGTTCAGCCAGCATCAGTTTGATGCGGTGGTGCATTTTGCGGGTTCGATTGCGGTGGGGGAGTCGGTGCGTGACCCAGCGAAGTATTACCAGAACAACCTCACCGGCACCCTGAACCTGCTCGATGCGATGCGCCAGCATGAGGTCAAAAAAATTGTGTTTTCTTCTACGGCTGCAATTTTCGGTGTGCCGCAATACGTGCCGATTGATGAGCAGCATCCGCAGGCGCCTATTAACCCATATGGCATGACCAAATGGGTGACTGAGCGCATCTTGCGTGATTACGATGCCGCCTATGGTTTGCGCTCTGTTGCCTTGCGTTACTTCAATGCGGCCGGGGCATCGCCAGACGCCAGGCTGGGCGAGCGGCACGACCCGGAAACCCACCTGATTCCATTGGCGTTACGTGCGACCCAGGGCGAGGCGCAGGGCTTGACTGTATTTGGCACCGATTACGATACGCCGGATGGTACCTGCATTCGTGATTACATCCATATTCTTGATTTGTGTGAGGCGCACATGCTGGCCCTGGCGCATCTTGATGCCGGCGGTGATAGTCGTGCCTATAACCTGGGCAATGGCCAGGGCTATTCGGTGAAAGAAGTGATTGAGGTTGCCGAAAAGGTGTCAGGCAAAAAGGTCCATGTGCAGTATGGCCCAAGGCGGGAGGGTGACCCGGACCGCCTGATTGCAAATGCCGGCAAAATCAGGAGCGACTGGGGCTGGCAGCCAGAATACGCAGAGTTAGAGCAGATTATGCGCCATGCCTGGCAGTGGGATGTAGCGTTGCGGGCCAGGGGTTAAGCGATGTTTCGGCGGCTTGCATCTGTTGATGAACCCAACTATTGATGAACCCCATCTGGCGGAATTGAAGATGTATACCAATGCAGAAATACTGGATATATCGAATACTACGCCTGGCTGGAGAACAGCGCTTGAAGCCAGGCAGTTGCTGGCGATTGCACTGGGTTTATCTAATGACCCTGTCATTGTAGAAATAGGTGCATTCATGGGGCGCTCTTCACTTTTGCTGGCACATGCCTGCAAAAAGAACCGTGGCGGCACGGTGCATTGCGTAGACCCTTTTGACTGCTCCGGTGATGATTTTTCGGTGCCGCATTATCAGGCATTGCTGCGCCAGAGCGGAGAGCGTGATTTGCTAGCTTTGTATAAGGCGAAGCTGAAGCGGCATCAGCTGGAGCACTGGGTGAAAATCCATCGGGGCAAGGATTATGAAGTGGCGCGCCAGTGGTCATTGCCGATAGACCTGTTGTTTCTGGACGCTGACCAGTCGCCGCAGGGAGCCATGACTGCATACCTTGCATGGGAGCCGTTTTTAAAGCCGGGCGGTATGATAGTGCTGTCTAATACCTATGACCGCATTTATGCAGAAGGGCATGATGGTTATTACAGAATAGCCATTGAGCAGGTTGTCAGCCCCAAGTTTTCTGAAATTACCCATGTTGATGGGTTGACGATAGCAAGAAAAGAATTCTAACCATGCCTAAAGTTTCAGTCGTCCTCACCTCGTATAACCATGCAAAATTCTTGCGTGCAAGTATAGATAGCGTATTGGCGCAAACCTATGCGGATTTTGAGCTGATTATCTGGGATGACGCGTCTACCGATGAATCCGCATCTATTATTTCCCAATATAGTGACCCGCGTATACGCTGTTTTTTTAATGAGGCGCAGCGCGGTCCGGTGTATGGCACCAATAAAGCCATTGCTGAAGTGGCTGCGGGTGAATTCATTGCCATACACCACTCAGATGATATTTGGATGCCGGACAAGCTGGAGAAACAGGTCGCTTATCTGGAGCATAACCCAGATGTGGCGGCGGTGTTTACCCATGCAGCCATAATTGATGATGACGGAAATGCGTTTAAACGTGCCGGGCATCCTTATACTGAAGTATTCAAGCAGGCTAATCGCTCTCGTTTTGCGTGGCTGCGCCACTTTTTGATGACAGGCAATGCCTTGTGCCACCCCAGCGTGCTCATACGCAAGCGCTGCCACGATACCTGCGGTTTATATGACGACCGTTTTTACCAGGCCGATGACCTGGATATGTGGTTCAGGGTTTGCGCTGCCCATGAGATTCATATCATTGCCGAGCCGCTGGTTAAATTCAGGGTGCAGAGCGAAGAAAAGAATATGAGCGGCAATCGGCCTGACAGCCGCATCAGATATGCGATTGAGTATTATGAAATGCTTAAAGCCTATGTCGGCATATTCAGCAATGAGAATATCTTCATGATATTTCCTGAATACCGGCATTATGCACGGGGTGAACATACCGATGCCGCATATGTGCTGGCCACGATATTGCTGGAAACCGGCAACGCATCAGTTCGCAATCTGGTCGCGCTCGGAATCCTGTTCGAGATTTCAAATGACCGCTCGCGCATGGCTGCCCTGGAGCAGCACTATGGTTTCTCCAGAAAGGATTTCATCGCGCTCAAAGGGCGCCATGAGGTTTTTAATGAAGAAGTCATCAGCAGGCTGCAGCATGAGATAGATACGCTGCGAAGCCCGGCAGCCAGGGTGATGCGAAAACAATTAAGCAAAGTGTTTCATCGATGCAGGCCTATTATCAATTTTTTTAAACGGAAATTAGCCCGCTTTTAACCTTTTCATCTTTTAAGCTTTTCAGCTTGGGCACCCATCAGAAAGTTATATAGAAATATGGCAAACAGAATACCGCTTAACGACATCAGCAGATGGAATCAACGCTTTTTGCCTGAGATTGAAAGGGCCATTGGGCAAGTGATTGCCAAAGGCATCTATTTAAGAGGGAATGAGATCAAAAGTTTTGAAGAGGAGTGGGCCCACTATTGCGGGCAGAAATATTGTGTGGCAGTTAAAAACGGCACCGATGCGCTGACATTGTCAGCACGGGCGATGGGACTTGAGCGCTGCCTGGTGCAGGCCAATACGCTGCCATTGACGGCACAAGGGCTGATGATGGGCGGCGCCGAGATTACTATTGTAGATATTGATGGCGATGGCAGGTCGCAGATACATTCACCGCATCTGGTGCCGGTATTGTTATATGGACGCTTGCCTTCAGCCGCGGAGCTTGAGTCTACCCTGTTTGATGCGGCACATGCCCATGGCTGGCAGCCGCCGCAGCATGCAACTGCCACCTGGAGTTTTTATCCATCTAAAACGCTGGGGGCCTTCGGCGACTCCGGGGCGATTACCACTAATGACCCTGATGTGTACCGGGAACTCACCCGGCTTAACGGCGGGGATGATAAGCTCAAGCATCCTTACCAGATCAATTCAAGAATGGATGAGATACAGGCGGCTATCCTCAGGGTCAAACTCAGGCACCTGGATGACTTTTTGCGGGATAGAAAGCGAATTGCAGAGTTCTATATTGAAAATCTGAATGCGCATGTGCATCCGGTCAATACTTCAGGGCAGGATCTTAATCATTTGTTTGTGGTTAAAGTGGATGGCAGAAGAGATGAACTGCAGCAGTTTCTGCATGCGTCCGGCATTGATACTAAAATCCACTTTCCGATACCTTTGAATGAATTGAAGGCAAAGTGGGAGACCAGCGAGGTGCTGCTGAATGCCAGAAGCTGGTGTGAGAGCATCATTACGCTGCCTTTATTCCCGGGTATGACCGACAGTGAGATGTTACATGTTGTTGAGCAGGTGAATCTTTTTTACAGCCGGCAATGACGGCTGCACGCGGAGGCGCCTGATAAGCAGGGCAAGCCATTGTAGCGAATGTTAAAGCAGAGAATTAAAATAGAGAATTAAATTGGAGCAAATAATCGCCAACTTGAAGTTGGCGATTATTGTGCTTGAATGACGGTTTAACCAAATATTGGTTTAACCATAATATTTGGTTAAACCAATATTTCTAAAGCGCTAAAGTGCCGTTTAGAAACTTTTGCTTACAGAGAAGAACAGCTTGTCTTTTGCAATGTCAGATTTTGATACTGTGTTTTTCAGGCTCAAGAAATCTTTGTATGCATCTGGTTCATTGGTTGCTGAGTAGCTGGCGCCAACAAGCCAACCGTTGCTGAAGCTTTTTGTGACACCGGCTTTGTAGTAGGTCAGGTCCAGGCCAGTAGAGTTGCGGATGTTCTGGTGGCCGATCTGGCCGATTGCGCTCCAGCCCGGTGCAAATTCATATAAAGCGTTAAGTTCATAAAACGTAGAACCTGTGGTGTTGCCGGTAACGCCTGCACTTAAATCGCCATTAAAGCCGATGCCTACGCCTGAGTTGTTTGTGTTCCAGCCGAAATACTCAGTGAGTGTTGAACCCATTTTAAATGACAGCCATTTATAGCTTAAGCCAACATAAGCTTCTGCGGTATCAAGCGTGTTTGATTTTGTGCCGGCAAAAGCAGAATCGCTCCAGTTAGCGCCTGGGTAGGTGTAGTAAATAGCGCCTACGTCAAAGCCGATGTCTGAAGCCGCACCTGGCAATGTGTTTCTGAAACCTGCAAAATAATCCACCTCGACGTTTGCACCTGGCAGCCATTTGTCTGACACAGTTTCAGCAGATAAACCAACATAGAAGCCTGATTTATGGTCAGCCTCGATAAGTGCCTGCAATGATGGCTTGCCCCAGCTTTGTGACTGGCCACGGAAGATGTAATCACTTACCAGGCTTACATTGTTAGGAAAAGTCCAATCAGGTGTTGGCTCAGCGGCTTTTGCCAATACTTCTTCAGCTGCTGCCGGTGCGGACAGGCAAGCCAGAATAACAGCTACCCCGGTTAGTTTGAAACCATGACGAAACATATAAAACTCCTCAATAAAACATTAACAAAAATATCAATACTCAATTTTTAAAGACTTTTAGGTAAATTGACTAAAACCTGAATATGGTTTTTACGCATCCTATTGGTGCGTAATATAGTGTTTCCATCCTTTATGGTGCGAGATGTCAGTGGCATCCAATGTGGCGTAAGCCTCACACAAGAAGCCCTGTACATGGCTTCCGTCCGATATTTCAAGCGTACCGAAGCCTAAGGGTGAAGGTACACTTGCAACAAACATGCCATATTTCTCAATTGGCAGTTTCCATATTTCCAATTCAATGGCGGCACCATCGTTTTTTACCCTGAGCAGGCCGGGGCGGGCTGGGTTAAATCCATTTAAGGCATACAGCCTGTATTGGGCTGCGGTTTCCGCTTTGGTTACAAATTCACCGCCCAAAGCCACTAACTGCGGGTTCAGCGGCAAGCCGCTCATATGG
>Ga0208508_1000143_pt1 | contig 20327 bp, 15 predicted proteins | sample LakWasMeta1_LOW4_2_FD_183853 | JGI IMG/M metagenome (GOLD analysis project Ga0208508, IMG submission 183853) | Freshwater sediment methanotrophic microbial communities from Lake Washington under simulated oxygen tension - Sediment Metagenome... | ecosystem: Environmental > Aquatic > Freshwater >...
TTGGCTAGATCCAGCTTTGATTGTGCGCCGTTAATCCCTTGACGTTCACTTTCCAGTAACGGCCGTGACGTTTCCGCTTGCTGGTAAAGCCGGTCTTCCGGTCTGATCTCCGGCAGCTGTAACGCCACCTTTCCAGGTAGTTGTGCCGTCATGTTGGCGGGCTGGTTTAGCAATGCGTTAAGCTTGGCAACGGTGCCGCGCCGCATGCCGGTCAGGCTGATTTTTTGATCCAGCAACTTGGATAATTCCAGTTGAGCCAGCAGTACATCCTGCTGCAAACCTTCGCCAACTTCATATTTACTTCTGGCAATATCGACAAACTGTTGCAGCAAATTGTGGTTGTTATCGACAATCTCCAGAGACCGGTCAAGATAGAACACTTGCCACCACAGAATTTTGACATCGCTAAGCAACACCAGCCGCAGTTCATCGGCATTGAGCGTTGCCGCCTCGGCTTCGTACCTTGCCGCCTGTTCGCGCAATGCCAGTTTGCCGGGAAAAGGAATGGCCTGGGAAAGACCGAAACCCAGTTGCGTCATGTCTTCCTGTCGGGTGTTAAAGCTGTCCACCGGCAGACTCATCGCATTGAAGCTGATTTGCGGATCAGGCAAGCTGCCTTCCTGTGACGGAATTGCAGCCATCGCCTTGGCCCGGGCTAGCATTTGTGCCAGGTTAGGGTTGTCCTGAGTGACTTTTTGGGTGACTGCCTCCAGCGTTAATGGTGGCTGTTCGGCAGCGACAGCAACACTACAGGCGAGTAGTAACGCCGCTATTCGCAGATAGCGCGTTAATTGCAATACTGATGACATGATTGTCCTCGAAACTACGTTGTAGCAACGGCAACCGGCGCAATTTACCCGTACAGCGATAAAATACTGAACAGACGTGAACCTTGATTACCTTAAATTGTCGGGCCTTTTGTTGCCTGGTTAGACTGGGCCGACCTAAAACGCTTAGAGGGTAGAGATAGGAGGCTTTATATCGGGAGGAGCAATTAGTGAAATAGAGTCGGGAATTATCGAATGGATATAATGGGCAGGGCTATGAACTAAAACAAAATCAAAGGACGTTGTGATTGCGCAATCGACGCATACATGAAAACTACAACCGGCTGGATGCGACTTATTCGGCTGGCAGTGATCGCCATGTTGTAACGATGAATTACCGTCATTATCAGCCTGGACGAACGCAACACCAGTATGCACAGCAGAAAACTGACTTGCTATATCTGAGTAATGCGCAAACGCCAGCGACACAGGCAAGATTGCCATAATGAGCATTAACATTAGGATTACACGTTGTCTGAACATGCGACTGAGTTTAACTAGAAAAGAAATGTAAAAAAGACCATTTGGAAATTTAATGGTTTTTATGCTAGCCCTATTTTCCAATGAATACAATACAACGTGGTGATTTCCGCTTGCCACAGCACCTCTATGTAGTTCTCTAACGTTACTCATAATCATTAGGTTGTTTGAATTGGGCTCTTAGGGCGGTTCAAATTTGGCCGAATAAGCTAGTAAATCTTAATTGCATGCGGGCCTTTACACATTGATTGACTGTCGGCTATGCAGGGAAGTCCAGACGAAAAAAATTGATTATGATCAACGACCGGTTAGGGTCGAGGTCGGCCATTCGGCATAGCGTCAATTCTTAAAATCCCGTCAAACTTTAAAGCCTTAAGTTGATTAGCAACCAAAATAGCCAAAATAGATGGCCAATTAGAAGGTAGCCAAATAACATTGCGTTTTTAATTATTGGCTACATGATTTATAGTTAGGCAACTTAAGTATACCCATTTTGGCTAGTCATCCATGAAAGTTGCTCGTATCTATCTCCGCGTCAGTACCGAAGAACAAGACCTTACCCGCCAAACCGAAATCGTCGACAGCGCTCGGGCAGAAGGTTATTACATTGCCGGCATCTACCGTGAAAAAGCGTCGGGTGCTCGCGCGGATCGACCCGAGCTGCTGCGAATGATTGCCGACCTGCAACCGGGCGAAGTAGTTGTCGCTGAAAAGATCGATCGTATCAGTCGACTTCCTTTAGTTGAAGCTGAACAACTGGTCGCATCGATTCGAGCCAAGGGAGCAAAGCTGGCTGTGCCGGGCCTGGTCGATTTATCCGATGTTGCAGCGGAAGCCGATGGCGTCGCCAAGATTGTGCTGGAGGCAGTGCAGGAACTCTTGCTTAAACTGGCTCTACAAATGACGCGTGATGACTATGAGACTCGTAGAGAGCGTCAACGCCAAGGCGTTCAACTTGCCAAAATCGCTGGCAAATATACCGGTCGAGTCGCTGACACGACGACCCATCAGCGAATCGTTGCGCTGCGTGGGGCTGGCCATACCATCAAACGAACCTCTGAATTGGCTGGATGCAGCGAAAGCCAAGTCAAACGAATATGGGCAGACCATAAGGCCAGCGCCTAGGCTATATTTTTGTTCTGCCGAGTGGCTGCTTTTATGATTAAGGGGTTACCCTACGTAAGATTTTTGAATAAGGGACTAGCGTGGGGAAAAAGAATTACAGTTATTTATTTAAACTCTTACGTTATCCGTCTTATTATTCACGAACCCAACTACTAAGCTATTGTGATTCATGGTTTGTATAGCTCATTGTTTTTAAATAAATCGCCTTGTCTTATTTATTCAAGGCGATAAGTTTCTGCGAAAATACCTAGCTAGCCCAATATATGAAATATGGAAGTTGTGGCTTTGGGAATGTAACGACTGATAAAGCATTGAGTTCATTGTCTTCAGAGGCGCTATTGAGAATTTCAGTAGGTTAAGTCCTACGTAATTGTTCTTAAATATAGGAAATTTTGTGGCTATTAAAATAACAGGTTTTTATGCATACGCTTCGTTGCCTGCCGAAATAGGCCAGACCATTGAGGAGGCAGCCAGTAACGTAAACAGTGGAGCAACCATTGGCGTTGAAACATGGCAAGCACTTGATATAGCAGGTCAATTTATATCAGAAAAAGTTTTAGAAGGCATAGATTCATGCGATTTTTTTATCGCTGACATCTCCGTTCTTAATTTCAATGTAACATATGAAATCGGATATGCAATAGGTAGAGAAAAGCGAATATTACTAACTAAAAATAGAAGTATCCGAGAGTGCGGCCCGACAATAAAAGAAGTTGGTATTTTTGATACTTTGGGTTACAAGGAATATCAGAATTCAATTGAATTATGTGCATTTATAAAAGAGGCAAATAATTCAGAACCTCTAAATATACCAAGTAAGATTAATATAAAGTCTCCAGTATATCTTTTAGAAGGGTTGCACAAAACTGATTGGGCAACTCGAATAGTTTCAAGAATAAAAAAAGCTCGATTTTTATTCAGGTCTTTCGATCCAAACGAACAACCAAGGCTTTCAGCCAATGATGCTATAAATCAAGTATCACAGTCTCATGGTGTAGTTATACCTCTACTTTCATGTAGTGCGGTAGGTGCCGAGGTTCATAACATGAGGGGAGCATTTATTGCTGGGCTATCAGACGGGATGGGGAAGGCGCTCTGCATCTTACAGCATGGAGAAGAACCGGTCCCTCTTGATTACAGGGATTTTGTATGTATTTCGTATCATCCCGACGATATCAATGACTATATAGCTGACTTTGCAGGCCGGGTAGCTGAGGCATTTCAGCAAGAAGTTAAGGTTGAATTATCGAGCAATAATACATTTCTACAGTCCTTAGATTTAGGCGCAACATCGGCTGAAAACGAGATGCGTACTCTCGAAAGCTATTACTTAAAAACTGATCAATTCCTAAAATCTCTTAGAGGGGAAGCCAATATAGTAGTTGGACGTAAGGGTTCTGGAAAATCCGCGATATTCTTACAGGTGCGAGACAGGGAAAGGAATAAGAGCGGTAATATTGTTTTAGATTTGAAACCTGATGGCTACAAATTAATAAAGTTCAAGGAACTAATATTGTCCTTCCTCGAAGAAGGAACGTTTCAGCATACAATCATGGCTTTTTGGGAGTATGTATTACTCCTAGAGATATGCTACAAAATTTTAGAGAAAGATCGAGAACAGCATAAACGTGATCATACTTTATATGAATCATATCGTGCTCTGGCTGATTTGTATCATGCTGGAGGTTATGAAGTGGATGGTGATTTTTCCGAGAGAATGAGTACATTAATGGAGAAAATATCCACAGAGTACCGATCAAAGCATGGAGACGAGAAAAACGTTAGATTGTCTGCAGCAAATTTAACTGAAATGCTCTACCGGCATGATGTCAAGGAGCTGACAAAGCAAATTATTAGTTACATGAGCCACAAGGAAGTATGCTGGCTATTGTTTGATAATATTGATAAGGGTTGGCCAACTTCAGGTCTTGAGCATGATGACTTATTAATAATACGTGCTTTGATTGATGCAACAAAAAAAATTGAGCGTCAGCTTGGTAAGTCGAAAATTGAAGTAAACACTATTGTATTTCTTCGAAATGACGTTTATGAGCTTTTAGTTAAAGAAACTTCAGATAGAGGTAAAGAAGCAAGTGTCTTACTCGACTGGACTGATCCCGACTTATTAAGAGAATTAGTTCGATTAAGAATTGCCTCCAATAACATAATTGGTGACAGTTCGTTTGAGGGGTTGTGGCCTAGAATATGTGTCAGTCACTATGATGGAGAGGAAAGTTCACAGTACCTCATCGACAGATCGCTTATGAGACCACGGTTTTTACTTAATTTAATAAGTCAATGTAAAAGTTTTGCCATAAATCTAAATCACGATAAAATTCAAGCAGAAGATATTGATAAAGGTTTGACCGCATATTCTACAGATTTATTAGCTGATATTGGATATGAAATAAATGATGTTGATAATCGTGTAGATGATATTCTGTACGCATTTATTGGAAGTAAATCAAAAATTAATAAAAATGAAATAGATTCCGTGCTGTCTGCATTTGGAGTAGACAATAGTTTTTTTGAAAAAATATTCGAATTGCTATTATGGTATGGATTTATTGGGTTAGTTATAGATGGCGAAGCAAAGTATATATACAACTTCAATTACAGCATGAAGCTAGTATCTGGAATAATAAAAAAGAGAGGTGACGTGGATTATCTTATAAATCCTGCTTTTTGGCCTGCACTAATGATAGAAAGCATATAAAAGACATAACAAAATTTGAACTTGGATCGTCTTATGATCTTGCCAGGATTTCATGGACACTCCACTAAGCGATCGCTTTTGTGGGTCACGCGGCTAATTAACGATATGTTGCCGCTGGGATAATTCCTCTCTATGAGTCTCATCGCCGCTTTATATTCACCATCAATTCTTTATTCTCGAGACGAAAAATGCTGGCAGTTAAAATCGCCTAAAAAGTTCACGATTAGAACGGGCTACTTTTGAGACGCCAAAAACTGGCTGATTGGCTTATCCGATAAGCCATTCAGCAAAATTCTATGGGGCTTTAGTGTCGATTGTTTAAACGTACCGATTAAGCGTCTGCAATTACTTTTCGACTTTTCATTGAACGCTACCAGCGATAACCCAAGATATGAAACCAAGATTTTTGATCCTGAAATACATAAACAGATCAATGTGTTAGGCCAGGTCAAATGTCACTGGCGTGAGATATAGTGTTTTCATATAGCAAGTTAGTATAAAGTTCAACCTGATCGACTCGCTCCTCATAAAGCACTCGAATTGCCACTATTATCTTAGGTTTTAGTGGAAGGGTTAGACAAAGGCTACAACTATTATTTATATCTAATGAATTACGAATATTTGCAACGAAACCTAGAATCAAGGAAAAGTATATAAGTCTGGTTTTTCGCTAGCCTGCTTAAGCTTTAAGAATCAATTACAGAACAATTTTAACGTTGCAAATGACCATAAAAGAAAACCAGATCGAGCAAAGGTTAATCGGCAAGTTGACCGATCTTAAATACAACCCGCGCCCCGACATCCGCGACCGCGAATCGCTAGAACAAAACTTCCGCCAAAAATTCGAGGCGTTGAATCGTGTTCATTTGACCGATGCAGAATTCGCCCGCCTGCGCGACGAAATCGTCACCGCCGATGTGTTTACCGCTGCCAAAACTCTCCGCGAGCTTAATACCTTTTGGCGCGAAGATGGAACGCCGTTGCATTACACCTTGGTCAATATCAAAGACTGGTGCAAAAACGACTTTGAAGTTATTAACCAGCTGCGCATTAACACCAATAACAGCCACCACCGTTATGACGTGATTTTGCTGATCAACGGCGTGCCGGTCGTGCAGATCGAGCTGAAAACCCTCCAGGTCAGCCCGCGTCGTGCAATGGAGCAAATCGTTGAATACAAAAACGACCCTGGCAACGGCTACAGCAAAACGCTGCTGTGTTTTATGCAGTTGTTTATTGTTAGCAATGAAAGCAATACCGTCTATTTTGCCAACAATCATAACCAGCACTTTAGCTTTAACGCTGACGAGCGCTTTTTACCTATCTACCAGCTAGCGGATAAAGACAACCATAAAATCACCCATTTGCACGATTTCGCCGACAGCTTTCTGGCCAAATGCACACTGGGCCAAATGATTAGCCGCTACATGGTGTTGGTAGCCAGTGAGCAAAAGCTGATGATTATGCGCCCCTACCAAATCTATGCGGTTAAGGAGATAGTTAATTGCATCCGCGAAAACCGGGGCAATGGCTACATCTGGCACACCACTGGCAGCGGTAAAACCCTCACTTCGTTTAAAGCCTCCACACTGCTTAAAGACAACCCGGACATTGAAAAATGCCTGTTCGTGGTGGATCGTAAAGACTTGGATCGTCAAACCCGTGAGGAATTTAACCGCTTCCAGGAAGGTTGCGTCGAAGAAAACACCAATACCGAAACCCTGGTGCGGCGCATGCTCTCCGAAGACTATGCCGACAAAGTGATTGTCACCACCATTCAAAAGCTTGGTCTGGCGTTGGACGAAAACAGCAAGCGCAACCAAACCAATAGCCAAAAAGGTAAGCCCACCTACAAGCAACGCCTGGAATCGTTACGCGACAAGCGCGTCGTGTTCATCTTCGACGAATGCCATCGCTCGCAATTCGGCGAAAACCACAAAGCCATTAAAGAGTTCTTTCCCAAATCGCAATTATTTGGCTTTACCGGCACGCCGATTTTCGACGCCAACGCCAGTTATCAACAAGTCGAAGGCACCGTTGGTTCCTTCAAAACCACCAAGGATATTTTCGAGAAAGAACTGCACGCCTACACCATCACGAACGCCATTGATGACAAAAACGTACTGGGCTTTCACATCGACTATTTTGGTAAAAATGATGAGGAAAAGAAGAAACCTAAAAAAGGCGAAATACCGTTACCCGAAGCAGTGATAAAAGCGATTCTCAAAAAACACGATGCAGCCACCAACTCGCGTCGTTTTAACGCAATACTGGCTACGAGCTCTATTAATAACGCCATTGAATACTACGAAAAATTCAAAGCCATTCAAGCGCAAAAACGTACAGAAGACGAAAGCTTTCAAACGCTCAATATCGTTTGTGTATTTTCTCCGCCCATACAGTTGCTCGACAACGACAATCAAAACAACAAAAACGTTGCAGACACTAAACAGCTACAAGACTCGCTAACTCAAGAAAAGGCCGACAACCAGGAACAGCCGGAACAGAAAAAAGCCGCTTTAATGGCGATTATTGCCGACTACAATAGCCAGTACGGCACCAACCACAACATTAATGAGTTTGACCTCTACTATCAGGATGTGCAGCAGCGCATTAAAGACCACAAGTATTCTAATCAGGATTATGCTCGCAAGAACAAAATCGACATCGTCATTGTCGTGGATATGCTGCTCACAGGTTTTGATTCCAAATACCTTAACACCCTGTATGTCGATAAAAACCTCAAATACCACGGTTTGATTCAGGCTTTCTCACGCACCAACCGGGTACTCAACGACAGCAAACCTTGGGGCAATATCCTGGATTTTCGCTATCAGGAAGAAGCCGTTGATGAAGCGATCAAGCTGTTTTCAGGCAAAGACCAAAACCGTGCTAAAGAAATTTGGCTGGTAGACCCCGCGCCTGTGGTGGTGGGTAAACTCAAAACCGCGGTCGTCAAGCTGGAAACATTTATGAAAGCGCAAGGCCTGGTCTGCGTGCCGGAACAAGTCGCCAACCTGAAAGGCGACACGGCTCGCGCCGAATTTATCAACCACTTTAAAGAAGTGCAGCGCCTCAAAACCCAACTGGATCAATACACCGATCTCGGCGAAGAACAGCACGCCCAAGTCGAACAACTGCTGCCCGAAGACACCTTGCGCGGCTTTAAAGGCGTGTATTTAGACACTGCCCAACGTCTGAAAGCCCAACAAGGCAAAGGCGACGACGGTACCAGCACCGTGCAACAACTGGAATTTGAATTCGTGCTGTTCGCTTCGGCCGTAATCGATTACGACTACATCATAGGCCTGATCTCCAAATTCACTCAAAAAACCAGCAAACAAAAAATGACCCGCGAAGAGCTGATCGAATTGATCAGTTCTAGCGCTAACCTAATGGACGAGCGCGACGACATCATTGCTTACATTAACAGTCTGCCCGCCGGGCAAAGCCTCAATGAAAATGCCATTCGCGACGGTTACCAAGCCTTCAAAGCCGCCAAGGCTGCCAACGAATTGGCCGTCATCGCAGAGAAGCACGGCCTTGAACCCCAAGCATTGCAAGTCTTTGTCGATACCATCATGAGCCGGATGATTTTCGATGGCGAACACTTAAGTGATTTACTCAGCCCCCTGGAACTAGGCTGGAAAGCCCGCACCCAAGCAGAATTGGCCTTGATGGAAGAGCTTTTGCCCCTTTTGAATAAACTAGCTCAAGGCCGCGAGATTTCGGGATTGGCGGCGTATGAATAAACCGTCCACAGCCAACCCCGTGTTCAGCGAAGTACTGCAACACATCCAGCAGGCACGACAAAAAATCTTTACTCAAGCCAACACGGGCCTGATTGACCTGTATTGGCAAATCGGCCTTACCATCAGCCACAAAGTGCAAAGCGAAGCCTGGGGTAAAGGCGTAGTCACTGAACTGGCTCGGTATATTGCGCATAACGCCCCGGATATAAAAGGCTTTAGCGACAAAAACCTGTGGCGCATGAAACAGTTTTACGAAACCTATCAAGCCGATGAAAAACTCTCAGCACTGGCGAGAGAATTGCCTTGGACGCATAACACCATTATCTTTTCGCGCTGTAAAAGTGCCGAAGAACGTGCTTACTACCTGAATCTTTGTATCACAGAGCAGTACGTATCGCGGCAACTAGAGCGACAAATTGATGCCTCACAATTTGAACGCAGCCTTATCGGCCAGCAAAAACTCTCGGCAACGCTGAGAGAATTACACCCAAACATCAATCAAGTCTTTAAAGACAACTACGTGCTGGAGTTTTTAGGGCTACCCGAAACCCACAGCGAAAACGACCTGCAAAAAGCTCTGACCCGGCACATGAAAGCCTTTATTCTGGAACTGGGCGGCGACTTTATTTTCATGGGCGAACAATTCCGCCTGCAAGTCGGCAATCAGGATTTTTATATCGACCTGCTGTTTTACCATCGCGGCCTATCGGCGCTGGTGGCCTTTGAACTGAAAATCGGCAAATTCTCACCGGAACACATGGGCCAGCTTAATTTTTACCTGGAAGCACTGGATCGCGATGTCAAAAAACCGCACGAAAACCCCAGCATCGGCGTCTTGCTGTGCCGCGACAAAGACGATGAAGTCGTGGAATACGCGCTATCGCGTAACCTGTCGCCGACCTTGATTGCTCAATATCAGTTGCAACTGCCGGATAAAAAACTGATACAGGCAAAGCTGCATGAACTACTGGCGCAAGAACGGGAGTGTGAGCGATGAGCGAGCCAACGAAAAAGGGTTTGGTGCCGGTGTTGCGGTTTCCTGAGTTTCGGGAGGCAGGGGAGTGGGAGAAAAAACAACTCGTGGGCGTTTGCAAAATGCAGGCTGGAAAATTTGTTAGTGCTTCTGAAATTAAAGAGCAAATAAATGGTGGTTTGCATCCTTGCTATGGTGGTAATGGGTTACGTGGTTTTACCAAAACATATACCCACGCTGGGAGGTATTCGCTTATAGGGCGGCAAGGTGCTTTGTGTGGAAATATCACGCTTGCTACTGGTAAATTTCATGCTACTGAGCACGCTGTTGTTGTAACACCAAGTAAAGGGGTAGATACCAACTGGCTGTTTTATATGCTTGGTTATTTGAATTTGAATCAATACGCAACTGGGCAAGCACAACCAGGACTCTCTGTTGAAAATCTTGAAAAAATTTCAATTAACATTCCGGATGATGATGAACAACAAAAAATCGCCGATTGCCTGTCTTCCATCGACGAACTGGTCACTGCACAAACCCAAAAAGTCGAAGGCCTCAAAGCCCATAAAAAAGGCCTGATGCAGCAGCTATTCCCCGCCGAAGGCGAAACCGTCCCCAAACTGCGCTTTCCTGAGTTTCGAGATACTGGGGAGTGGGATAAGAAAAACTTGGGAGAATTAGCAATTTTCTTAAAAGGTAAAGGATTGCCTAAAAGTGTCATTACGCGTGATGGAAAAAATCTTTGTGTCCACTACGGTGAACTTTTTACAGAGTACTCTGAGGTCATAGCAAACATAAACAGCCGTACTGATTTATATGATGGTTGTTTTTTTTCTGTTGAGAATGATGTGCTTATGCCAACTTCAGATGTTACACCTAATGGCTTAGCAAAGGCATGCTGCATTAAATTCGATGGAGTTATTCTTGGTGGCGATATTCTTGTAATTAGGACAGATAAAACTGTAATTAATGGTGAATTTATTAGTCGTCAGATAAGACACTTAGAGCAAAAAGTTCTTCAGCTTGTCTCAGGCTCTACAGTATTTCATTTATATGCTTCTTCCATTGAAAAGTTAGCATTACGCATTCCTTCCTTTAAAGAACAACAAAAAATCGCAGATTGCCTGTCTTCCATCGACGAGCTCGTTACCGCGCAAACCCAAAAAGTCGAAGCCCTCAAAGCCCATAAAGAAGGCCTGATGCAGCAACTTTTTCCAGCACCTATTGAGGAGTAATTCATGGAAAAACCCTATTTGTTGCCAATTCATTTCGACAACTTTCAGGGTAAGCATGAAATTAACTCTGATTCATTAGTTATTTTTATAGAGGCTTATAAAGAAATCGCTGAGATTTTTGGGTTAAGTGCTGAGATACAAATTGGAGTTCCTGAGGAAGGTGGCTGGAAGGCCAAGCTGCTTTTCACGATTAGCTTTATTGGGCTGAGTCCAATTGTTACGTTATTGACGGGGGAAACTGCAGATGATTGGGGTAAAAAAGGGCATGTCTATGTCATTAAGAAAATAAATGATTTCATCACTGAAAAAGCTGAAGATGTCCCCGATGAATTACCAAAAGAGTGCATAAAACAAAAAAATAAAATGTATCAGCAGTTTCAGAAAGATAGCTGTATTGATACTTTTCACTTAGGCGATTACCCGCCAATTCCGAAAGCGAATTTTCATCTTTATATTAAAAAAATTCCTGATGACGAGCATTTATATTTAGGTGAGACTGACATTACTGTTCATAGTCCGGATTGGAAAGGGAAACGTTCGTGGCGTGGAAAAATTCAAATTATTGAAGAAAAAGAAAGCGCCTTTGATTTTGAAAAAGATTTAACGGGGAAGTTTTGGGAAAAAGTGAAGTTAGACACGCTGCCGTTACATACTACAGATGTGATGAGAGTCCAGTTAATTAAGCGACCTACGAATAAAGTCAAATACTTAGTAATTAGAGTATTGAGTTATAACGACGAAGAAATTGACACATTAATTACCATGAATGATGTACAAAAATTGGCCTCTGTTGATGCCAAAAATACTAACTCATGCAATGACGCCCTGCGGCAGACCGATCTTTTTAATCAGCAATAGCAACAAAAGTAATGACCCAACAAGAACTAAGCAAACTAGGCAGCACACTTTGGGCAATCGCCGATGACCTACGAGGCGCCATGAACGCCGACGACTTCCGCGACTATATGCTGTCGTTTCTGTTTTTGCGCTATTTATCGGATAACTACGAAGCCGCTGCGCAGAAGGAACTTGGGGCGGATTATCCCAAGCTGGCGGACGATGATAAGCGTGCGCCGCTATCCGTTTGGTATGCAGCAAATGCTGGCGATGTAGCGGAATTTGAAAAACAAATGCGCCGCAAAGTGCATTATGTGATTGAGCCTCAGCATCTGTGGAGCAGTATTGCCGAGCTGGCGAGAACCCAAAACAACGAATTGCTGCATACCTTGGAAAGCGGCTTTAAATACATCGAAAACCAAAGCTTTGAGAGTACCTTCCAGGGCCTGTTTTCGGAGATTAATCTCAACTCCGAAAAGATCGGTAAAAAATATGCCGACCGCAACGCCAAGCTGTGCACCATCATCAGCAAAATCGCTGAAGGCATCGCCAAGTTTTCTACCAACAGCGATATTTTGGGTGATGCCTATGAATACCTGATCGGCCAGTTTGCTGCAGGTTCGGGGAAAAAGGCTGGCGAGTTTTATACGCCGCAACAGATTTCCAGCATTCTTTCCGCAATCGTCACTCTCGATAGCCAGGAACCAGCAACTGGCAAAAAGAAGAAGCTGGATAAGGTGCTGGATTTTGCCTGTGGTTCCGGTTCGCTAGTTTTGAACGTGCGAAATTTGATCCGTAAAGAAGGTGGTAGCATTGGCAAGATTTACGGACAAGAATCCAATATCACCACCTACAACCTGGCACGCATGAATATGCTGCTGCACGGTGTTAAAGATTCCGAATTCGAAATCCACCACGGCGATACCTTGTTGAACGATTGGGCTATTTTGAAAGAAATGAACCCAGCCAAAAAACTGTTGTTTGATGCCGTCGTGGCCAATGCGCCGTTCAGTCTGCGATGGGAACCCAACGACACACTAAACGAAGACTTCCGTTTTAAAAGCTATGGCCTCGCGCCCAAATCCGCCGCCGACTTTGCCTTTTTATTGCACGGTTTTCATTTTCTAAGCGACCAAGGCACGATGGCAATTATTTTGCCGCATGGGGTATTGTTTCGCGGCGGAGCGGAAGAACGTATCCGCACCAAACTGTTGAAAGACGGCCATATCGACACCGTGATTGGTCTGCCCGCTAATTTGTTTTTTTCGACCGGTATTCCAGTTTGTATTCTGGTGTTGAAAAAATGCAAAAAGCCGGATGACGTGTTGTTTATCAACGCCAGTGAATACTTCGAAAAAGGCAAACGCCAAAACCGCTTACTGCCAGAGCATATCGACAAGATTGTCGATACCTACCAATATCGTAAGGAAGAAGAACGCTATTCCCGCCGGGTTTCGATGGATGAAATTGAGAAAAACGAGTTCAACCTGAATATCTCGCGTTATATCAGCACCGCCAAAGCGGAAACCCAAATTGATTTGGGGGTGGTCAACGCCCAGTTGGTGAATTTAGAGGAAAGCATTGTCGCTAGCACTGACAGGCATAATCAATTTCTTAAAGAGTTGGGGTTGTCGCCTTTGCCGTGTGTTCTAAGAGAGTAATGACCTCTAAACCATGATGTCAGGAAATTGCTAATGTCTAAACGCCGATATAGACGAAAACGCACCATGGCTGGCGGACTTTTGTCAGATACTGCTTACATTGCCAACCGATTTTCTTGGCAGGGCGCGGCTATTCTTGGCTTAGTGCAATTTGTGGTTTTTTATTGGCTGCTGCCAGAATGGATAAACCATCAGCTTAATTCACTTCAAGGCAATATGTTCCGTCCCTTGGTAGAAACTGTGTTCGCGCGGCGGGTTCACTGGCTACAGTGGCTTGCGATTTCTCTGGCATTAATTTGCGGCTTCTTTGCGGTTCGAAATTACTTTGCCACCGGTAGGCTAGACAGATATGGTGAAAGGAAAGTAAGTTTTTTCAGCCGACTTTTTTCTCGTTGGCTAGATTGAAACCGTTGGACTTCACCCCCCTATTATTAATTTTAAAAATCATGATTAGGTGTGGGGCCAGGTAACATAAATCACTTCGCGCATTACGTACAGTTTTCCACCCTTTTCTGAGACCACCTTATTGGGTTCCAAACTGTATTCCTAGCAGTTTGTTTTCCGGTTTATCACCGCGTAGCGTGAGACGAATAGCCTTAGTTAAAGCCTCTATCTTTTCGTCTGTAAGGTGGCCTTTCATTGCTTCAAAGTTCTCTGTGTTGATGGTCGCGATGTATTGTTTGCCAGTATTTAGTAGAGAATCCAGAAGGTAGGAAAACCACGCAGCGCGTGGCCGTGGATCAATATCGGCAAAAAGACGGTTATCGTGCCAAAGAAAGCCCATGGAATGGTTAGCGCCATGCATTAATAAGAGCCAGTCAAAGCACAGGATTTTGGCCGCATTGATACCATCTGAATCATCGCCTTCGATCTGCACAGTCAAATCATAGCGAATCTGGTTATCCCCCGTGTTATTTTCAATAACGATACCAGCAGGAGTTCTTGGGTAGAGAAATTCTGCGAGTGATGAAAAGAACTCATCTGCAACAGTTATTGGGTTGCCCCGTAGATATTCACTAGCAGTTCTATCTTCCTCAACTTTCTTTTCCTTAATTTGCTGTTCCCGTTGCTTAAGGTTGGCGGCAAGATTTAGAAATTCATTAAGACGATGTTGTTCCTCTTGTAGCCCCGCCAGCTGGTTCGCTAAGGCTGCGTATTCATCAAGAGCACGTTTCCCTTGTAGGGCTTGTAGTCGCTGATCACGTTTTACCGAGATCTCTTTTGATTCTGTCTCTATCGCGTCTAGCTTTCCATGTAAGGTAAGGCGATCCTGCTCCAAGCGGGCCTTGCGGTTGGCTGCAAGAGAGTGATGAAATTTCTCTACCGCATCGAAATGAGCAAGTATTTCTGGCTTAAAAATGGATTGAAGACCTTCATATAGTGACAGGAGGTCATCACGAGAAATATCAGGCTGTTGAATTAAAACTTTATCGATTCCTTCGAGTTGGAAGCGGATAATTGCAGCCCCTTTCTCATTCTCACGTATTTGGCTTGTCAGCTCAGCCGCTTGCAACTCAATTGCACGATAGTCTTCTGCTATCTGAAAATTCTCTAAATCAGATTTAATTCGCGGTATTTCTCGTTCTAACCATTCTGCCCGCACCTTAGGTTGAGCACCGGCGCGAAACATATCCTTCAAAACCTGATCATGCTGCCACGTCTTGCTGGTTTGTTTGAGTGTATCTAACTCATTCTTATGACGACGTTTGTTTTGTACAAGAGAGCAATCCAAACCAAGCAGATAAAGGCTCCTAAGCTGTGCGTCGAAAGGGGTTTCTTTTTTAGTTTTCAGTGGATCAATACAGTCTTCACGTTCATATCTAGCAAAACGACGAATAAGCGCCCGAAAACTTAGCCCATCAATTTGATGGTCAATTCTGAATGCACCACAGTCATTAAGCCAATTGCGTAGGCCGCCAATTTTTATAGCTTTTCCATCTAAAGACAGTGTCTTGCCATCTCCACTACGTTCAATAATATGTTCCTTCTGATTAAGGCTAATTTTCAATCTGAATAACCAGTCAGGTACAGCCGCCTTTATTTTGGCATCAACATTGGCCCCCAAACAATGGTGCACTAACCCCAAGGCTAGTGTTTTGCCTACACCGTTACTGCTGCCTTCCAGTTTGCTGTCTTTTGCTCCATCTCCAATAATTAGCGTGAGGCCATTCGGGCTAAACTGGATGGTCTTAAAAGATGATTTATCGCTGGAAAGTTCAAGGAGTTTCATTGATGTTCATCACAAGGCGCACGCGACCATTGGAAGCTTCTTCGACTTGTCCGATAGCAAACAGAATATTTACGGCAAACACAAGATGGGTAAATGTTGGTTGCACTGTCCACCCGGAGTTATCGCGATTCATAAGAGACCACAACTCATCAATGGTTCGAGGCTCTTCCAGCAATTGCCGTAAAAAACCAGCCAAGGCAAGCATCGAATCACAGAAGCGAACATGCTTATGCGGCAGAATAGCTGTTTGGATACTCATATACATCACAGGTCTCAAAGTATTTAGCTAGGACAATTTGTGCTGCATCGCGATAGGCTTTCATGCTATGGGGATGTTGCCGTCCAATATCAGGAATAAGACGCTCTATCATCCATGCGTAGCGGATATTTGCCATTTCTGGCTCCGTGTCAGGAATTGCATTTTTGCTTGCAGCATATAATTCACGGACTTCCTCAGATATTGCCTGCTGTAATCCAGGATCACGACAAAAAAGAAAGTCATCAACTAAAGTTGTTTGGTAGGAAAACGTTCGAAGATAATCGGATATCGGTGATGAGAGCCCATTAAATGCTATTTTTTCTAAAAAATTTGGGGCACTAGGGTCATTTAGAAGTGTTGGCAACAACGTCATTCGATTGGCCAAACCAGATAATAACTCACCTACAGCACGGGCATCAATGAAGCTCAATGAACAGGATGGTATGCCCCCTACGATCATTTGTCGTAAGTCTTCAGAAAGTCCCATGAACATGCGCTCTAATTCTGCGCTTCCTATAGAGCTAGCCTTTGCCAATTTGTAGTTCGTTTCTATTGTTTGCAATGCGCTAGCGATAGGAGCTGGAATTCCAGTATAGCGATCGTTCAAAACAAATGAATATTTTTGTATCTTAGGCCATTTCTTTAGTAGCTTCTGGAAGTCTTGGACTGTTTTATTTACTGCAATTGCCGGGTTCAAATTCGTTGTCGGTTTTGGGCCGAAAACTTGTAAATAGTGTTGCTCTTCGGGAACCCATCCATCGTTGCCCCCATCTCCCCAATTTCCCCATGGTGTAATTGCTTGAAAACCAGGTAATGAGTGTTGGCATAATTCATTAACGAGCCGCTGAAATGAATCCCCTGATGCTTCATAGAGCTTCACCCTAAAAAAGATGCGATATAGATAGTCATCATTGGTGGTCATGTTTGTCAGAAGCCTACTGTTTGTGACCAAAATTGGGGTGGAAGCGGGAACAGTGCAATAAAGATTTATTATAACTTATACAGCCAGAACCTCTAAATTCCACTTCACTAATACCGAGGAATTCGGCAAGATTAGCTTTAATAATTGATCTAAACTAACTTTAATCAAAACAATCGGAGAAACTGCAATAAATACTATTTAGAGCGCATTGGCATGAAGGTGATAGTGGCGTTTACCTAACGTTCAGTAGTAAAAATGTGAAAGTAGATGCTGTCTATTTGGAAGTTCGAAACTTCCTGAAACTGTGAGCAACACCCGCGAGGGAAAAACAACTGTCCTGAAAACACAAGAAGAGAGGAGAAAGCCTATGAGAAATATGGTATTTTCCACAATTTTACGTTGGGTCAAGGCGACCGTTATTACTGTTTCACTGGGGTCATTTGGTGCGGTCCACCTTCAGCCCAATGCGTTCTAATGTTTTAGAAGTTTTATTGGAATCCTTACCGTTACCTACATGAGGACGAAGCGTTCCGGAGTGAGCTCTAAGCCTGAGCCGGATCTCGAAATCTTTGGCGTTTCTATCGCATTGAGGCGCAACGGGATTTATTCGGTGATTTGATCGTAAAATTTAATTATGGCCGCATTGGCACGCGTGGCCAGACAAAAGTCCATATCGTGACGGATGCAGCAGAAGGAATTCGGTTAGTACATGACTGTCTTAAACGAAGAAAATCAGCCCCAAAACGGATTGGTACCGCCTACGAAGTTCGTTCAAAATTTGACCCCGATAATTGGATCGATTATTGAAACGGTGGTCTGTAAAAAACGTTTTTAAATTTTAGCGGCTAAAATTATTACTTATCAACACAACTTTGATACCAGCACTTCAAACCACCGGCCGACATTTTTTCAATGCAGTCTAAGAATTAAATTCAAAAACCCACACAACTCATTTACCCTAACTGTTTTAACCAAAAGAGAGCAACCTTACATGAACAAATCTGATCTGATCACTGCCATCGCTGAACATTCCAATTTAACCAAAGCCGACGCAGGTCGTGCCGTAGATGGCATCATAAAATCCATCGAAGCGGCCTTAGTGGCCGGTGATTCCGTGGCCTTGGTAGGTTTTGGCAGTTTTGAAGTCAAAGAACGTGCAGAGCGTAAAGGTCGCAATCCACAAACCGGTGAAGAAATCACTATCGCCGCAGCAAGACTGCCGAGTTTTAAAGCCGGTAAATCCTTAAAAGACGCTGTTAATATCTAATCCCTGGCGTTGATTGCCTTGTTGTTTGTTGTGTCATAACGGCATAATTTTAGCCGCTAAAATTTAAAGACTGTGTTTACGGTTGCCCGTTGATGATGAGTTTTCGTGGAACATATTTAGATGTATTCCACGAAACTGTGTTGACGGGTTGCGGGCTTGGTGCAGCAACAAGGGTTTTCGTTATTTCAGTTGCCGCCGGTGTTGCTTTCTGTATATCGGAGTTATTCACGTTATAAGTCACGAACCGAGCCTCCAGCCAATCGGCCCATTTGACTGCCTTTGCTATCAAGTCAGTCCTGTAGATGGCGTTGTAATGCGGGGTCTTCGAGTGGTAGTTAGCCGCTCGCGTCCATAGATCGCCTTTGTCATGTTTAATATGTTGCCGAAGCCGCCAAGCGGCCAGGTCGAATGAGTAGCAGCCTGCCGCCGCTACATCGTTTGCCGAAATGCCATAGCGGGCCAAATCACTTAAATACCCCGTGTTGAATTGCATCGCCCCCACGTCATGGGTGCCGTTAGCATTAAGCACCCATTGTCCAGGCTTGCCCGCTTCCTTTTCTGCGACCGCCAACACGATGTTTGCGGGCACTTCGTATTTCATCGCCGCAGACAGTGAGCACACCACACGCTCTTGAAGCCGTGGCGACAGGTCGGCAAAGGGCATGGCCTTAGTTTGCAAATGTGTTTGTGGGGTTTCATTGGCTTGGGCCGATAGGCTGAAGGCTATTGCGGCCAAGTTGATAGCTTTGCAAATGAGTTTTCGTTGCATGGTTGCTGCTCTTATTGTCGTTACGTTACGAAGCTTTTAAATCGCGGTCACGAAAGGACGCCACTTCTGATGCCGCATCTGTGGATTGATTTGATTCTGCCGACGTTGCCCCGGACGAGAGAGAGTTGTTAGCAAACGTTGAGGATTGGCTGGACTCCGAGCTGGGCACTGCATCACGAGCGTCAATAGCCGCTGCAATCTTTCCGCCCGTGGTCTCGCTGACACGATCCATTGCCGCATCCCGCATGTCGCTTGCCTTGGCTTTAGCGACATCCCAAGTGCCTTGTGCCAGGTTGGCAACGGTATTCGCCGCAACTCTGCCCATTGAACCATCCATTGCCGAGGCAAGGGCACTGCCAGAACCACTGTTGTTGCCAGAGCCACCGCGCATGGCGGCCATCATGTCGCCGGTGCCACTGCCTGCGCTTTCCGAAGCGGACGCTTTCGAGAAGGCCGACATAATGGCTTGGGCACCGCCTGCCATATTGGTTGCTCCCGCTGCCATGGCGGCTCCTGCGGTTGCGGCCGCTGCTGCCCCCATGGCCGCAGCGCCCATCGCTGTCCCCGCACCGAAGCCATTACCCAGTGAACCGGTACTGCCACCGGCCAGACTGCCGATGAGAGGTGGTACCTTATTGACCAAGGCAAGCAGCACCACCGAGACAATCATCATCACCCCTAATTCTTTCAGACTGAGGCCTGCGCTCATGTGGGTGTAATATTGATCAATAAAGGACTTACCAATCCCAACCAGTAACACCATGGTGAACAGCTGGGCGGCAACCCCTAATACGGTTTTAAAATAAATGATGGCCATCTCTGACGTCCAGCGTGAACCCCCGAAGCCCAGGAAGAAAATACCGGCATACGCCAGGACCCAGCCACTGACAAGAAGCAACAGCATGTTCACGCCGATTAACGCCAGGATGACCAGCACAATCGCTCCCATGATAATCCCCACGGCGCTATCGACCGGCGACCACACCGAGGACTGATCCAGCACCTTAAAGAAAATATCGAAACCTATATCGACAATGCTGGAGGGTGTCAGCAAAGAGCCGGTGCCCGTGGCATTGCCGCCAATAGTGCGCAGAGACGTCATGATCGAGGTGGCAAAGTTCGGGCCGTTGACCAGCAGCCACCAGAAGAAGCCGGTAAACATCGTGAAGCGAATGAACTCCGCGAAGAATTCACCAATGTCCGCCTTACGCAAGGCCATTAAGCCGAAGGTCCAGACCATACTAATTAGTGCTAAGCTCCAAAATAACCAGCTG
>Ga0208508_1000148_pt1 | contig 20085 bp, 21 predicted proteins | sample LakWasMeta1_LOW4_2_FD_183853 | JGI IMG/M metagenome (GOLD analysis project Ga0208508, IMG submission 183853) | Freshwater sediment methanotrophic microbial communities from Lake Washington under simulated oxygen tension - Sediment Metagenome... | ecosystem: Environmental > Aquatic > Freshwater >...
ATCTGCTGATAAACTCAGGTAAGGTACTAACAAAAATATCCTGCATTTATCTCTCACTGAAAGCGTATGACTTTGCTTTTAATACTGGCTTAAGCAAATAGGAAAGAACGGTTTTCTTGCCGGTCATGATGTCGACCTGGGCCACCATGCCTGGAATGATAGGCAAACCTTTGCCCAGGCTGGATTTAAGCGTGCGCACCCGCACCAGATAATAGGCATTGCCTTTATCATCAACGATGGAATCGGCAGCAACATTTTCAACAACAGCATCAAGTGCGCCGTAAATTGAATAATCATAAGCGGTTAACTTGACAACGGCAGGCTGCGTCACCCTGATGAAGGCAATGTCCTTGATCTGGATCTTGGTTTCCAGTATCAGTGCATCATCGGTAGGCACCACTTCAAGCACCTCTTTACCCGGCTGTATGACACCACCCACGGTATTAAAGAACAAGCGGCTGACTTTACCGTTGACAGGTGATTTCAGCACAGACTGATTCACTTTGTCTTTGAGAGAGACACTAATCTCAGAAAGGCTGTTGAGGCGAGCAGTCACATCATTCAGCTCGGTACGGACCTTGCTGTTATAGTTTTGCTGCACTTCGCTGATTTTGCGCCGAGCCTCACCAATGGCACTTTGGATGCGGCCTATTTGAGCGCGCGCCTGGTCGATATCGCCCTTGGCACGGGTCGCTTCGCGCTCAAGCTTCAGGATATCGATTTCAGATACGGCGCCGCTTGCCAGCAATGGCTTATTTGCGGCAAGCTCTTTAGTGGCAGACTCGTAATTCTTTTCTGCAATTTCTTTTTTATACTGCACTTCTAGCAGCTCTTTTTCACGCTGCACGGCCTGGTCACGCGCGATCTGCAGCCCGGACTCCAGCTCTTCCTTGCTGGAGAGGTACAGCGCATACTCCTGATCATAGATATCAGGCTCTTCTTTGCGCACTTCTGCCGGCGGGTTGAAGGGTTTACCTTCTGCCAGAGATTTAAGCCTGGATTCCTTTGCCAGAAAAGCCAGATACTGCGCCTGATTCTCACGTAATGATGAAACCGCTCTGGTCTCGTCAATACGCACCAGTGGGGCACCTATCAGCACGGTCTGGCCCTCTTTGACCAGAATCTCCGAAACGATACCGCCATCGAGAGACTGAATGACCTGCACCTGCTTGGATGGTATCACCCGGCCTTCGCCCCTGGTCACTTCATCTATTTCTGCAAAACAGGCCCAGATAATAAACACCGTCAAACATGAAGCAATCGTATACAGCAGCAACTTGGCCTTTACTGGAGTTTGCTCCAGAATTGCCAGATCGGCTTCATCATCCCAGCGCATGTCTTCCTTGGTCTCGGTTGGGGTCCAACGGTCCAGCAGATAATAGATAGGCTTGGTCAGCCAGGACTGGCTCTTCATGAAGTTATTGAGCGTACCTAATTTTTTAAATAGCTGTTCACTCATAGCGCCTTACCTATCTTGCCATTTCTCAATGCATCAGTTACCTGGTCTTTAGGTCCGTCAGCCACGATTCTGCCGGAATCAATCACAATAATCCTGTTCACCAGATCATACAAAGAAGACCTGTGGGAAATCAGCACCAGCGTCTTGTTACTGGTGGCTTCTACCAGCCTGCGCTTGATGGCTTCTTCACCAGAATGGTCCATGGCGCTGGTTGGCTCATCCAGCAGCAGTATTGCAGGTTTGGCAATAAAGGCACGTGCAATGCCAACTCCTTGCCGCTGCCCGCCAGATAAAGTCTCGCCACGTTCGCCTATGAGCATGTCAAAACCTTTGGGATGTGAATTGATAAACTCATCTATGCCGCCAACATGCGCCGCAGCAAGCACGGCTGCATCATCTACATGCGGTGCGGAAATAATCAGGTTGTCGCGCATGGAGCCATAGAATAGCTGTGTATCCTGCTGCACATAGCCTACGCAACGCCTCAGCTCCGCCGGGTCTATCTGTCGCGCATCGATACCATCAATCAGAATCGCACCTTCGGTAGGCTGGTAGAGACCGAGTATCAGCTTGTGTATGGTTGATTTTCCTGAGCCCATGCGACCAAGTATCGCAACATGCTCACCCGCCTTAATCTTGAATGAAACCTTGGTTAAAGCATTCTGTTCGGCACCGGGATAGCTGAAGCTCACCTCCCTGAATTCAATATCGCCATTGAATGCAGGCCTGGATAAGAATGACCCATCGAGCGGACGCTCCACCGGTCTGTGCATGATTTCATCCAGCGAAGCAAGAGATGTCGATGCATTATGGTATTGGGTTAACAGGCCCGCAGTCTGCGCAACAGGCACCAGCGCACGCGAAGCCAGCATGGAGCACGCAATCAGGCCGCCCATGGTCAGCTCACCATTGATTACCAGATACACGCCAAGCACTACCAGCGTAATCGTAATCAGCTGCTGTATGCTGTTGGCACCGTTATTGATAGAAGAGGTCAACAGGCGCAGCTTGCTTGAAACCTCAGTCAGAAAATGCGAACTGTGCTCCCACTTGCGCTGCATCTGCCCTTCTATGCCCAAAGCCTTCACTGTTTCAAGGCTCACCAGGCTTTCAATCAGCGTAGCATTTCTGATAGCACTGGCACGGTACATCGTTTCTGACAGGTCATGCATTTTGGTCTGTACGCTGAAAGAATATATGAGCATCACCACCGCACCGAGCAGCACCGGGATAATCATCGGCCAGGAAATCCAGGCAATCACAACCACAAAGATCAGGCCGAAAGGGATATCAATAAATGTTGTAATTGTGGCAGAAGTGATGAAATCCCTGACAGTCTCGAATGAACGCAGGTTGTTGGCAAACGAGCCCACAGAGTTAGGGCGCTGCTCGAGCCTGATACCCAGCACATGCTCCATGATGCGGGTAGTCAGTTTGACATCGACCCTGGTGCTGGCCCAGTCAAGAAAATAGCCGCGCATGGTACGTAAAATCAAATCACCAATCACAATCAGCGCAATGCCGATGGCCATCACCCATAGCGTCTCGGTAGCGCGGTTGGGCAGCACCCTGTCATACACATTCATGGTATACATGGGCATTGCCAGCGCAAACATGTTCACGACAAAGGCTGCAATCATCACATCACGGTAGATGCGGCTATTCTCTGCCAGTGAACCCCAGAACCAGTGACGCACTCTCACCTTGCCTACGCTGGGCGCACGCTGGTCAAATGTATATTTTGCTTTCGCAACAATGACATAGCCCAGACTTCTGGCCGAGAGCTCGCTCAGGGGCATCATCACTTCAGCATCACCCAGCTCAGGAAATATCACGCCCACCTGGTCGCGGGCAACATCCAGCTTGGTGATGACACAGGCTTCTTCATCCTTCAGCAGCAGAATAGCCGGCAGGAATTCCGGACGGATTTTTTCAATGGGATTTTTTTGAATCGTAACTGCAAGATTAACGCGGTCGGCTGACCGCTTCACCAGAGCCGGTGTCATTTTTCCATCGCGTAGCGGCAAGCCGGATACCAGCGCGTCTTTTGAGGTTGCCACCCCATTCATGCGACAGATTAAAGCCAGGCTATCCAGTAAAGAATCAACCACCCCATCATTTTTTATTTGGCTAAAATCCTCTAAACTCATGCATTCTGCCTTTTAATAATTATTATTGTGACCATTATTTTTGGTAAAGCGCCCCCGCTTCTGGTCTGCACTGCAACAATTGTGCCTGATTTTAAAAGTCAAAACAAATTCAATTGTGATAATGAGTGCAAATCTATATCAAGCTCAATCAATCGCATTTGATATAGGACAATAGCATGTATGAAAATAATATTTACATATGAATAATAATTGCAAGTTGATCTACATATACTCTAAATAAATAGGCAGCATTTTTACTACAGTGATTTAGTAGTAATATGATGATTCGATTAACTTAGCTTTTAATTCAGCGATACGAGATGGCATTGACCCCTCCACTGGAACATCTAAGTTTTCAAGCCCTGTCCAACGCACTGACAGAAGCCATTCTGTTAGTGGACGAGTCTGGGTGCATCATTATGGCCAACACTGCCCTTCACAGGATGTTAGGCTATGACGAAGGAAGCATCAACGGGCTCTTCATTAATGCACTAATTCCCATATTTAACCCCACACAGCATCTGATCGATTCAGTCTCCCCTGACGGCAGATCAACACTCTATAAAATCACCGCGCTTTCACAAGACGGCCAAGAGCTGTATGCATCAGCCGGTATCCAAAGGCTGGAAACTGATGACAAGCCTTTATTGCTCATCACAATAGACCGGCGCAGCCATGCAGAAGAATTGCTGCGGCTGACGCAGGAACGCTTTGACCTTGCCAAGCGCGCAGGGGGGCTTGGCGTCTATGACAGGGACTTAACCAGCAATAAACTATTCTGGGATGATCGCTCACGCGAGCTTTGGGGCCTGGATGCAGATGAAGAAATCACCTATGACAAATTTGAGGGCAGCATACACCCGGAAGACCGCCCCAGCAGAAGCAAAGAACTGCGCCACGCACTTAACCCCCGCAGCGACGGTGAATACCATACGGAATTTCGCATCAAACGCAAAAATGACGGGGCTGAATGCTGGATAGCATCTAGCGGCAAAATCAGCTTTATAGCAGGCAAGCCCGTACGCCTTGCAGGCTTTATGCGCGACATCACTGAACATAAGCTTATTGAGAGCCAAAGCCACAAGCGGCGCGATGAAACAGAATCACTGCTTAAACAGCAAATTGCGATTCAGACTGCATCTGCCATTGCCCATGAGATCAACCAGCCGCTGACTGCAATCTCGGCCTATAGTGAAGTGGCGCTGCACAGCATGAATAGCAACAATACCAATTCAGACAACTTGCGCCGCGCACTGGAGGGCTGTGTGATGCAGGCACAGCGCGCCGGGGACTCGCTGCACGAACTGCTTAATTTCTTAAGGCAAAACGAGATGGCCGCAGAGCCGACTGATATCAACCGGCTGGTCAAAACATGCATAGATATTGCAAAAAAGGATGGCTATGGCGGGTTTAATCCTGAACTGGAGCTGGAACAAGGCATAGCCAGCGTAATGTGCAATCCACTTCAGATCCAGAAGGTGATACTCAATCTGGTACGCAACGCCATTGAGGCTATCAGAAGCTCAGACACTGCCGCAAGAATTTCAATCAAGGCAAGCACCCATTCTGAAAAGAACATGGCGCAAATCACAGTTCAGGATAATGGCCCCGGCTTTGACCAGGATGCAGCCAGGCATATTTTTCAGCCTTTTTTCACTACAAAGCCTAACGGCATAGGCATGGGGCTAGCCATCAGCCGCTCGCTGGTTGAATCAAACGGTGGAAAGCTCTGGCTTGAGCAGAATACAGGCACAGGCGCAACCATACACTTTACTTTACCTTTTGTACGATGAAGAACGCCACTATGCATGCAAAGATCACTGAACCAACGGTTTTTATCATTGATGATGATGCGGCAGTCAGGGACTCGCTCATGCTGATGATAGAGCAGGAAGGCATCACGGTAAAAACCTTCAGCAGCGGTGACGAATTCCTCCAGTCTTACGAGCAGGAGTGCCTGGGCTGCGCAATCATCGATATACGCATGCCAGACATGGATGGCATGCAGCTGCAGGAGGAACTGAACAAAAGGAGCATCCTGCTGCCAATCATCTTTCTCACCGGGCATGGCGATATTCCGATGAGCGTCAAGGCAGTCAAGGCAGGCGCGCTGGACTTTCTCACCAAACCGGTAACGCGTGACAGCCTGCTGTCATCAGTACGCTCTGCCATTCTCGACAGCAAAAGGCTGCTTGCCCTGCTTGAAGATGGCCAGCACGCAAAATCCAGACTGGCGGAATTGACCGAACGTGAGCGCGAAGTAATGGCGTTGGCAGTTTCAGGCCTGCCCAACAAGGATATAGCGCGCCGCCTTGATATCAGCCATCGCACTGTAGAAATTCACAAATCCAAAATCATGCACAAGACAGGCGCCATCAACCTGCTAGACCTGGCCCGCATTGCCAGCGAAGGCGGCCTGATCTGAACCCTGTTGAAAAAATGCTTTTCCACCCCATATTACAGTAGAAAATTGCAATCACCAGCCTGCTTCGGCCTGCTATCAGCAAGGGTCTCTTGACATAGCGCGCATAAAAAAAAGCGGCTGATACGTGCTTGCGCGGATTATCCCGCGCCGCATTTCTTGCTAATTTGTACATGAGTTCAACAAGTGTAAATGCCTTGCATCATCATGCATTCCCGCTAGGGCAAAACATACGCAACTTGAATGGGGGTCAAATGCACACTATTCGTCCTGCGGCAGTTGCCGGCAGCTTTTATCCGCGCAATAGCCAGACACTGGTCGCAACCATCGGTGCATTCCTCAGCCATGCAGAAGCTGACAGCCGACGAGCAGCAGACCACCAGACGCTGAAAACGCCGCCCAAAGCCATTATTGTTCCGCATGCAGGTTACATTTATTCCGGCCAGACTGCCGCTGCCGCTTATGCACAGCTCTTACCGTGGCATGACAGCATCAAACGCGTAGTGCTGCTCGGGCCTGTGCACCGTGTGCCGGTGCACGGCCTGGCGCTGCCGGAGGCAGATGCCTTTGCCACACCATTAGGAACCGTAGCGCTTGACCTCGATGCAATTGCGACCATCTCCGGTATGACACAAGTCGTGACAAGTGATGCCGTACACGCGCAGGAGCACTCTCTGGAAGTACAGCTGCCTTTCCTGCAATCGGTGCTTGATGACTTCAAGCTGGTACCGCTGGCGGTAGGCGATGCAACTGTGCACGAAGTGGCAGAAGTACTGAATGCCTTATGGGGCGGGCCAGAAACCATCATCGTTGTAAGTTCAGACCTTTCACACTACCTGCCGTACCAGGCTGCTGCTAATGTAGACAAATCTACAGCCCATGACATCCTGAACATGAAAAGCACTTTGACGCATCAGCAGGCATGCGGCGGAACCCCTGTGAACGGACTGATTATGGCAGCAAAAAATCACCAGCTGCACCCCACCCTGCTGAGCCTGTGCAACTCAGGCGACACCGCCGGCGACAAGGAGCGCGTTGTAGGATACGCATCTTTTATGTTCAACGAGGGTGCTGACCATGCCTGATAACGGACACCAGCCGACCACCCCGCTTCTGCTTCCCAAACAGGCAGCCGCGATACTGTTGCCTGCGGCACGCGGCGTGATAGCCAATGCTTTAGGAAAGCCCGCTGACAGCGTGGATGAAAGCGCCCCATGGCTGCATGAAAAAGGCGCAAGTTTTGTCACATTGACCATGCACCAGCATCTGCGCGGCTGCATAGGTTCGCTTGAAGCACATAGACCGCTTTTGTTTGATGTAAAAGAAAATGCCTACGCCGCAGCTTTTCGCGACCCCAGATTCTCGCCGCTGACCCTGGCCGAGCTTGATGCAACCGAGATTGAAATCTCACTATTATCTGCCCAGCAGCCGCTTGAATTCAAATGTGAACATGATGCGCTGGCGCAGCTGCGGCCAGCGCTAGATGGCGTTGTGTTTGAATATGGCCGCTATCGCAGCACATTTCTGCCGCAGGTATGGGAGCAGCTGCCGGATGCCGGCACATTTATGGCGCACCTGAAACATAAGGCCGGGCTACGGCCGGATTTCTGGAATGATGAAGTGAGGCTTTACCGCTACACGGTAACCAAACTCAAAGAAAAAGACCTGCATGACAGGCATAAAAAGATAAACGGGATTGCTGAGCCATGACCATAGATTCACACTACAAAGCGCGTTACTGGCACATGCTGGATGATGGTCGCATGCAATGCGACCTGTGCCCCAGAGACTGCAAGCTGCATGAAGGCCAGCGCGGCGCCTGCTTTGTGCGCATGCGCGAAGGCGACCAGATGCTGCTGACGACCTATGGCCGCTCAAGCGGATTTTGCATAGACCCGATTGAAAAGAAACCGCTCAACCATTTTTACCCGGGCAGCAGCGTGCTTTCTTTCGGCACCGCCGGCTGCAATCTGGCGTGCAAGTTCTGCCAGAACTGGGACATCAGCAAATCGAGAGACCTGCACCAGATGATGGATCAGGCTACACCTGAAATGATAGCCAAGGCGGCCGCAGAGCATCACTGCAAGAGTGTTGCATTTACTTATAACGACCCCACCATCTTTGCCGAATATGCCATGGACGTGGCTGATGCCTGCCATGCGCAAGGCATCAAGACCGTTGCCGTTACCGCAGGCTATATGCATGACATTCCGCGGCGGGAGTTCTATGCAAAGATAGATGCCGCCAATGTAGACCTCAAAGCCTTTACTGAAGACTTTTACCGCCAGCTCACAGGCTCGGAGCTGCAACCGGTTCTTGATACCCTGCGCTACCTGAAGCATGAGACGGATGTGTGGTTTGAAATCACCACCTTACTCATACCGGGAAAAAATGATTCTGATGCCGAACTCACTGCCATGTGCAAATGGATTAAAAAAGAACTGGGTGCGGATGTGCCGCTGCATTTTTCGGCGTTCCATCCTGATTACAAAATGGCTGACATTCCCCCTACGCCGCCAGCGACGCTGGTTCGGGCACGCGAGATCGGCATACGTGAAGGCTTGCACTATGTGTATACCGGCAACGTGCATAACCAGCAGGGAGACACAACATTCTGCCCCAACTGCAAGGCAGCGCTGATTGTGCGCGACTGGTACCAGATCAACGAATACCATCTGACCCATGACGGCAGTTGCCCGCATTGCCACACCGCGATTGCAGGACACTTTGACAGGATAGCTGGACACTTTGGCAGAAAACGCATTCCTGTCATTGTTGGCGCCTATGCCTGAAAGGAGCTGAACCATGACTGAAGCATTTAAAGCACTTGTTCATATTCCCGTAGATAATGTCTACATCGAAGGTATGCTGGAGTTGCCCGCAGACGCACAAGGGCTGGTGCTGTTTGCGCATGGCAGCGGCAGCAGCCGGCATAGCACGCGCAACAATTATGTTGCAGGCGTGCTACATGACCACCACATCGGCACATTGCTGATGGACCTGCTCACGCCGGAAGAAGATATGGATTACGAAATGCGTTTTGACATCCCGCTGCTTACACGCCGGCTGACAGAAGCCACGCATTGGGTAAACCATGATAATCATTGCCAGCATCTGCCACTTGCCTATTTTGGTGCCAGTACCGGTGCCGCCGCAGCATTGCAGGCCGCGGCCGCCTGCAGTGACAAAATCAGCGCTGTGGTATCACGCGGTGGGCGCCCGGACCTGGCTGGCAAAAATACACTTAGGCTGGTGAAGTGCCCCACTTTACTGCTGGTAGGCGGGCTTGACGACATGGTGATTGAACTGAACCAGCAGGCTTTTGAGCTCATGGAATGCAGCAAGGAATTGACCATCATTCCCGGTGCCACCCACCTGTTCGATGAGGCAGGTACGCTTGAAGAAGTCGCGCGGCTGGCGGCAGCCTGGTTGGGCAGCCACCTGAAAATATAGCTATTTCCTTAAATAAACTGATAATGTAACTAATTCAGCTTATTCGTACCCCAGGGTACCTTCTCTTATCACAAGATGGCAATTAACCTTGTCATACCAGCGTAGGCTGGTATCCAGGCAAGTGTCGCACACCAGAAATGTTCCTATTAACAATAAAAGAGAAGCATTACTTTCTTAATTTTTAATGTTGGCTCATCAAACATACTCACTGCCATTCCACCTGGACTGGATACCAGCCTAAGCTGGTATGACGAGGTTTTAGTCTTTTATTACATTAATCAGCGCCTTTTAAATTTTAACCATTAATCCAAAACGCGGAAATAACGGATTATTTAGTAGAAATAGCTATATAAATCAGGCAGCATGCCGACCAGAAGCAATAGTTACCCTCGCAGCAGCGCAATCACTTCTTCATCCATCACCTGCGGAAAATCTACATAGAACTGCCCTACTGCCCTGAAATTATCTGGCGTCATCAGGCACACGGTTTCATCTGCCAGCACGGCTATTTTTCTCAGTGTCTCCGGCGGTGATACCGGCACCGCACAAATGAGCCTGGCCGGTTTTCTGTTACGCAAGCCATGCAGTGCAGAAATCATGGTGGCACCGGTGGCAAGACCATCGTCAATCACAATCACAATGCGTCCGGCAGGGTCTATAGGCGGTCGAACCGGGGTGTACTGCGCACGCCGCTCGCGTATGGTGGCCATCTGCACCTGCTTTTCAGCCTCGATATATTCGCTGTCAGCACCTACTGACTTGGCATGGTCAGCGATATATGTCCAGCCGCTTTCATCAACCGAGCCGATGGCAAGCTCAGGATAATCCGGTGCACGCAGCTTGCGCACCAGCACCACATCGAACTCACCATCCAGCGCATCGGCAATGATTTTGGCCATGGGCACGGCGCCGCGCGGAATAGCCAGTATCAGCGGCTGCTTGCCTTTATAGGCTTGCAGTGCATGGGCCAGCTTGGCTGCGGCTTCGTTACGGTCATGGAACATGGCGCTACTCACAATGGGCGATTGACTGCGGGCTTAAGTAGCTCGATTTTGAACTCCGCCTCATAAGGCGGCACATTGCACTCAATTACATGCTCAGGCGCCACATCAAGCCTGACCCCGGCAATATCGGTATGCACAGGCAAGCGATTGGCACCGCGGTCCACCAGTACAATGGTGCGTATCTCTGCCGCCTGCTTTCTTGCCAGGTACTCTACGGCACGCAGCATGGAATGACCGTGGTACATCACGTCATCTACCACCAGCACGGTGGCGCCGGTTAAATCAAGTGCGGCATGCTCAGGGTTCTCTGTCAGCTTGGTTTCAGGATGCAGCAGCGTCAGGTCATCTGCATAGCGTTTTATCTGCAGGTGCAGAAAAGTGATATTGGTCAGCCCGTACTGGCTGAGCAGGCGCTCGTGCAGCATTTGAGCCAAGGGCACACCGCGGCGCAATATGCCAACCAGCACAATACGCTCTTTACCGCGCAAAAAACCGCTGGCGCGCCATGCCATCATATCCAGCACGGCTTTGAGCTGGCCGGTACTATAAAGGCAGGTTCTCTCCCCCGCGACCCCGATATCCAAGTGCACCCCCGCTGTTATGTGTTGTGATTGATGCTACCTGTTCCAGAGATATACCGATCTTTGGTGTTTCTTGGCAGAAACATGCACCACATCGGTTTTTACAACTTCATCGTGCTCCAAGATAATCTGGTATTTACCGGCTGGCAGGTCTGCCAGAAAGAAAGGGCCGTCAGTGACGATATCCAGTATCAAATTGCCTTTAGCATCTTTTATCTTAAGCTGCACTTCGGCCAGATACTCTTCGATTCTATTGTTATCTTCTGTATCTGCTTTTTGTACGAATACCATCTCCAGCGGATAATCTTTTGCCAGCGCTTTGAATTCGGCAACCTCATCGACACCGATGCCGCCGGAAATATAACAGGCCTGCCCCGGCACTTTCTGATTTGACTCGCATTTCTGCAGGCCAAGCTCTGCAATCTTGCTGGCTGAGTACCCATCAGACAGCTCCTCAGGAGGCAGAAAACCCATTGCAGTAGCAGAAACCGCCAGGCTGGAGAAAACAACAACGATAGCCGCAGTGATTAACTTGACGCTTTTCATGATGATTTTCCTTTTATTATTCATATAAAAATCGTGCTTCATAGTTAATCTAACGCAAAACCACTTTCAAGGAAAGGGCAACAGGCATACACGCCGAACCCTGTGTTTTATTTGACTTCATATATTGCATTTTTTGAATGCCGCTGATTTAGGCAATGTGAAAGAACGTGCAAATACAGCACTAGATATTTCGTGCTTGTGATGAAGATCAATCACCATCATCAAACTGGATGTGGCCTGCCTACCGGGCAAATGATGATGCGCAGGAAATGCTGATCGATACTGCCGACTTCGAAAAAGAAAGCCCGGCCGACCAAATGCACGCCTTTGCGGCTGATCACATCGAAGTGGTAGCCAACGCGGGAAAGAAACCGCAAATAAGGGTTGATATCAGAGCCCTTCATCAGGGCAATATTTTTCAGCTGCGGCAATAGGTTCGATATTGGCTGCCATATCAATTCTGATGGCATGCACCCCAAGAGCCTGCTGCCCGCTTTGTTGCAGTCACTGATCATGCCATTCAGGTTAAGTGTCAGCACCAGCCTGTCATCGTCAATATCGACTACAGGTGCTCTCAGTAAATGCTGGTTGCTAATGAGCGTGTGCGATCTCTCGTTAGTGAGCAGCGTCATTTTGCGCAGGGTACTCATTGCACTGGCTCCTTATCGCAAGTTAGCTCCCTTTCTGCATCCAGCCAATCATCCACCTCATGACCCGGCTCAAAGCCACGTGCTTCTGCCTTGTAATATGCGGCTTCGGCAACCCAGTTACTGTCACTTTCACAATGACTGCCAGAATCCGGTTCGGCATTGTGAGCCAATAACGATGCATGTACGTTTCCGGATTTTTTTCCCTTTGTTTTCATACTGCCACCTATGATAAAAAATCATTTAAAATCAACATGATGTGCATAATTGATTCAAGGTAGCCATTCACTTACAGACGGCACCGGGCACATCGCCAAGCATGCAATCTACAGGCTATAAACCTAAAAAAAAATTAGTGTAAACACGTAAGGGCATACACCTATCCACCACCGCTTAATCACATCACATGGGGCCAGCACACAATTCAAACTTGGCCGGTAACACACCCCAACACTTATACGTGCTCACGCGGATTATCCAAGTTATTGATTCTTGGTAACTTATGACAAACATAAGAAAAGTTGAAGTTGCGAATTGTTCGCAAACTGCATATAGATGCAAAGCACGAGGTGCGTACCATGACGTTACCGACGACGGAACAAAGTGTATTCGAGACCATTCTTGCCAGAAGGTCAGTGCGGAGCTATACATCGCAGCAGGTAGGGCTGGATGTTTTAAAAACATTGCTGGAAGCGGCGGTAAGGGCGCCTACTGCAATGCACAGGGAGCCATGGGGGTTTATGGTCATACAGAATAGAAAAATCCTGCAGGAATTTTCAGACCGCGCGAAACCTTTATTTATCGAGGAGATGAAGCGCAGCCGTGCCAGGCTTGATACTTCCCGCCTGGATGGCAGCATCTTTTATGATGCCGGCACGCTTATCATCATTTGCGCCAGACCAGAAAGCCGCTTTGCTGAGGCCGACTGCTGGATGGCAGCAGAAAACATGATGCTGACGGCTTGCGCAATGGGGCTTGGCACCTGTGTAGTCGGCTCGGCCATGCATGCAATCGATACTCCGGAAGTGAAATCATTACTCGATATTCCCGCTGACTACAAACCGGTAGCCCCCATTATTGTTGGCTACCCGAGCGCAGAGACGCCAGCCAGCACACGCAAGGCGCCGCTGATCATCCGGACAATCAGCTGAGTTCGCAATCATCATCACATAAGGAACATACCAATGTACAAACGCATACTGTGCCCTGTAGACGGCAGCCATACTTCAGACATCGGCCTGCAGGAAGCTATCCGGCTGGCAAAAAACCAGAATGCACAATTACGCCTTATCCATGTGATTGATACTTACATGCCTGTACTCGACATGTCTGCTGATTTTAACCTGCCTTACATGATTGAAATGCTGCGCGAAAACGGTGCAAAAGTCATAGACAAGGCTAGCGCACTTGCAAACAAATCAGGCATCAAGGCAGATGCGAAAACAATCGAGTCTGCAGGCAGCCGGGCTTCTGCCCACATTGTGGCTGAGGCAGAACAATGGCCGGCGGATTTGATTGTGATGGGTACGCATGGGCTGCGCGGCGTGAGCCGCCTGGTCATGGGCAGTGATGCCGAGAACGTGCTGCGCACATGCAGGGTTCCGCTTCTGTTAGTGAAAGATACGCATGTAAAAAGGTGACGGTGATGGAAATCGACTTGGACCATAATTTACAGTTTGACGGCAGCAACCACTACGGCTCGGCACATCAGGTGCTGTCGTACCTGTTCCGTGATTACACGGGTTCATTCGTAATCCGCCTCTGGAACAGCAGGTCGCTGCGCATCGGCAATGAGTTATCTGCATTTACGCTGGATATCAAACATGCCGGGGTATTGCGTGATCTGGTGCTGTTCCGCGACCCGCTGCGCCTTGCCGAAGCTTATTTCGACGGGCATATCGAGGTAGATGGCGATTTTGATGCCGCGTTAGGCCTGCGCTATTACCTTGAGAACCTGAAACTGCCTTTCAGAAAGAAACTGGCTTTAGCTTTAAAGATACTGTTCTTCAGCAATGAAAAATCACCGCAGCGCCTTAAGCTGGCAAGAGACGATGAGCTGCCGCGTGAGAACGGAAGGGAAACCATCGCCTACCACTACGATTTATCCAACGATTTTTACCAGCTATGGCTGGATAAGCGCATGGTGTACTCCTGTGCCTATTTTGAAAACATGAATGAAAACCTGGAGCAGGCGCAATGTCACAAACTCGACCATATCTGCCGCAAACTGCGCCTAAAACCCGGGGAGCGTTACCTGGACATAGGCTGTGGCTGGGGTGCCCTGGTGTGCTGGGCCGCCCGACATTACGGGGTAGAGGCGCATGGCATCACATTAAGCCAGAGCCAGTATGAATACGCCTGTGCCGAGGTCATCAGGCAGGAACTGCAAGGCCAGGTGACCATAGAGCTGCGTGATTACCGCGACCTGCCGCCTGATGCAGCTTATGACAAGATTTCCAGCATCGGCATGTTTGAACATGTAGGCGTAAAGAACCTGCCCGGCTATTTCTCCATCGTAAATCAGGTACTTAAGCCGAACGGGCTGTTCCTCAACCATGGCATCACGACCGATGGCTCAGGCTGGGATAAATGCGTAGCTACACGCTTCATTAATCGCCATGTGTTCCCCGATGGCGAGCTGGAATCGGTGAGTACCATTCAAACCTTGATGGAAGACCAGGATTTCGAAATTTCAGATGTAGAAGGCTTGCGTCCGCATTACGCAGTTACGCTACGGCACTGGGTACACCGTCTTGAGCAGAACTATGAAGAAGCAGTAAGGCTAGTTGGCGAGCGCAACTTCCGCATCTGGCGGCTTTATATGACAGGCTGTGCCATACAGTTTGAAAACGGCGCCACCGGCATCTACCAGATACTGGCTGTACGCAAGAACAACAGCCTGCCGCCACTGCCGCTCACCAGACGTGACCTGTATGAAACACAACATCATTCTTATGCATTCCAATCTCCCTAAAACCAATCATGACACAAGAGGTACAGACTTTGTCCATACTTGATATATGCAGCCGCGACCTGGCCACGATACATCGTAACGAAAGCGTATCAAAAGCAGCCCAGCTCATGCGTCAGGCACATGTAGGCGATGTGCTGGTGGTAAAAAAGAAAGGTGAAAACCTGGAGCCGGTCGGCATCATCACAGACCGGGATATCGTCGTTGAAGTGGTGGCGCCGGGGCTGGACCCGAACGTGATTACCGTAGGCGACATCATGTCGCCGCACCTGTCTACCATTGAAGAAGGCGCCGGCGTGTTTGATGCCATCAAGCTCATGACTGGTAAAGGCATCAGGCGCTTGCCGGTGGTAGATAGCGACGGTGCGCTGGTTGGCATTGTCACGCTGGATGACCTGCTGCTGATGATGGCAAAAGAGTCTTTCAGCATTGCCATGCTGCTAAGTAACGAGCAGAAGAATGAATCGATTAAGCGGCGTTGACCTCTCTATTCATTGCCTTTTAAAAAAGATAAAACATCAGCACCATTAATAACGAAAGGAATCACATCATGAATAAAATTGCCGCAGGATTTCATCATGTCACACATGAACGCCCATTGCCTGAACAGCATATCGATGCGTACAAGGCATCAGGCAAATTATCAGAGCCTACAGTATGCCCGCAATGCAACGCGGTTTACCACAAAGGCCGCTGGCAATGGCTTGAAGCGCCGGACGGCGCACATAAAGAAACCTGCCCTGCCTGCCAGCGTTTTCTTGATAATTTCCCAGCAGGCTATGTCACGCTGGAAGGCCCCTATTTTGAAGCGCACAGCGACGAAATATTACGTACAGCACACAACCATGAAAAACATGAGCGGCTGGAGCACCCGCTGAAACGCATCATAGCCACCGAGAAACAGGATGGCACGACTGTCATCACAACCACCGACATGCACCTTGCGCGCGGCATCGGCGAGGCAATCAAGCATGCGTTCCAGGGCGAGCTGGAACTGCAGTACAACCCCGGCGAGAATCTGGTACGCGCTTACTGGAGCCGCTGACTGCAATAAAAAAGCTTCATCGCGGTTTTAACTGCGATGAAGCTTTTAACTTTATAGAGCCGCTGAACTTATCCAGTCCGATTTTTATAGAAAATCCAAAAAATAACGTCATACCGGCGTAGGCCGGTATCTAGGCAAGAAAGTGGTAAAAATGGTTGTTTATTGAAACAAAACTAATATCCATGCGGTCTGGATTCCAGCCTACGCTGGAATGACAAAATTGTTATTTGAAATGTCAATTATCAAAGTACCGCCATTACTTATAGGAATGGTTAAACCTGCTTAATCCAGCTTCTCTATCCCCATCGCCTTGAGCACATATTTTTCATAAATAGGCTCTGAGGTACCTTTCTTCATCTTGTAAATAAAATATTTCTCAAAAGCAATCTTGGCGTAATGCACCCATTTGCCTTTTTTCATCCAGCTCGCATTGCGGGGCGGAATCTGCGGTATTGCCACAAAGGCCGCGCCGGTATCACCCATATCGGCAAGGCAGATTGCGTTCCAGGTGCCTTTGGCATCGGCCGCCTGGCCGGTGATATCTGCGGTAATGTTATGTGCAATCGCGGTCACCATCGATTCAATCATGTAACCGGTTTTCGGTGCACCGGTAGGTACCGGCGTCACTTCTACCGGCGGAATGGCCACACATACGCCGGCCGCGAAAATATTGCGGTATTTCTTGCTGCGCTGGTGTTCGTCTATCAGCACAAAACCGCGCGGGTTACATAAGCCTTCAACCCCCGCTACCGGGTCAACGCCCTTGAATGCCGGCAGCATCATCGAGAACTTGAACGGCAGCTCATGTTCTTTTACCACATTGCCGTTCATGTCAAATTCAGACACAAACATCATACCGGCTTCGACCTTGGTCACCTTGGCATTGGTAATCCATTTCACATCATTGTTGCGGTATTCAGACTCCAGCATGCCTTTGGAATCACCCACGCCGCCCAGGCCCAGATGCCCGATATACGGCTCGCTGGTGACATAGGTGATAGGCACTTTTTTGCGCAGCTTTCTCTTGCGCAGGTCTTTATTCATGATGAACGTGAACTCATAGGCCGGGCCAAAGCAGCTGGCGCCCGGCATAGCGCCGATAATGACGGGGCCGGGATCTTTGATGAATTCCTGATACGCTTCCCAGGTCTGTTCTGCATGGTCTACAGAGCATATAGACTGCGTATGGCCGCCGTGCGGGCCGGCACCCGGCACTTCATCAAATGATAATTTAGGCCCGGTGGCAATCACCAGATAGTCGTAGCCCAGCGTCTGGCCGTCTGCCAGCTGCAGGCTGTTTTTCTCTGCATCGATTCTGCTCACCGGCTGGGCAATGAAGTTAATGCCTTTTTTCTCAAGATACGGACGTATCGGAAAAGTGATCTTTTCGCGCTTGCTCCAGCCCACCGCCAGCCAGGGGTTGGATGGTACGAACTGGAAATAATCAACAGAATTCACCACCGTAATCTGGTGGCTGTTGCCAAGCTGCGCTCTAAGTTCATAAGCAGTCGGCATGCCGCCTATACCTGCCCCCATGATTACGACGTGTGCCATTCAAACTCTCCTTGTTGTTATAAGCCGGCTGAAACAATCAGCCATAGCCATCCGTATTTACTTCAATCACATATCACTGCTGCCTGAAAACCTGGTTAATCTCCTGTAAGCGCGCTTCATCCAGCTCACCTGCTGCTGCTGAAAGGCTGAGCAAAGCCTGCAATACCTGGTAACGGCTGCGCGCCAGCGCCAGCCTCGTGTTGTGCAGTTCCTGTTCGGAGTTAAGCACATCCAGCGTGGTGCGGTCACCGACATCACGCCCCAGTTTTGTAGAATCCAGCTTGACCTCGGCTGAGCGTACCGCTTGTTCCAGCGCCTTGACCTGGCCCTGGCCTACTGTCACCGCCATCCATGCTGTTCTGAGATCGCGCGCTGCGCGCTGCCGTGCAGCATCGGTCTGGTTAAGGGCTTTTTCTTCCAGCGCTATCGCTTCCTGATAATGCGCATCCTGCATGCCGCCGCTGTAAAGCGGCACCGTCACCTGCACACCTAAACTCAACTGGCGGTTGGTCAGGTCAGAATCGCTGCCGCTAAAGCCCTGCAATCGTTCGCCGCCAGCCTGTGCCACCAGATTCACTACTGGCGAATGTTTGGACTGGAACTTACCGGTCTCAGCCTGCGCGATTTCCTGCTGCAACTGCTGTGCGTGTACCTGCGGATGGTTGCTCTGGGCGCGTGTCAGCCAGCTTTGCATATCACCGCTGACATAAGGCTTAAAATCCACTTTAGCCGGCAGCGCTGCCAATGGAGCATCACGGTTGCCGGATACATCGCCCAGCGCCTCTCGTGCCAGCTGCACATTGCTTTCTGCCTCCATCACCTGTGAAGCCAGCAAATCGTAACGGGCCTGCGTTTCATGAGTATCGATAATGGCGGCATCGCCTTCGGCAAAGCGCGCCTTGGCACTTGCCAGCGCTTCGGCAACTGCCGCCTGCTGCGCCTTGAGCGTGCGCTGCACATCTGCGGCAAGCAGGGCATCAAAATACGCCTGCGCCACGCGCAGCATCAGCTGCTGCGATTCAGCCGCCAGCTGCACTTCAGCCAGTTCAGCCTGCTTGTTGAGCTGCTTTACCGAGCCTGCACGAGCTGCGTCGTAAAGGGCATATTCAGCGCGCAGATTCATATTCAAATCAAGGCCGCCGTCTGTTTTGGTACGAAAATCCGTGGTGCCTTTATTGCTGCTGGCACCGCCGGCAAACTGCGCATTTGAAAAACGTGCATCTGTAATCTTGTTGTCGTTGCTCACCCCTGCCGCACCTGCATTTAAAGTAATCTGCGGGCTTTTTAAGGCGCTGGCCTGCAGGCTTTTGGTACGCCCGGCATCGGCCGATGCACGTGCCGATGCAAACAACGGGTCTTGCGTGCGTGCCGCCTGCCAGGCTTCAAGCAAGTCAAACGCCTGCGCATGGCCGGCATTGAATGCCATCAGCAATAGTGAGAATTTAACAGCACGGCGTATCAGCATGGCTAACAACCAGCCTTAAACCCGAGTTTACGCATGATGTTTTCCATCAGGCACCAGCCGGTAAAGCCGCTTTGCAAAAGATTGATGCCAATAAAAGCAGTAAAGTACAGCCAGTAATGGCTGACAAAAAACGGGCTTTGCTGCATGCCCAGCGCCAGCGACAGCAGTATTAAAAACCCGGCGATTACGCGTACAAGTTTCCATGAAGTCATATTGATTCTCTCCTCAAAATAATTATGCAAATTTATGCCGGTATGCCACAAAATACAGTAGCGGTATCACTATCAATGTGAGCAGTGTGGATACAAAAATACCGAATATCAGTGAAATGGCCAGGCCGTTGAATATCGGGTCATCCAGAATAAAGAAGGCGCCCAGCATTGCAGACAGCGCCGTGAGCATAATAGGCTGCGCACGGGTAATGGCCGAGTTCATCACCGCTTCTTTAAACGGTTTGCCAGTCGCAACTTCCAGATTGATGAAATCCACCAGCAGAATAGAGTTTCTGACGATAATCCCCGCCAGCGCTATCATGCCTATCATGGAGGTTGCAGTAAATTGTGCACCCAGCAGCGCATGGCCGGGCATAACGCCGATGATAGTGAGCGGAATCGGCGCCATGATAATAAGCGGCGTTAAATAAGAGCCAAACTGCGCTACTACCAGCAGGTAAATCAGTATCAGGCCGACTGCATAAGCCGCACCCATATCGCGGAACGTTTCATACGTCACCTGCCACTCGCCATCCCATTTGATGGCATAGCCGCGCTGGCTGTCGTTAGGCTGCC
>Ga0208508_1000152_pt1 | contig 19762 bp, 16 predicted proteins | sample LakWasMeta1_LOW4_2_FD_183853 | JGI IMG/M metagenome (GOLD analysis project Ga0208508, IMG submission 183853) | Freshwater sediment methanotrophic microbial communities from Lake Washington under simulated oxygen tension - Sediment Metagenome... | ecosystem: Environmental > Aquatic > Freshwater >...
GCATGAAATAAAATAACCGGCACAACAGCCAACGCCCTGAGGCCATCTATCTCACGCCTGTATTCCATAAATAAAGTTTCTTTAACTTAAAAGATTGATTTTAACATACGGTATTTGAACGAAACGTACACCAGATAAAGTAAGGTGATATGACGAAACGTCATGACACTTGGTATGATTGCATCATGATTAATTAATCATGATGCAATTACCCGTGGTTAACTGTGCCCTTCAAAGCTAACCAGCATTAATAAAGACCCGCTATCAGCAAACCATGAGAACCAACGCCAATCGCTTTCCGATTATCGATGCCTTTAAAGCTATCGCATCCCAGCTCATTGTATTACACCACATGGCAGCCTACGGCCCCATTTCAGACTCTGTGCAGCTGCTGGCTCCCACCCTGATCACTTGGCTGTATGACTATGCCCGAATGGCGGTGCAGATATTTTTTGTCATCGGTGGCTACCTTGCAGCGCGCTCTATATTCTCCGGCAGAAACAACATAGCTTCCTTATCCATCAATTTGCTTAACAGATACTTAAGGTTAGCCGTTCCATTCTTTTTCGCCCTGATTCTGGCGATAGCCTGCGCCATCATCGCACGCGGCTTGCTGGATCAAGAATTCATTCCTGATTTACCAAAACTATCTCAATTTTTATCCCACATATTTTTACTTCATGGCGTTCTCGATACTGATGCATTATTGGCAGGTGCATGGTTTGTAGCTGTAGATTTTCAGCTTTACCTGGTCATGCTTTACATTAGCTGGCTTGGTGCGAAAGCTTCCGATTCAAAAGAAATGATACTCATCATTATCACTATCACGGCAGCCCTTTCACTATTCTGGTTCAATCGAGATTCACGCTATGATGATTGGGCTGTGTATTTTTTCGGGGCTTACGGAATGGGGGCGATAGCTTACTGGTCAGGCCAGCGCGGGCATTCTGCCGGCTGGCTATGGCTAAACCTGTTTCTGGCAATGCTGGCATTATTTGTTGATTTTAGATTACGTATCCTGATTGCAGCACTTGTTGCGCTGACCCTGTTTGCAACAAGTCATTTGCAAATTAAAGAAGGATTCAAACTCCAAAAATTTATACATTACCTGGGCAAAATTTCTTACTCTCTATTCCTGGTACATTTTTCAGTGCTAATGCTCAGCAACTCCATTTTCAGCTGGTTAACTATCTCCGGCACATTTTCAGGGATTTATTTCATGCTGACCACATGGGCCACAAGTTTGTTACTTGCTGATTTTTTCTATAGGAAAATTGAGAAGCCTGCTGCAGCGCATTTAAAGTTCAATACGCAGCCAAGTTGATGATGCACTGCCAGAGATGGCCGTCCCAAAGGACAAGCTGCCGGAAAGCAAGAAGGGCGCAATAACTACAGCGTTAAATTTTTTGAATCTTAAGGGGAGTTTTTGGGGTGGCTGATGGGGCTCGAACCCACGACAACTGGAATCACAATCCAGGGCTCTACCAGCTGAGCTACAGCCACCATAGAGACTTAAAAACGACTGGCCTGCCCGACAGGAATCGAACCTGTAACCCCCAGCTTAGAAGGCTGGTGCTCTATCCGGTTGAGCTACGGGCAGATTTTGGTTACAAGGCTTTACATTTAGCAATATAAAGCACTTCGGGCTGACTTTAATTTTAGCCTGTTAGTATTGCTACTAACAGGCTAATTATTTGGTCGGCGTGGAGAGATTCGAACTCCCGACATCCTGCTCCCAAAGCAGGCGCGCTACCAGGCTACGCTACACGCCGAAGAAGTAGAAATATACCCCAAACTAGGATTTAGGTCAATTCCAATATGTTAAAATCATGCTTTATTTTGTTAATTGTAAGAATTTTAAGATTCAAACACATCAAATGACCGCTCAAATTATTAATGGCAAAGCGATTGCCGAAAATTTATTAAACTCAATCAAAGAGCGCATCGATGCTCGCTTGCAGGCAAGTAAACGCGCCCCGGGCCTGGCGGTTATTCTTGTGGGGGCTGACCCTGCATCTGCAATCTATGTGCGTAACAAACGCCTGGCATGTGAAAAAGTAGGCGTGCGTTCAGTCGCTTATGATTTACCGGCTTCTACTACAGAAGCAGAGCTGCTGGCACTTATCGCAAAGCTCAATCACGACGACACCATAGACGGGATTTTGGTACAGGCGCCGCTGCCACCGCAAATCAAAGATGAGCATGTCATTGAATGCATCAGCCCCAACAAAGATGTTGATGGCTTTCACCCTTACAACATAGGTAGGCTTGCCGTCCGCCAGCCCACACTGCGCTCCTGTACGCCTTTTGGCGTAATTAAGATGCTGCAGGCTACCGGCATTAATTTAATGGGCCTGGATGCAGTTGTTGTTGGCGTATCGAACCATGTTGGCCGCCCGATGGGACTTGAGTTGCTGCTTGCAGGCTGCACCGTCACCAGCTGCCACCGCCACACTAAAGATTTGGGTAAAATCATTGCCAATGCAGACCTGGTTGTTGCAGCCGCGGGCAAACCGGGGCTGGTTAAAGGTGAATGGATCAAGCCGGGAGCTATTGTTATCGATATCGGCATTAACCGCTTGCCTGATGGCCGCATTTCCGGCGACGTTGATTTTGAAAGCGCTAAAGAGCGGGCGGGCTGGATTAGCCCAGTACCTGGCGGCGTTGGCCCGATGACGGTAGCCACCCTAATGGAAAACACCTTACTGTCTCTTGAGCTAAGTGAAGCAAAGCCACTAAGTGAAGTAAAGCCATAAGTGAAGCAAAAGCATAATTGAAGCAAAACCAAAGGCTTAAGCCTGCAAACTGATTCATGAACCGGTTTGATATGATTTTGCACGAAAGCTTTATTCAGTGTACACTCATGCGCTAATTTTATAACTAGCTGCTAACAGTAGCTTCTTTTTGTAGCATTAATTTTTTTAGTATTTAGGTCCCAATTATGGCAGATGTTATCAGTAAACACTTCACGCCTTATCAGCCGAAACCTGATGAAGAATATATGAACAAAAACCAGCTCAATCATTTTCGCAAGATCTTGAATGACTGGAAAGAAGAACTGAGCGAAGAGATTGACCGCACAGTACATACGATGCAGGACGAAGTAACCATGTTTGCCGACCCTAACGACAGGGCCAGCCAGGAGTCAGACATGACTTTGGAATTGCGCAACCGTGACCGTGAGCGCAAGCTGATTAAAAAGATTGACGAGACTCTGCGCAGTATTGATAACGACGAGTACGGCTACTGCGAAGGCTGCGGCGTTGAGATTGGCCTGAAACGCCTTGAAGCACGCCCTACTGCAACCCTATGCATTGATTGCAAAACGCTGGACGAATTAAGAGAGCGCCAGGTAGCGAAGTAATTTTAATTACCAGCAAACGCTAACTCAACTCTTGAGTAAAATAAAAAAGCCCGCTTTCGCGGGCTTTTTTACTAACAGCTTGCTGAATCCAGCTACTTATTCATCAGCTTCTGTTTCTGCTTTCGCCTCTTGTGCTGGCGGGTCAATCAAAGCTTTCATACTTAAACGTACGCGACCTTTTTCGTCAGCTTCTACAACTTTAACTTTCACTACATCGCCCTCTTTCAGGAAATCACCAACCGCATTTACGCGTTGATGAGCGATTTGTGAAATATGCAGCAAACCATCTTTACCTGGCAACAAAGTAACAATCGCACCAAAATCCAGCAACTTGATAACTGTGCCTTCATAGGTTTGGCCCACTTCAACTTCAGCAGTGATTTCTGCAATACGACGCTGCGCCTCAGCACCTTGCTCAGAGCTGGTGCATGCAATTTTCACTGTACCGTCATCTTCAATATCAATCGTAGTGCCGGTTTCTTCAGTTAACGCACGAATAACCGCGCCGCCCTTACCGATTACATCACGGATTTTCTCCGGGTTGATCTTCATAGTGATGATGCGTGGTGCAAATTGTGACATCTCTGTATTAGCGCCGCTTACCGCTTGTTTCATGATACCCAGAATGTGCGCACGGCCTTCTTTAGCCTGCGCTAAAGCCACTTGCATGATCTGTGCAGTAATGCCGGTGATTTTGATGTCCATCTGCAAAGCAGTGATACCATCTTCTGTACCAGCTACTTTAAAGTCCATATCACCCAGGTGATCTTCATCACCCAAGATGTCAGTCAGCACAGCAACGCGGTTGCCTTCTTTAATCAAGCCCATTGCGATACCTGCAACGTGATTTTTCATTGGCACGCCAGCGTCCATCAATGCCAGGCAGCCACCACACACAGAAGCCATTGAGCTTGAACCGTTAGATTCTGTAATTTCAGAAACTACGCGCATGGTGTAATCAAAATCTTCTTTAGCTGGTAAAGCAGCAATCAGAGCACGCTTAGCCAGACGGCCATGACCGATTTCACGGCGTTTTGGCGTACCTACACGGCCAGTTTCACCGGTTGCGTACGGAGGCATGTTGTAGTGCAGCATGAAACGGTCGTTATACTCGCCTTGCAATGCATCGATTGTTTGCTCATCACGGCCTGTGCCTAATGTTGCAACAACTAATGCCTGCGTTTCACCGCGTGTAAACAGTGCTGAACCATGCGTACGTGGCAATACGCCGGTACGGATGCTGATAGGACGTACAGTACGTGTATCACGGCCATCAATACGTGGCTCGCCGTTTAAAATCTGGCTGCGAACTGTTTTAGCTTCCAGATTAAAGATTTCATTCTTGATTTTGTTAGCTTCAGTTGTTGAAGTCTCTTCAGTAATCAACTCGCCCAATACACGGTTGGTGATTTCTTCCAGTTTGGCTGAACGCGCACCTTTCGCTTTAATCTGGAATGCAGCGTTAATATCAGCAGCAGCCAGGCCAGCTACTTTTTCAATCAATGCGGTATCTGGCTCTGGAGCAACCCAGTCCCAGGCATCTTTACCAGCTTCAGCTGACAGCTCGTTAATCATTTTGATGACAGCTTGCATTTGCTCGTGACCGTACACTACGGCACCCAGCATGATCTCTTCTGAAAGCTCTTTCGCTTCTGATTCAACCATCATCACAGCTGTTTCAGTCGCCGCAACAACCAGATCCAATTCAGTTTCTTCCAGTTGTGTTTTAGTTGGGTTCAATACGTATTCATCATTGATGTAACCAACACGTGCCGCACCCAATGGACCGAAGAATGGAATGCCAGAAATGGCCATTGCTGCTGATGCACCAATGATTGCCGGGATATCTGCATCAATTTCAGGATCTGATGACAACACAGTTGCCACCACTTGCACTTCGTTATAAAACGCTTCTGGAAACAATGGGCGTAATGGACGGTCGATCAAACGACTGGTCAATGTTTCTTTTTCTGAAGGACGGCCTTCACGCTTGAAGAAACCACCAGGGATCTTACCGGCGGCGTAGGTTTTTTCCATGTAATCCACTGTTAATGGAAAAAAGTCCTGGCCTGCTTTAACTTCACGTTTGCTGGTAACGGCAACCAACACTACTGTATCACCGTAGCTCACCAGTACGGCAGCATCTGCCTGACGTGAGATTTCACCTGTTTCAAGGGTGAGCGTATGCGCACCGTATTGAATGCTTTTAGTAATTTTATTAAACATTTATTTTCCTTTTTTCTACAGGCTGCTATTCACTACCCAATAACAGCCCAACAATAAAAAAAGCCGACGCATCTTTGTATGCTATCGGCTTTTTACAGCAATTATAAAAGTGGGCCCAAAATCAACAGGCAATACTTTGCGAACTTTGGCACTTTTATAAAAGTTATTTACGCAGACTTAAGCGTTGAATCAGTGTTTGATAACGGCTTGCGTCTTTACGTTTCAAGTAGTCTAACAAGCTACGGCGTTGGCTAACCAATGCCAGCAAACCACGACGTGAGTGGTTGTCTTTTTTGTTAGATTTGAAGTGTTCTGTCAGGTATGTGATACGGTTTGTCAAAAGTGCAACTTGTACTTCTGGGCTAGCTGTATCGTTAGCTGAACGTTGATATTCTGCGATGATTTTCGCGGTGTCTTGTGCTGTAGTTGCCATAACTTAATCCTAATTAGAGGTTTTGCGTCAATATAAAGGCAGGGAATCCGCCTGAACATTCATTTACATGAACCGCGCATTATAGTGATATGTTCTATCCTTCACAAGCAATTTTTTAATAAATATCAATTATTTGCTTGTTGCATCAAACGCTTAGGCGCAATTTTTCCATCAGTTTGCTGCTCACCCAAGCCCAGGAAATGCTGCTGCTCATCATACAGCCTCAATAATCCTTGCGGAACCTCGCCGCTACGCCACACAGCCTGGCCTTGCATCAAATAAAATGCACTATCTGCATCCAGTGTAATCGCGGGCAAATCCAGCACTGCCGTGTCAGGCGGCGCCAGGCATGCCATACGCTCTTCAGCTGACATAGCCTCAAACTGCTCAAGTGTCATAGCCTGCGCTATCAGGTAATTGGCCGTGGCTGTTCGGCGTAGCCCTATCAAATGCGCGCCGCAGCCAAGCGTTTTACCAATGTCTTCTGCCAAAGTACGGATATAGGTGCCTTTGCTGCATGTCACCGTTATTGTTGCCACATCACCCGCAAAGGCATTCACTTCAATGCTGTGTATAGTCACCAGGCGAGATTTGCGTTCAATCTCCACACCCGCCCTGGCGTACTCGTACAGCGCTTTACCCTCAAACTTCAGGGCTGAATACATCGGTGGGGTTTGGCTGATTTCGCCGACAAACAGCCGGCAGGCCTTTTCAAAGTCAATCTGGCTAACATTGACCTCGTGCGTTGCAAGCACTTCGCCCTCTGCATCGCCAGTAGTAGTTGTGGCGCCTAGCTTGATGGTTGCGATATAAGTTTTATCGGCATCAGTAAGGTAATGCGCGAATTTGGTGGCCTCGCCAAAGCAAAGCGGCAGCAAGCCTGTTGCGAGCGGATCAAGTGTGCCAGTGTGGCCTGCTTTAGCTGCCTGCAGCAGCCACTTTATTTTCTGCAATGCCTGGTTCGATGAGAAGCCGAGCGGCTTATCCAGCAGCAGAATGCCATTGATATTTTTTTTGGTTCTTTTGTACTGCAAAGGCTACGTTACGTCTTAAATAAATTAAGATTTGTTTGGCTTTGATGCAAGCGCTTCATCAATCAATTTAGACATCATCATGCCGTTATCAATCGATGCGTCATAGACAAAATGCAATTGCGGCACAGTGCGCAGCAGCATACGCCTGCCAAGCTGGGTGCGCAAAAAGCCGGCTGATTTTTCCAGCCCCTGCTGCAGGCTGTCACTCGCCTTGGCCGCGCTGTAAAAAACCTTGGCATGGGCCATGTCACCGGTTACTTCTACAGCAGTAATGGTCACCATGCCCACGCGCGGATCCTTAACTTCAAACTGCAGCAGATCAGCGAGTTCTCGCTGCATCTGCTCTGCCACACGGTGGCTACGTGAAAAATCCTTAGCCATTACAGTGTTCTTGCTACTTCTACCATCTCGTAAACTTCCAAGATGTCACCAACTTCGATGTCATTGAAATTCTTGATAGACAAGCCGCACTCGAAGTTATTTTTAACTTCTTTAACGTCATCTTTAAAGCGTTTCAATGAGTCCAGCTCACCAGTATGGATGATGACGTTGTTACGCAGAATGCGTACTTTAGAGTTCCGTTTAATCATACCGTCCTGCACGTAACAACCGGCAATCGCGCCCACTTTAGAAATACGGAATACTTCACGCACTTCTACAGTACCGATCATTTGCTCTCTTTGCTCCGGAGCCAACATACCGCCAAGAGCCGCTTTAATTTCATCTACAGCTTCATAAATAATGTTGTAGTAACGGACATCAACACCTAATGAATCCACAAGCTTACGTGCGCCAGAGTCGGCACGCACGTTAAAGCCAATCAAGACTGCTTTAGAAGCACCCGCCAGGTTCACGTCAGACTCGCTGATTGCACCTACGCCAGTATGAATAATATGTACTTTAACCTCGTTGGTTGAAAGTTTCTGCAAGCTTGTTGCCAGCGCTTCGTAAGAACCTTGTACGTCCGACTTGATAATCAGGTTCAGTGTCTGCACTTCACCGGATTCCATCTGTTCAAACATGTTCTCCAGCTTGGCTGCCTGCTGTTTAGCCAGCTTAACATCGCGGTATTTGCCCTGACGGAACAAAGCGATTTCGCGCGCTTTACGCTCGTCATTGAGTACAATCACCTCTTCACCCGCGCTAGGCACGTCTGACAAACCCAGGATTTCTACAGGGATAGAAGGGCCAGCTTCCTGAATCTCTTTACCTGACTCATCCAGCATTGCACGCACTTTACCAAAAGTGGTACCCGCCAGAATCATGTCACCACGCTTCAAAGTACCAGACTGCACCAGAATCGTTGCCACTGAACCACGGCCTTTATCAAGACGGCCTTCAATCACCAGGCCTTTAGCCGGTGTATTTTTTGGCGCTTGCAACTCAAGCACTTCAGCCTGCAACAGCACGGCCTCCAGCAACTCGTCAATGCCCTGGCCAGTTTTAGCAGAAACTTCGCGGAACATTGTGTCACCGCCAAAATCTTCAGGTACGACCTCCTGTGCAACCAGCTCCATCTTCACGCGCTCAGGCTGTGCATCAGGTTTATCAACCTTATTAATCGCAACCACCAAAGGTACACCAGCGGCTTTAGCGTGGTGAATCGCTTCAATCGTTTGCGGCATCACACCATCATCTGCTGAAACTACCAGAATCACGATGTCGGTTGCTTTCGCACCGCGTGCACGCATGGCGGTAAACGCCTCGTGGCCCGGGGTGTCCAGGAAAGTCACCATACCGCGCGGTGTTTCTACGTGGTAAGCACCGATGTGCTGCGTAATGCCACCCGCTTCACCTGTAGCCACGCGGCTACGGCGAATATAATCCAGCAATGAAGTCTTACCGTGGTCAACGTGGCCCATTACTGTCACGACCGGCGGACGGGTTTCCAATATCGCTTCAGCATGCTCTGCTTCTTCAATGAAGGCATCCGGGTCATTAGGTGCTGCAGCCTGAGCCTTATGGCCCATTTCTTCTACGATAATAATGGCCGTTTCCTGATCAAGCACCTGGTTAATCGTTACCATCATGCCCATACCCATCAGCGCTTTAATTACCTCGCCGGACTTCACAGACATTTTATGTGCCAAATCAGCCACGGTAATGGTTTCAGGCACTAATACTTCGTGAATAATAGGCTCTGTCGGAGCCGTAAATGCGTGCTGCTGATCATCATCATGATGCTTATGGCCCTTGCCTTTTGGCGCACGCCAGCCGGCTTTACCACCCGTCACATCGCCGCGTGTTTTCAACCCGCGTTTTTTATTCTCAGCATCAGTCCACTCTTTGTTGTTACCCTTGCCTTTTTTAGCGTCTTTAGCAGCAGGTTTATCTGCGCCTTCTTTCGCCACCGGCTTGTGCAAGGTACCTTCTGACAGCTTGGCTGCTTTAACTTTTGCAGCTTCCGCTTCAGCTAATTTCTTAGCTTCTTCATCCAGGCGGCGTTGTGCCAACTCCTGTTTTTTACGTAAGTCTTCAGCCTGCATAGCCGCCAGCATGGCGTGGCGTTTTGCTTCCTTCTCACGCAGTGCAATTTCCTCTGCGCCCAGCAGGTCTTTACGACTAATCGTTTGTGATTTCACAACCGCTTTTTCTACAGCAGGCTCTTCAACCGCTACAGGCTCAACCACCACGGGCTCAGCCGCAGCAACCGGTTCAACCACCGGCTCAGGCTCAGCTACAGCTGCCACTGGCTCAGGCTCAACGACAACCACTGGCTCAGGCACTTCAACTACAGGCTCCACTACCTCTGCTGCCACAACTGGCAACTCTGCAAGCTCTTCAGCTACCGGAGCCTCATCAGTCGCCCCTGCATCTTCACGCTGCTCGATCACACGTTTTTTACGCACCTCTACCTGAATCGTGCGCGCTCTACCTGTATTATCCGTTTTTTTGATTTCGGTACTGGATTTGCGTGTCAGCGTAATTTTGCTTTTGGGGGCCAAAGTGCCATGCTCTTTACGTAAATGATCCAGCAAAGCCGTTTTGTCGCTTTCGCTCAATTGATCATCTGCGCTTGATTTATGCACGCCAGCACTCTTAAGCTGCTCTAATAACAATGCTGTGGGCAGCTTTAATTCGCCAGCAAATTGTTCTACGGTTGTTTGTGCCATGTTGTTGCTCCAGTATTCTTTTCCCTAAGCTTTATTGCCTAGCTTTACTGCTTCATACTACTTAATCTTATTCCCTGCTCAGGGCTGAGCACATACCCAACCCCGCCTTGCTATTCCCTGGCCGTTATTTAAACCAAGGTGCACGTGCCGTCATGATGAGGGCTTTTGCACGCTCCTCATCCATATTGGTAAGCTCTACCAGCTCATCAATCGCCAGCTCTGCTAAATCATCCATGGTTGAAATACCTTTTGACGCCAGCAAATGTGCTGTTTCGTCATCCATGCCCTCTAGCGTGAGCAGGTCTTCAGCAGCTTCTTCCACTTTTTCTTCTTTAGCGATTGCTTCAGTCAACAAAGCAGCGCGTGCGCGTTTACGCAGCTCTTCAACGGTGTCTTCATCAAAAGCTTCAATCTCAAGCATTTCAGCCAAAGGAACGTAAGCGATTTCTTCCAGCGTGCTGAAGCCTTCCTGCACCAGGATTTCTGCCACTTCTTCATCCACATCAAGTTTTTCCATGAAGAGATGGCTTACGCTTGCATACTCTTCCTGATTTTTCTGTGCGGCCTGGTCAACCGTCAGAATATTGATAGTCCAGCCGGTCAACTCAGATGCCAGGCGTACATTCTGACCATTACGGCCAATTGCCAGCGCCAGCTGCTCTTCTTCAACCACGACATCCATGCTGTGCGCGTCTTCATCAACCACGATACTTGAAACTTCAGCCGGTGACATCGCATTAATCACAAACTGCGCCGGCTCCATGCTCCAAAGCACAATATCCACACGCTCACCCGCCAGCTCAGCCGTTACCGCCTGCACGCGTGAACCACGCATACCCACGCAAGTACCTACCGGGTCAAGGCGCTGATCGTTGCTCTTAACCGCAATTTTTGAACGCAAGCCAGGGTCGCGCGCAGCTGAACGGATTTCCAGTAAACCCTCTTCAATCTCAGGCACTTCCAGTTCAAACAGGCGAATCAAAAATTCCGGGGTAATTCTTGAAAGAATCAATTGTGGGCCACGGCCGCCGCGTTCAATACGTGAAAGGTAAGCACGCACGCGGTCACCCACACGCAGATTCTCTTTAGGAATCATCTGTTCACGCGGCAACAATGACTCAATACGGCCAACTTCAATAATCGCATTGCCTTTTTCCATACGCTTGATAACGCCGGTAACCAGCTTCTCATCACGCGCTAAAAAGTCTTGCAGGATTTGCTCACGCTCAGCTTCACGTACTTTCTGCAGAATCACCTGTTTCGCTGCCTGCGCACCGATACGGCCAAATTCGATATTCTCCAGCGGCTCTTCAAAGTAATCGCCGATGTTAAGCCCTTTTGAGCGATCATCTTCTTCATCGATCTGATATGCCGAGTTCTCCAGCAGGTCATACTCTACATACTGCCAGCGCCTGAAAGTTTTGTAGTCACCTGTTTCACGGTTAATTTCAACACGCACGTCGGCATCATCATGATGCTTTTTCTTTGTAGCTGAAGCCAAGGCAAGCTCAAGCGCAGTAAAAATAACCTCTTTACCCACATTTTTTTCATGCGCCAAGGCATCTACCAACAATAAAATTTCACGACTCATCATCAATCTCCGACTATAAATTGCAGGTTAATCTTTATCTCTTAAAAACGCTTTGATTTAAAACATTAGAACACTGGGTTCAAACGTGATTTATCAATATTTGTTAATGCGATTTTATGCACCGCACCGTCACACTCCAGCAACAGCGCGCCATCTTCCAAACCGCGTATAAATCCTAAAAAATTCTTTTTTGTCACTTTTTCTTCAGCACCTGTTTTGGCATTAACCAACACCTCAACCACAGGCACGCGCAATTTAACTGTTGCACGCTCACCTATGAAACGCAAGAAATCAGCTTCTTTTTTCAACACCCGGTCCATCCCTGGCGATGAAACCTCAAGGCGGTCATAATCAATCTCGTGCTCGACCGCCAGCAGGTTCCCCAGCTGGTTGCTCACCAGTACGCAGTCATCAATATTCACGCTGTCTTTAACATCAGCAGGGTTTTGCTTATCAATAAACACGCGCAGCAACTTACCCCGATTGGATATCTCCAGATCGACTAATTCGTAGCCTAACTGGCTTACTGACTGCTCTATCAATGTATGCAAATCTTGCATGATTACCAAACCCTCAATCTCAACACAACTAACATGCGTTTATAAACATCCACTTAAATTGCACATAAGTTGCAGAAACAAAAAATGGGCCTAAAGCCCATCAAAAAATTCATCCGCATTATACCAATGAATTCAATGAATTGGAAACACTACGTGCAAATAGTTAGCTTTTGCCCAAATCGCACCCATTGCGGATTTATATTCTTTTTAATTATAAATTTATAAAAAAATATTATTTTTAATTATTAACAAAGGCTTTTATAGTGCAGCTCTTGCTATTTAACGCACTTAATTTGAGAGGTCGCCATGTCAATCACAAATAATGTCAGCCACCACCCTGGCCGAATTGCCGCGGGTAACAGCCCGGATGTTTCACAGGAAATATTGCGCACGGTTGAAGAGCTCAAACGCGGTTCAGGCTTTGGCTCAATAGAAATTGTGCTACATGAAGGCCGTGTCACTCAAATTGAAAAACGGGAAAAATTAAGATTCAACCAGAACTCGAATCTTGAAAACTCTAAAAAATAATCCAACTGCACAAGCAGCGGTATTAAGCAAAGACTAATAAACACTTATAAAAATTGGCTGACCAGTAGGCTGGAGGCTTGATTCAGGAGACTGGAATGCAATTTAAATATACAAAATTCGCCTCTGCGTTATTGGCCACCGGCTTACTATCGCTGCCTTTTACAGCTAACGCAAATGACAGCACAGAACTTGAAGAACTAAGGGCTTTGGTTCAAGAGCTCAACCAGAAAGTTAAGATTATTGAGCGCAAAGGCGAAATCAGCGAAGAAGCTGCAGTAGCTGCAAAAAAAGAAACTCCGGTAGTTAAAGCCAGCAGCAGCGGTTTTGGCCTGGAATCGGCAGACGGTAAGAACGTGATTAAATTACGCGGCTTAATTCAGGCCGACTACCGCGCATTTCAAGATGGCGCCAATGACGTGAGAGAACGCACCGATGCCCGTGCCGGCAAGCTTGACCCGGCGACTGGCTTTCACGATGCAAATGATACAGCTTTGTTGCGCCGCGTACGCCCAACCATTGAAGGCACCCTGCTAGGCAAATATGACTTCCGCTTTACACCTGAATTTGCAGGCGGTAGCGCGTCAGTAGTGGATGCCTATTTGGATGCACGACTCAGCCCTGCTTTCAAAATTCGCGCTGGTAAATACAAACCATTTGTAGGCCTGGAGCGCTTACAAGGCGGCGGTGATATTAAATTTGTCGAACGCAGCTATGTTACCAACGCTATTTTACCTAACCGTGACGTAGGTATTTCTCTTTACGGGGATGTATTAGGTGACAAACTTAACTATGCCATTGGCGTAAACAATGGTGTTGTTGATGGCGGCAACGCAAGTGGCGCTGCAGAGTTTGACAACAACAAAGAGCTTACAGCGCGCATATTCGCGACGCCATTTAAGAATCAGGACAATGCGCTGGCAGGTTTAGGGTTTGGTATCGCCGGCACTTACACCAATATTGACGGTGAAAAGAACTTGAACTTCACCGATACCAGTGCTGCAGATGCTACCAGAAATGGCCTGCCTAGCTACTTGACGGAAGGTCAGCAGACATTTTTCCGTTACGGTGCCGGTGTAGTTGCTGATGGCAAACGCACACGCATTGCGCCGCAAGCCAACTACTACTATGGCCCATTCGGCCTGATTACCGAGTACGCAAGAGTAAGCCAGGAATTAAGCAAGGCAATCGATGGCTCTCCTGCTGCCGGCGGCACTGCAATTAATGAATCTATCGTGGCCGGAACCAACAAAAAATTGAATCATGATGCGTGGCAAGTTGCAGTCAGCTACCTGTTAACTGGTGAAGACGCTTCATTCAAAGGCGTGAAACCTAAAAACAACTTTGACCTGGACAAAGGCGGCTGGGGCGCTTGGGAACTGGTGGCACGCTACAGCGAGATTAATCTAGACAATGACACGTTCAAGAATGCAAGCGGCGCTTATGCAAAAGATTTCGGCGGCACATCTACCGCTGTACAGGCAGCCGGTCTTGCATATTCAGACTTATCCAAAAGTGCTAAATCAGCCCATACATGGACAGCTGGCGTGAATTGGTACTTGAATGCGAACGCCAAAATTGCCCTGAATTATGAGCAAACTTCATTTGACGGCGGTGCAGTTAGAGGCGGCCCTTCAGCGACAACAAACATTAATGCCGCTGGCAGCAATGTACGTGACCGCGAGACCGAGCGCGCATTGCTAGCCCGTTTCCAGGTGGCGTTCTAATCAAAGTACATCTCCCTGTTAATCAGGGGGATGCCTGAGAAAGGTCTTAATTATGCGATGTTACCGCCAGGCCAAAAACAAAATTTAGATTAAACGAATTACTAAAGGATACATAAATGAAAAAATCAATTCTAGCGCTCGCATTGCTCTCGGCAGTATTTGGCGCTGCACCAGCTACAGTTTTAGCTAAAGACATTAATCTGCTTAATGTTTCTTACGACCCGACACGTGAGTTATACCAGGACTTTAACGCCGCATTCAGCAAATACTGGCTTGCAAAAACCGGCGACAAAGTCACCATCAAAACCTCTCACGGCGGCTCAGGCAAACAGGCCCGCGCCATCATCGACGGCCTGGACGCTGACGTTGCGACACTGGCGCTGGCTTATGACGTAGACCAGTTGCAGGAAAAGGGCAAACTGATTCCTAAAGACTGGCAAAAACGCTTGGGCCACAACAGCTCACCTTACACATCAACCATTGTGCTGCTGGTTAGAAAAGGCAACCCTAAAAATATTAAAGACTGGGATGACCTGGTAAAACCGGGTGTATCAGTCATCACCCCTAACCCTAAAACTTCAGGCGGTGCACGCTGGAACTACCTGGCAGCATGGGCTTTTGCCCAGAAGAAATATGGTAATGATGAAGCCAAGACCAAAGAGTTTGTTGGCAAACTGCTGAAAAACGTACCCGTGCTGGATACCGGCGCACGCGGATCTACTACAACGTTTGTGGAACGTGGCATCGGTGACGTTTTGCTGGCTTGGGAAAACGAAGCTTTTCTGGCGCAAAAAGAGTTAGGCGTCGGCAAGTTTGAAATCGTTGTGCCTTCATTGTCGATTCTGGCTGAACCGCCGGTGACTGTTGTTGACAAGTTTGCCAAGAAACATGGCAATGAAGCGGTAGCAAAAGCTTATCTTGAGTACCTGTACACTGAAGAAGGCCAGGAAATCGCGGCTAAAAACTACTATCGCCCAACGCTGGAATCTGTTGCCAAGAAATATGAAAGCCAATTCCCTAAATCTAATCTAGTGAAGATTGATGAAGAATTTGGCGGCTGGCAAAAGGCCCAGAAAACCCACTTCTCTGATGGCGGTACTTTCGACCAGATCTATCAGAAATAATCTTTAAGCTGTGTGAACCAAGTGTAGCGCCGGACAAAATCTGGCGCTGCACACTACTTTGGAGGCTCTTATCATGAGTTCAGTATTGATTGTTGGCGGTGACCAGATTGACGGCATCAGACAGGTATTAGGCAGTTACGGCATTGAGCACTTTAACCATTGGTCAGGCCGCAAAGCAGGCGATAGCAACAAAGTAATTCCACAAAATACCAAAGTGATTGTGCTGGTTACCAAATGGATTAACCACTCGATTACCTACAAGATCAAGAATAGCGCGCTGAAACGCGGCATCAAGGTCATCTACACACCCAATGCTTCAAGAGAACGGCTATCAGAAATTATTGAAAAGAACGAATTGCAATCAGGTATTCAGCACGCATTACGCCACTGAATATAAAGGCCTAAGTAATATTAAAGAATAAGTACAAAGAAAAAGTGGTCCGCTTAACACTTAAAACAAAGCGGTGCTCTTCTCCCCAGCTTTCTGCTGGTTCTCCGGCTACCAGAATTACAGGTAGCCGGATTTTTTATAACTATAGATTAAGTTTAAAGGCCGCCTGGCGCTTTATTTGAAGTTAACCGTAATAATGCATTCACCATCACATCAACCTCTGCTGGCGTATTGTAGAAAGCCAATGACGGGCGCACGGTAGTCTCTACACCAAAGCGGCGCAGTATAGGCTGTGCGCAGTGGTGGCCGGATCGTACTGCAATTCCTTCCTGGTTCAGCGCTGCACCAACCTCTTCGCTCTTGTAGCCATCCAGCTTGAATGACAGCACACTGGCCTTTTCTTTAGCCGTACCAACAAAGTGCAGGCCCGGCACCTTCTGCATAGCTGATGTGGCATACACCAAGAGCTCATGCTCATAGCGTGCAATGTTATCAATGCCGATACGCTCTACATACTCTAGTGCCGCACCTAAACCTACCGCATCTGCAATGTTGCCGGTACCCGCTTCAAACTTGGCTGGCGCTTCATGATAGATCGTCTTGTCGAATGTCACATCCTGAATCATATTGCCGCCGCCCTGCCAGGCCGGCATATCGTTGAGCACCTCTGGCTTGCCATACAATGCGCCTATGCCGGTTGGCCCAAATACCTTATGCCCGGAGAATACAAAGAAATCCGGATCCAGCGCCTGCACATCGGTACGCATATGAGACACAGACTGCGCACCATCCAGCAATACTTTTGCACCGGCACGATGCGCCATCTGTATCATTTCCGCTGCCGGGGTGACTGTGCCCAGCGCATTGGATACCTGTGTAAACGCAACCAGCTTCACGCGTGACGTCAGCAGTTGCTGGTACTCTGCCAGCAATATCTGGCCGCTATCATCTACAGGCGCCACCTTGAGCTTAGCACCGGTTTCCTGACACAGCTGCTGCCAGGGCACAATATTGGCGTGGTGCTCCAGATGTGAAATGACAATCTCATCACCTTCGCCCAAGTGTTTCTTGCCCCAGGTTTTAGCCACCAGATTGATAGCCTCTGTAGTACCGCGCACAAACACAATATTGTCTACAGATGGCGCATTAATGAAACGTCTTACGGTTTCACGCGCACCTTCATAAGCATCAGTCGCACGGGCTGCAAGTTCATGTGCGGCACGATGGATGTTTGAGTTCTCATGCTCATAAAAATAAGAGATTCTATCTATTACGGCTTGCGGCTTTTGTGTCGTTGCCGCATTGTCAAACCAGATTAAAGGCCGCCCATTCACCAGCTCACGCAGAATCGGAAAATCCTTACGTACCAGGTTTGCATCAAACGGCGGATGTGCGGAGGCTGGCACTTGGGCTGACTCTTTGCGGCCCGATGATATGTCTTGCAAGAAATAGTACGGTGTAGCATTTGCCGTATTTGAACCAGCGCTCGTAATGCCACTCTGCGACTGTGTCTGGCTGCCTAACAAGCTTTTAAGTTCAGCCTGGTATGGGTCATCCGCAGCGCCTATCAGCTGTGCGATATCCACCACACCGCTGATTGGCAATTGATTTGCATAACCTGAATCTGCATATCCTGGATTGGCAATGCCAGCATCAGGCATTCCAGACGTCACGCCAGGCACAGCCGATATAATCGATGGCGCAGGTGTCTGCACCGGATCCTTAAATGTATTGACGCCAGGCAGCACCGAACCTGCTGCAACAGGTGTCAGTGAATCATTCGATGGAAAATCCTCTTTCTTACCGAATGGCGACCCTGCCGGGAAACCTTCAGCATACAGTTCATTTGCAATCCTGCTTAATTCGGCTACATCCAGCACACCGCTGGTGCTGGCCGTGCGGCCTGCCGCTAATGCCGCAGCGGCACGCGGATGCTCACCAGGCACTGCCGCCAGAATCGCCTCCGGCTCAAATGATGACAAATCACCAAATGCCGTTGGAAATTGATTACTTGTAGTCATAGTAGTTGCCTACATCAACGTTTTCCAATACGGCAATCGCATCATCTGTCAGTACAGCAAGCGAGCAATATAACGATACCAGGTATGAGGCAATTGCTTTGTGGTTAATCCCCATGAAGCGCACTGACAACCCCATGCTTTGCTGGCCCGGCAGGTTAGGCTGGTACAGGCCTACCACGCCCTGGCGGCTTTCACCTGTGCGTAGCAATAGAATATTGGTTTTACCACCGGTCACTTTCAATTTATCGCATGGAATAATCGGCACACCGCGCCATGTGATGAATTGTGAGCCGAATAGTGCAACTGTAGGCGGCGGCACACCACGACGTGTACATTCACGACCAAACGCAGCAATTGCCTGCGGATGCGCCAGAAAGAATGCCGGCTCTTTCCACACCTTGGTCAGCAGCTCATCAAAATCATCCGGGGTTGGTGCGCCGGTGCGTGACTTCACTTTTTGCTGCGGGGCAATATTGTTCAACAAGCCATATTCTTTATTGTTGATGAGCTCACTTTCCTGGCGTTCTTTTACTGTTTCAATCGTCAGGCGCAGCTGCTCTTTAATCTGGTTATGCGGGCTGCTGTACAAGTCTGAAACACGCGTATGTACATCTACGGCTGTATTGACCGCGTTCAGCACATATTCACGGCCCCATTCTTCATAATCCACAAATGTAGTCGGTATTTCACGCTCATCTTTTGCCGAGCAATCCACTTCAATGGCACTTGGGTCTTTTACTTTGTTGACACGGTAAATACCCGCTTCTACCGGCACCCATTGCATCAAATGCACCAGCCAGCGCGGGGTTATCGTACCCATCATCGGGACGGTCTTAGTCGCATTCGATAGCGTGCGTGCTGCTACGTCGCCTAATGCAGTATGGGCTTGATGAATATCAGTCATTATTTTCTCCTGTGAAAAGTTTTCTAGTATTGAATTTCTTGATTACTGTGCAGTTTCGTTCACTGCCTGTTCCTGTGTTTTTGCCTGTGTGATCTGGCTGTTTGGCGGCACACTGCGTGTAAGCCATACATTGCCGCCAATAACAGACCCCGCACCTATCGTAATGCGGCCCAGTATCGTTGCGCCGGCATAAATTACGACGTCATCCTCCAGAATCGGGTGCCGGGCACTGCCTTTGATTAAATGGCCATGTTCATCGGTCGGGAAGCGTTTAGCGCCTAATGTCACTGCTTGATACAGCCTGACATGGCGGCCTATCACGGCTGTTTCCCCAATCACCACACCAGTACCATGATCGATAAAAAAACCTTCATCTATCACGGCTCCTGGGTGAATATCAATACCAGTTGCGGAATGGGCAATTTCAGAAATAATGCGGGCTATGAGCGGCAAACCTAATTGATGAAGCTCATGCGCCAATCGATAATTAATAATGGCGGAAATGCCCGGATAGCAGACCAGCACCTCATCCAGGCTACGCGCGGCCGGGTCACCTTCAAATGCCGCGTCCAGGTCGGTATCCAACAGCTGGCGGATTTTTGGCAGTGTTTGTGCAAAGGTACGTACTTTATTCATTGCGGCCTCATTGCTTGGCGTTTTGTCATGCTCGGTATCTGCCGAGTAACGCAGCTCCAGCTGAACCTGCGTGTTGAGCTCACGCAATGCTACATCCAGAGTAAAGCCGACAA
>Ga0208508_1000153_pt1 | contig 19515 bp, 20 predicted proteins | sample LakWasMeta1_LOW4_2_FD_183853 | JGI IMG/M metagenome (GOLD analysis project Ga0208508, IMG submission 183853) | Freshwater sediment methanotrophic microbial communities from Lake Washington under simulated oxygen tension - Sediment Metagenome... | ecosystem: Environmental > Aquatic > Freshwater >...
TGAAATTTTGGGCTTGCTGCTTATATCGGTTTTTTTGAAATATTTGTTAGTCAGTTCAGTATTATCTATATAAGGACTGTATCCTTTTTTTAATAGAATGGATAAATCCTGTTGAACCGTTTTTAAATACTGAAATCGTTCTTTTGCAGTTTTTATTCTGTTCGCCTCCTGCTTAATATTTGGTTGACGCACAAACTTTCCAGTTTCAGGATTTCGGATTGCGTAATACACATACCAATCTTTCGAAATGGCATCGTTTTGTTCTTGTTTTGAGAGCTTGTTCCACTGGGAAAATTCGACACCTCCAGTAAAGATTTTAGGTTCAGAATAGTTGGTTTTCATTGGCAAATCGTGTACTGAAACGTGTACTGCCTGTAAAAGTAAGGAAATTGTAGACATAAAAAAACGGGTTCGTGAACACGAACCCGTAACTTCATTGAATTTAACCTTGTAGCGAGACCGAGATTTGAACTCGGGACCTCAGGGTTATGAATCCTGCGCTCTAACCGACTGAGCTATCTCGCCATATTTCCAGATGAAAACCATCTTTCAATGCGGGTGCAAATATAAAAATTATATTAGAGGTTACAAGTATATCTGCAAGAAAAAAAAATATTTTTGAAAAGGCTTTTTTTTTGGCTTTATATTCTATACATTTCCAAAAAATTAATTGTAACCCATGGATTCGAAAATACGTTACGAAATAGAGTTTCCCATAAATTCGTCACCTCAATTGTTATACCAATACATTTCTACACCGTCCGGTTTATCTGAATGGTTTGCTGATAATGTTAATTCTCGTGGAGAATTTTTTACTTTCATTTGGAATGATTCCGAAGAGAAAGCCAGGTTATGCTCTAAAAAATCTGGGGAAAAAGTAAGATTCAAATGGGTAGACGGCAATAATAAAGACACAGAATACTTTTTTGAGTTAAATATTTTGGTAGACGAAATTACAAAAGACGTTTCATTGATGGTCATTGATTTTGCCGATAAAGAAGAAATTGAGGAAGCAACACTTTTATGGGAAAATCAAATTTCGGACCTAAAACATGTAATTGGCTCCGTATAGTAATATTGTTTTTTAAAACTTATATTTGTCACGCTTTTTAGCGTGACTTTTTTTTTAAAATATTATGATTAATTTTAATGGTACAATAGTGTCAAATAACACTAGTTTATTGACACATAATAGAGCTTTTCTTTATGGCGATGCTGTTTTCGAAACAGTTAAAATAGTGAAATCTAAAATTCTTTTTTTGGAAGACCATTATTTTAGATTGATGTCTTCTATGAGAATTGTTCGAATGGAAATTCCAATGAATTTTACAATGGAATATTTTGAGGAACAAATCCTTACTTTGGCTAAAGCCAAAAACTCCGAAAATTCTGCTCGTGCCAGAATTACTGTGTATAGAAATGATGGAGGTTATTATTTGCCGAAAAACAACACCGTTTCTTTTTTGATTAATGTGGAATCTCTCGACAATGTTCTATATTCAATTGATCAGGAAGAATACAAAGTTGATTTATACACTGATTTTTATGCTGCAAAACAGTTGCTGTCTTCCATAAAAACCACAAATAAGTTACTAAATATTACAGCAAGTATTTTTGCCAAAGAAAATGATTTGGATAATTGCTTATTGCTGAATGACAGTAAGAATGTTATCGAAGCAATACAAGGAAATATTTTTATGCTGACAGGAAATAAACTTATCACGCCGCCTGTTTCTGAAGGTTGTTTGAATGGTGTTATGCGAAAACAAATTTTGGGTATAGCTCGAAATATAGAAAATTTAGAAGTTGTTGAAGAAGTAATCTCTCCGTTTGACCTTCAAAAAGCCGATGAATTGTTTATTACAAATGTGATAAAAGGCATTCAGCCCATTACCAGATACCGTAAAAAAGATTTTGTACTCAATTTATCCAGCATATTGGTTAGAAAACTGAACGAGTCTATAAGTAGTAATTAATTTAGAGATGGATTTTCAGGTGCGTTTGACCATATAATGTATTCTCCACCCAATTCCATAATTTGTTTTTTCCAAAAGTGAGAGGCAGATTTTCCAATTATTTTATTTTCATAGTTGTTTTTAGTAATAATCCATGAACTTTCCTCCATCTCAGATTCTAATTGGTCTTCTTCCCATCCTGTATAGCCTAGAAAGAATCTAATATTATCTTTGTTTATTTTACCTTTATTGATGAGATCTTTCGTAGTTTCATATTCACCTCCCCAATAAATTCCATTGGATATTTCTACACTATTTGGAATCAAATCTGGCACATTATGTATGAAATAAAGATTGTCCTGTTCAACTGGACCACCATTATAAATCTTGAATGATGCCTTGATATCAGGAATCAAATCATTAATTGTATATTTTAGGGGTTTGTTGATGATAAAACCCACAGAACCTTTTTTGTTGTGGTCTGCCAATAAAATAACCGATCTATTAAAAGATAAATCTCCAATTATCGAAGGCTCTGCAATGAGAAGATGCCCTTTTTTTAATTTTTCTGATATCATGGTTATATTTTTAATTAAATTTAAGGAGAAAGTTGAAAATAAACCAAATTTAATCGATAAACTGCATAAAAAAACCTTCCAATGGAAGGTTTTTATTATACTTAAGAAAACTTAAATTAGTTTACAGCACCGTCTAAATCAGCACCAGCTTTAAATTTCACTACATTTTTAGCAGCAATTTTAATAGTTTTTCCTGTTTGTGGATTTCTACCATCTCTTGCAGCTCTTGAAGAAACTGACCAAGATCCAAAACCTACTAAAGATACTCTTCCACCTTTTTTCAAAGTACTACCTACGTTTCCTAAAAATGATTCTAAAGCTAATTTTGCAGCAGCTTTTGTAATTCCTGCATCAGCAGCGATAGCGTCGATTAATTCTGATTTGTTCATAATGTTTAGTTATTAAATGTTGGTTAAAAAAACTTTGTTAATACAACAAAATTAGTAGGAATAACTTCCCTTACAAGCGTTTTGTTTAATTTTAGTTCGTTTTGTTGATAACTTATTTTTTTTGTTCATAAAGTGATGTTAATTCTCTCAAAATCATCAAAAAACACCCATTTTATTGAGGTTAATACGCTTTTGCTTCCTTAGAAAATGTGATTCCATTCAACAATTCTGGCGTACTCATCTTCTTTTTTCCCGGAAACTGTATACTCAACACCTGAACAAAGCCATCTTTTGCAGCAATTTTCATTTCTTTTTTGCTGCAAATCAGGCTTCCAATGGCATGATTATGATGTTCCAATATCATTTTTGCTTCGTGAATTTTTACATTCCATTCTTCGTTTTTATCACTAATAAAACACCAAGCCGAAGGATATGGACTTAAGCCTCTTATTAAGTTGTATATTTCAACAACCGATTTTGTCCAATCTATTTTGCAATTTTCTTTATTTAATTTATAAGCCGTTTTTATTTCAGGATTATCTTTCTGAATAGTTGTAGTTACGTTTCCTTTTTTAATCAATGCTAAAGTCTCCAAAACAGTCTCACTTCCCAACTGCATTAATCGATCGTGCAACTCTCCTGCATTTTCGTCAGGCGGAATTGCTGTTTCAGAACTAAGAATCATCGCTCCTGTATCTATTTTATCATCGATAAAAAAAGTGGTAACTCCGGTTTTTGTATCGCCGTTTATAATTGCCCAATTAATTGGAGCTGCTCCGCGATAATTGGGTAATAAGGAGGCGTGAAGGTTGAATGTTCCTAATTTTGGCATTTTCCAGACCACTTCTGGCAACATCCTGAAGGCAACCACGATTTGCAAATTAACATTTAATGCTTTAAGTTCTGCCAAAAAGCTTTCGTCTTTTAAATTTACTGGCTGTAATAAAGTTAGATTGTTGGTCAAAGCATATTCTTTCACCGCCGAATATTTTATTTTTTGTCCACGACCAGCCGGTTTGTCTGCTGCGGTTATAACACCTACTACATTATAGTTGTTCTTGATTATGGTGTCCAGAATGCCAACGGCAAACTCGGGCGTTCCCATAAATACGATTCGTAATTGCTTCATTATTATTTTAAAGTGTATTTATTGTTTGGTTTTACAGCGATTTTATTGTTTTCCAATAAGTTTTGCAAGGCAAAGATAACATCGTCTTCGGAGTTTTTTGTTAGTTTTTGAATTTCTCTTGAATTCAAGTCTTGTATTTTTAATAATTCAATAATTTTTTCAGAAATTGAAGAAGCATTGGTGGGTTTAGATTTTTTTGAAATGCAATAGGAACAAATTCCACAATCTTTCTCAACTTTTTCTCCAAAATAATTCAGAATCAACTTGCTTTTGCAAACTTTCTTCTCATTTATATAATTCAAGACGGCATCGAATTGGGCGACTTTTTGGCTATTTTGAGTTTCAAGATATTTCGTAACCCTGTTTATGGTTCTTTCGTCTTCGCGAACTTCATTAAAAATAATCGTGGCATCATTATTTTTTTTATGATAATCAATAATGTCAAGTCCTTTCAATTTTTCTAAAATTGGATGAATTACTGTTTCTTCGCAACTTGATTTTTTTGCAATTAAAGATAAATTTATTGCCGTTTGCGATTCATAAATTCCGGGATAAGTTCTAAGAATTGATAAAATAACGGCTTCCTCATTTGGATTCAAACTCATATATCGAATCACTTCTTTGGACGGAATCACAAATTGCATCGTGATTTTCTCCGAATATTCTTGGGACAAACTCAAAATTCCTTGACGATCCAAAAACTGAATTGCGTTGAAAGTCTTCAAGGTTGGAAATCCATATTTTTGGCAAAAATGATTCAAATTGAACGAAAATTGTTCGTTAATTCCTTCTCCGTAAGCGATCTGGAAATACGTACACAATTTGATGTAAATCTGCGTAAGAATCTTTTTGTCTGGCAACACGTTAATGAATTGACTTTGCGCTTGAGCCTTGTCAGAAGGGCTTGTGAGGAGCACTGCAAAGGCTTTTTCTTCATTTCTACCAGCGCGACCGGCTTCCTGATAATAACTTTCAATGCTTTCGGGAAGATGAATATGAATCACCGTTTTTACATTTGATTTGTCAATTCCCATTCCAAAAGCATTGGTCGCAACCATTATCTGCACTTCTTCATTCATCCACAGACTCATATTCTTCTCTTTCTCCTTAATCGATAATCCGCCGTGATAATAAGTGGCTTTAAATCCTAAGGATTGCAATTGTGAGGCTGTTTCCGAGCAAGATTTCCTGTTTCTGACATATATAATAGAAGGTTGCGGATTCTTCTTCAGGATTTGCTCCATTCGATACAACTTGTCTTCAACTTCAAAAACCATATAAGCTATATTTTTTCTGGCAAATGATTTCTTGAAAATGGCAGGTTTCTCTAATCCTAATTGAAGAATTACATCTTCAAGAACTCGATTTGTTGCCGATGCAGTAAGTGCCAAAAATGGAACTTTTGGGAAATGAGTTTTTAAATTTGCTATCTTCAAATAAGCAGGACGAAAATCGTGTCCCCATTGTGATACACAATGTGCTTCGTCAATGGCAATTAAATTAATGGGTAAATTTTTTATGCGTTCTAAAATCCAGTCGGATTGCAAGCGTTCCGGTGATAAATACAAGAATTTATAATTGCCAAATTCGCAATTGTCCAAAAGCGTAATCATTTCGTCAGCCTGAATTCCGCCAGTCAAAGCAATGGCTTTTATATCGAGCTTTTGCAACCTTTGTACTTGGTCTTTCATCAAGGCTACCAATGGCGAAATAACCAGACAAATTCCTTCTTTCATAAGGGCGGGAACTTGAAAACAAATCGATTTCCCACCACCCGTTGGCATCAGCCCAAAAGTGTCTTTTCCCTCCAAAACCGAATTGATAATTTCGTTTTGTGGCGACCTAAATTCGTCGTGTTTCCAGTATTTTTGAAGAATTGCTAATGCTTCAGACATTAAATAGGAGTTGTTGTTTAGCCAATAAAAATTAAAAACTCAAAGTTTAAATCTCCTAAATTATCTAGAAATTTCATCTAAGATAAATAAAATTCTATTATCAAGAGTATCCTTCGGAACTTCTATGAGTTCGTAGCCATAATTTTGATAGGTTTCTGTAAGATGATTGTGAATGAGTTTTGCCTGTTCGAAGTTCTCGTATCGGGCTTCATCGCTTATATATATTTCCTCCCAAGGCGGAAGAATAAAGATTTTTGTGTATAAATTTTCGCGACAAGCCAAGTCAAAATGAGTAGGATAACTGTCACCAATATAATGCATATAAGCCAAAACGTCAGGAATTCCTCTGTCGATAAAAACAACTTCGTGAGTTTCTTTTAAAGCCTTTTTAAATTGTTTTCTTCTTCCCTCCAATAGTAATTCACTGAAAAGCAAAGGGTTTTCAAGAAATAATTGTTCGACACCTTGTTTTTTTGCTTCCAAGGTAACTTGTCTGGAGATTTCCGGATAACAGCAAAATCCTTTGCCTGCCAATCCATCGATAATTGTACTTTTCCCAGTTCCTGGTCCACCAATGATGACTATGATTTCTTTATTCACGTTTTCCAAATATGGCGCAAATTTACCTAAAGTTATCCGGATTTCGAAAGATTATTTAGAGTAATAAGGTTCTTTATTTTTGAAAATCCTAAAGCCTAAATTCTATCCCGAAAGCTTTCGGGACTAAAATCAAAACTGTATATTTGCTTTTATTTTTTATTAAAGAATGGACGACGAAAAAGAAAAAGAGATCAGAGAGTTTTATGACAGATTAAAAGTAGAGTTGGATTTGAGCAATTCTTGGCCAGCTTTATATTTGTATAAATTTATTGTACCAACTGATGAGGACAATATTGTACGCGTCGAAGAAGCTTTTGATTGTATGGGAGCTGTTATAAAAACCACAAAATCCAAAACTGGGAAATTCACGAGTATATCTGTTGATGTTATGATGAAAGATTCTCAAGAAATAATTGATAAATACATTGAAGTTTCTACAATTAAAGGCATAATTTCCCTTTAAATATCAAAAATTATAAATTCGAATATGAATTCAAAATATATTAAAGAAAACGCAAACGATGTTGTTCATCATTTGGAATATAATGCGGAGAGAGATCATTTGATTATTCCGGAATACGGTCGTCATTTGCAAAAATTGATTGACCAGGCAACTGCTATTGAAGATATAGAAGAGCGAAACAAAGCGGCAAAATACATCATACAAGTTATGGGAAGTTTGAACCCTCATTTGCGTGACGTGCCTGATTTTCAGCATAAATTATGGGATCAAATCTTCATAATGTCTGATTTCAAATTGAATGTAGATTCGCCTTATCCTGTGCCAACTCGTGAAGTATTACAATTAAAACCGGATATTTTAAAATACCCGCAAAATTTTCCAAAATACAGATATTATGGCAACAACATTAAGTATATGATTGATGTTGCTAATAAATGGGAGGACGGCGAGATGAAAAATGCATTGGTAAAAGTAATTGCCAATCATATGAAAAAGTCTTATTTAAGTTGGAATAAAGACACGGTAAAAGATGATGTCATTTTTGAACATTTATATGAATTGTCAGGAGGAAAATTGAATATGCTTCAAAGTACCGAAGAACTTTTGACCACCACAGATTTATTGAGAACAAACAAACGAGTGTCCAATAAAATAACTCCTGCCGGGCAACCAAAAATTCAAAGCAACAAGAATATTAAAGCCGGGAAGTCAAATCCTACGCATAAAAACCAAAACAGAAAACCTTTGTAAAACAGTTATGTGTTATAGGTTATGTGTTCGATGTTGACAACCCATAACCCAAAACCCATAACCCATAACCTAAAAAAAAATGGGAATATTCAAAATAGAAGGCGGTTTTGCACTTAAAGGTGAAATCACTCCACAGGGAGCAAAAAACGAGGCATTGCAAATATTGTGCGCTATATTATTGACTCCTGAAAAGGTGACTATCAATAACATTCCAGACATAATTGACGTAAATAAACTGATTACACTTTTGGGAAATTTAGGGGTAAAAATCCAAAAAATTGGATCTGGGTCCTATACTTTTCAAGCTGATGAAGTAAATGTAAATTATCTTGAAACCGAAGCCTTCAAAAAAGAAGGAGGTTCACTTCGAGGTTCTATTATGATTGTTGGTCCACTTTTGGCACGATTCGGAAAAGGATATATTCCAAAACCGGGTGGCGATAAAATTGGACGAAGAAGATTGGATACTCATTTTGAAGGATTCATCAATCTTGGAGCAAAATTCCGTTACAATAGAGAAGACCATTTTTACGGAGTTGAAGCTCCTAATGGATTGAAAGGCGCCGATATGTTACTTGACGAAGCTTCCGTAACAGGAACAGCAAATATTGTTATGGCTGCAGTTTTAGCCAAAGGAAAAACAACAGTTTACAATGCGGCTTGCGAACCTTATTTGCAACAATTGTGTAAAATGTTGAATGCAATGGGAGCAAAAATCACCGGAGTTGGTTCTAATTTATTGACCATCGAAGGAGTTGAAAGTCTTGGAGGTTGTGTGCATAGAATTCTTCCTGATATGATAGAAATTGGAAGCTGGATAGGACTTGCCGCAATGACCAGAAGCGAAATTACGATTAAAGATGTGAGTTGGGAAAACCTTGGACTTATTCCAAATGTTTTTAGAAAACTGGGAATTACTTTAGAAAAAAAAGGCGACGATATTCATATTCCTGCACACAAAGACGGTTATCAGGTAAAAACTGATATTGACGGTTCTATTCTTACTGTTTCTGATGCGCCTTGGCCTGGATTTACACCCGATTTATTGAGCATTGTTCTCGTTGTGGCGACACAAGCCAAAGGTGATGTTCTTATTCATCAAAAAATGTTCGAAAGCAGATTATTTTTCGTTGATAAATTGATTGATATGGGTGCCAAAATCATTTTGTGTGATCCACACAGAGCGGTTGTTATTGGTCACGATTTCAAATCACAACTGAAAGCCACAACAATGTCTTCACCAGATATTAGAGCAGGAATTTCATTATTGATTGCGGCGCTTTCGGCAAAAGGAACAAGTACCATTCAAAATATCGAACAGATTGATAGAGGTTACGAACGAATTGATGAACGATTGAGAGCCATTGGAGCGAAAATTGTAAGAGCCTAGTTAAAGAAAATACCCAAATGACAAACGAACAAACTGCGGTAAAAGCAACTTATTTTAGTATTGCAAGTAATGCATCATTGGCCGCAATTAAAGGGTTGGCCGGTTTTTTTGGAAATTCATATGCTTTGACAGCGGATGCAATTGAATCTACTACCGATATATTTTCTTCATTATTAGTATTGTTTGGAATCAAATATTCAAACAAACCGGCTGACGATAATCATCCTTATGGTCACGGTCGTGCCGAACCATTAGTCACTTTTCTAGTTGTTGGTTTTTTAATTACTTCAGCCACAATTATTGCTTATGAAAGCATCAACAATATTGGAACACCCCACGAATTGCCAAAATCTTGGACGTTAATTGTTCTTGGAACAATAATTTTATGGAAAGAATATTCATTCCGTTTGGTAATGAAACGAAGCAAAGAATCAAATAGTTCCTCCTTAAAAGCCGATGCTTGGCATCATAGAAGCGATGCAATAACATCGGTTGCCGCATTTATTGGAATTTCCATTGCACTGATTTTGGGAAAAGGATACGAATCTGCCGATGATTGGGCTGCACTTTTTGCAGCAGGATTCATATTTTACAATAGTTATTTAATCTTCAGACCTGCGCTTGGAGAAATTATGGACGAACATTTGTATGAAGACTTAGTTGTCGAAATTAGAAAAGTCTCCCTTCAAGTGAATGGAATTGTCTATACTGAAAAATGTTTTATTCGTAAAGCGGGAATGAAATACCACGTTGATTTGCACGCGGTTGTAAATGCAAATATTACCGTAAAAGAAGGACACGAAATCTCTCATTTGCTGAAAGATACTTTGCGAAACGAAATTCCGGAATTAGGTCACGTTTTGATTCATATTGAACCTTCTGATTATTGAAAATTAAATTTTTTACTCCAAAACATCTAAAATTTTCAAACCAAAAACAACTCCATCTTCTTGAACCCCGTTTTGATAAGACTGAACATAATCAAAACGAAATAACTTAAATTTTCCAAAACCAAGATTGTCCAATCCAATCGTAAACTCTGAATATGGTTTTGTATTTGGAACCGCAAGAGCGTGAAATCCGAAAACCAAAGTGGAATTTAATTTATTCAATAAAGGGATTTTATTCATAATATACCCTTTGTCATTGTGTTCTAAATGGGCTTCAAAATAGGCGTCATTTGTGCTGTTTGAATAATAGGGCAATAAGTTAAAAACGTCCAAATAGCGGTCGCTGGTTCCCACGTGTGTTCTGTTTCCGTTGAAATGTTTGTAGTCAACGAACGAGATGTTATCGCCGTGAATAAAAGTTCCCGCTTTCAAGTTAATTCCCAATGTTCCCTTGTTTCCGGCATTAAAATCATATTTGATTTGACCTGTAATCAATTGGAATTCATATTTTTTTTCATTGGAAACAAAAGCATTTTCATAGCCAAAATACAGAGTTGGGTATTTATCATTTCGGATATTTATTTTTCCGTCAGGTCTTGAAATGTATTTGTTTCCAAAATTTATTCTGGCAAAAACAGAAGCTTTTGTGAGATGATGTTCTTCAAATGTTGGAGTCAAATTATCGTCAGGCAACAACGGATTATTAGAACTGTAAACGTCGTCACTTTTGATAAAAGCTTGGTCTGTGGTGTTGAACAAAGGTTTTCGTTGTTGGTATTCTAATGTCCCTTTCAAATAAAAATTATTGCCAACATCTTGTCCATAAGTTGCATTTGCAAATTCCTTGTTGTACAATTTCATATAATTGTCAACGAAAAATAAGGTACTCACAGAATTTATGAATTTTGTAATGGGTTCTTCGGGATTGAATTGGTTTACCTTGCTTCCACCAGAAACGGTAAGTGTTGCATAATTTTGGTTGTTGAAGCGATGATAATAATCTCCGGTAACTCTCAATCTGTCATCAGAAAAACCATAATTAAACTTGGTACTTATGGAAGTCAATTTTCCTTTTTCTTCTTCCTCATTCCAATTTCTGAAAGAAAATCCCGAATCCAGATTCCAGCCCTGAACCGTGTTGAAACTCAATGACGATAAATTGAGTAACCCATCATACCCAAAAGATTTTTTTTGGCTGCTGTTTTTCCAATGATAACCGGTGATTGGACTGTGAAATTTGAATTTATTTCCTTTCTTGTCAATAGAATCCAAATAAGTTTTTGAGTTTCGAACGTTGTGAACGCTGTCTTTTTTTGTGTAATCCGTATTCTCTTCGATGGTAAGCGGAATGGGTCTGATTTTATTCCAAAAAAGAGTGTCTTTTTTGTTGGAATTATTTTCAAAACTTACAATTTCATTAGTGAAAGTCTTTTTGGCAAACGCTTTTTCGAATTCATAATTACTGTAAACATAAGAGAATTTTCCGTTGAATTTTATTCCAAAAGCACCAGCCGAAAATTCAAGACTTTGGGCATTTTTTGCCCAAATATGATTGTTTTTGTTGTAACTAAAATTTTGTTTTAAATTCATTTTATCAACAAATTCCTGATGCATTCGATAGCCTTTTATGTCTAAATCTACTGCATAAATTGCCCAAGAGTCTTCGACAATGTAAATATATCCTTCAAAAACGGGTTCGGCATCTCGTTTTGCAATGACCTTTATTTTATTGATCATCAAATTATTTTCGTCCTGAAAAGTGCCTTCTAATTTATATTTATAATAGTTGAAAGCATTATTGGCAATTGGCGAAATCATTTTGCTGCCAAAGTCCAAAGTATTGTCATAAAAGTCATAAATCGTCGCTCTTGCTGTGTTGTAGCTGAACCCTTTGTTGTCTCCGCTTACTTTTGAAGCAATAATCCGTTCTTTTAAATTGTCGGGTTTTTCAAAAATAATTTTTGATACGGTTTCTGATAAATAGATAATTCCGGTTCCAGTTGAATCGACAGCGCCATCTAAATCACCAATTTTTTGTCCCAATATTTTTTTGGGTAAATCTTTGACCTTAAAAATTCCTCGTGAATAAAAATCGGCTTTGAAATGAGCCGTTTTTTCGGAATTTTCTTTTTTGTTGGCAATTGCGTGGCGGATTACAGCATTGGCTGGATTATCTTTTGTGTTGATTACAACTTCAGAAAGCGATAAACTTTCTTCAATTAATTTTATGTTTTGAGTAAAAGGAAATTTGTCAATTGTAACTGTTATTTTCTGTGTTTTGAATCCTAAATATTGGAAAATAATGGTGTGTTTCCCCAAAGTCTTAATATTCAATTCATAATTTCCTAGCTCGTTTGAGGAAGTTCCGTTGTATGTATTTTCTTCTAAAACTGTTACAAGAGAAAGTGGAATTCCTTTGTTGTCAGTAATAGTTCCTCTAATTTGTGCTAATGAAAAAAACGAAAATAAAAGGGAAAATAGCAAGTAGAAATTTTTCATCCAGTAATTTTTTCCTACAAATATACAAGTAGGAATAAATTACAATCATAAAATTATGTTATTTTAACCCGTTGGGTGTAATTATCGCAACCGTCTGTTCGAGTGTTTATTGTGTAGTAAAACGGAACAAAAATGTATCGAGAACCGTTTTTAATAAAATTTCTCTTGTTCTCGATACGATTTTCTATCGAAAATCACTCGAACTGACGAAAAATTATTATCAAAAACTAATTACACCCAACGGGTTATTTTACTAAAAGTCTGAAATGCTTTTATAGTTGGAAGAAACTATAAAAAAGATAATACAGCCAATTCATAGCTTTTCATTCCAAAACCCAGAATTACACCTTTGGCATTGCCAGAAATATAGGATTGATGGCGGAAACTTTCTCGTGAAAAAGTATTCGAAATATGCACTTCAACTACCGGAGTTGTTATGGCTTTTATGGCATCGCCAATGCCTATGGAAGTATGAGTATAAGCACCTGCATTTAGAATTATGCCGTCATAAGAAAAACCAAATTCCTGAATTTTACCAATCAATTCGCCTTCGATATTACTTTGGTAATATGTTAATTCTACTTTTGGAAATTTGCTTTTTAAGGTTTCTAGATAATCTTCAAAAGTTTGGCTTCCGTAAACTTCTGGTTCCCGTTTCCCTAATAAGTTGAGGTTTGGTCCGTTGATGATGATGATTTTCATAATTCTTATTTTGGTAAAAATAAAAAAACCGTTCGAATTACGAACGGTTTTAAGAGACTTATTATTTTTAATTTATTAGAACATAAGACCTGCCGAAAGTTGAAGAACAGAATTTTTTGTTTCAGCAGTTGTTGATACTTCCGTCAATCCTAAAACATATCTTCCTTGAATAAAGATGCTTTTGGTGAGTTTTAAACCCAATCCGGCATCAAGTGCAAAGTCAAATGTATTTGGGTCGTAGAGTGTAAAATCGCCTTTTTTGTTCAATAAAAAGGATGCCTGAGGACCCAATTCAAGACTAAATGATTTGCCTAAATATATTTTTGCCAAAACAGGAATAGCAATATATCCCAGTTCATTTTTAAAATCGCCCAATGCGGTTTTATACGTTGCTCCTTGTGTGGTGTATAACAACTCCGGCTGAATTGCAAATTTATCCAATAACTTAATTTCTGCCACTAAACCTCCGTGATAGCTGGTTATAGCATCGGTTTGAATTGAAGAACCAGTTAAGTTTGCGTAATTTACTCCGGCTTTTACGCCTAATTGTAATATCTGTGCCTGAACATTTACTGATAAAGCAAGAAGTAAAACGGCAACTAAAATTGTTTTTTTCATAATAAGTTTTTTTTAAAATTTGTTTAAAGATTTGGACTAATAGTTAAAACTCTTAAATTTAATAATTATTGTAATTTATATTTTAGGATGATAAGCATTGAAGGAAAAAAATATATCATTAAGGTGGTATTCCTGATAAAATTAAATTTAAACAGCTAACAGTCAAAATATTATATAATTTCGGTTAATAATTTTGTTCATAAATATGTTTAATGAAGTAAGGTCTCTTATTTTAAATCTCTAATTTTAATAAGAAATTTTATTATTAATTTTAAACAACAAAATTATGAAAAAAATTATTTTTACTGTAGCGGCAATTTTCGTATTCGGATTTGCAAACGCTCAAGACAAAGAGGTTACAAACAATGGTTTCTCTAAAGGAAACAAGTTTCTTGAAGGAAGTTTTAGCTTTCGATCAGGTGACGTTGAAGACAGTTGGGCATTTACCCCAAAAATGGGATATATGCTCGATGATAAATGGGCTATTGGTGGTTTTTTAGCTTTAGCAGGAACAGATGATAAAGCTAATAACAAAACTGGGACTTTCGGTATTGGTGCTTTTGCGCGTTACTATTTCTTGTCTTTAGGGGAAAGTAAAAGTTTCCAGGCTTATGGAGAGTTTGGCTTAGGGTATTCTTCTGTCTCAAATGATCCAAATGTAGGTAGTAAGACTACAGATAGTGCAATGAATGCTAATATTGATTTAGGAATGAATTATTTCTTTACTTCTCATTGGGCTGCGACATTTGAATTAGCAAACATCTTAAGTTATAACAATGTTAATCCAGAAACTGGTTCTAATTCAAGTGATTTAAATGTAAATGTTAATCTGTTTAATAATATTTTCGCTCAGCCACAATTTGGATTATTATACAAATGGTAATCTGACTTCGATTAAATTTTTTTAAAAACCATTCAAGTTGTTGGATGGTTTTTTTATAAAATTAAAGAGAGGAATTTATTTTGAAGTTGGAATTTTTGTACAATAATAAAATAACATATAAAGTTCAGTCAATTAAACTGTTGTGAGTTTAAATATTCTTATTTTGTTAATAATTATGAATGTATAAAGTTTTTTTTATTGGTTTAAATTTCTAATTTTAACAAGAAATTATAACTATTAATTTTAAACAAAAAATTATGAGAAAAATTATTTTATTAGCACTTTTAACTTTGGCTGTTGCCAATGGTTATTCGCAAGAAAAAGGAAAGTTTAGAGTTGGTTTAGATTTTGGATTTGTACCATCTAATGGAGGTGGAGGAGGAATGATTTCTATTGAGCCTAAATATAATTTAACTGATAATATGAATGTTGGATTGAGACTGGGCGGAGCAGGAATAGCCAAAGATGTTCAAACTAATACTGGCCAATCTACAACAGCAAAAATTTCAGCAAATGGTTCTTTTGTTGGGACTTATGATTATTATATCCATATGGGAACAATGTCTTTTGTTCCTTATTTAGGAGTTGGTTTTGGATATTATGAAATCGCGAATATTGAATTTGATGATTCCAGTACAAGTTCAGGAACCACATCAAACCCTGCTTCAACTGGTGAAATGGGAGGATTAATTAGGGGAGGATTTGAATGGGGGAAATTTAGAATGGGTGTTGAATATAATTTTGTACCAGATTCTAAACTACAAGATTCTAGCGGGAATGTTACAAATGTTACTGTTGCAAATTCTTATCTCGGAATTCATTTAGGATTTTATCTTGGCGGCGGAAAATGGGGAAGAAAAGCCCAGTAATTATATGTACAGTTTTATAACCACGGCATTGTCGTGGTTTTTTTATGTTTAAAAATACCTTTCCTTTGTAAAATGAATTGGAAAACTTATGTCAAAAGCTATCAGTCTTATCTCAGGATTGAAAGAGGTTTATCGAAAAATACGATAGACAATTATTCTTTTGATATTGAGCGCTTGTGCCTTTATTTGGAAGAAAACGCCATTTCGGTTTCGCCAATAAAAATAAATGAAGAAACTATCCAACAGTTCATTTACAGTGTTTCAAAAGAAGTAAATCCACGATCGCAAGCCAGGATAATTTCGGGATTAAAAAGTTTTTTTAGCTATTTAATCTTCGAAGATTATCGTGCCGACAACCCAATGGAATTGATTGAAACCCCAAAAACCGGCAGAAAACTTCCCGATACTTTGTCTGTTAATGAAATAGATTCTTTAATTGCTGCTATTGATTTGGCTTCTAATGAAGGCGAACGGAATCGAGCGATGTTAGAAACGTTATATGGCTGCGGACTTCGAGTTTCAGAATTAGTTTCGCTAAAAATTTCAGATTTATTTTTTGACGAAGGATTTATCAAAATTACAGGAAAAGGAAATAAACAACGTTTTGTTCCTGTTGGAAATTTAACCCAAAAATATATTCAAATTTATAAAGACTATAAGCGAACCGATTTGAATATAAAGAAAGGTTTTGAAGACACTTTATTCTTAAACAGAAGGGGGAATCAGCTTTCCAGAGCGATGATTTTTACAATAATCAAAGATTTGGCAGTCAAAATAGATTTAAATAAAAGTATCAGCCCACATACTTTGCGGCATTCCTTTGCTACGCATCTTCTTGAAAATGGTGCCGATTTGCGTTCTATCCAATTGATGCTTGGACACGAATCAATTACAACAACAGAAATTTATGTACATCTGGACCGAAAATTTTTGACAGAAGTTATGAATACTTTTCATCCTAGAAAATAGTTTTTATAAAAAAAAGACTTGCCAATTTTTCAATTAACAAGTCTTATATTTTAGATTATCATTTCTTCTATTATAGAAGACGATAGATCTATTTAGCAATATTTACTGCTCTGGTTTCTCTAATTACGGTAACTTTTACCTGACCCGGATAGGTCATTTCAGTTTGTATTTTTTGTGAAATTTCGAAAGATAAAGTAGCTGCATTATCATCAGACACTTTTTCGCTTTCCACAATTACACGTAGTTCTCTACCAGCTTGAATCGCATAAGCATTTTTCACTCCACTGAATCCATACGCCACTTCTTCTAAATCTTTCAGACGTTGTATGTAAGAATCCAAAACTTGTCTTCTTGCTCCTGGTCTAGCACCTGAAATCGCATCACAAACTTGAATGATTGGAGACAATAATGATTTCATTTCGATTTCGTCGTGGTGAGCACCGATAGCGTTACAAACTTCTTCTTTTTCACCATATTTTTCAGCCCATTGCATTCCTAATAAAGCGTGAGGTAAATCACTTTCGGCATCCGGAACTTTACCAATATCGTGCAATAAACCAGCTCTTTTGGCCAATTTTACATTCAATCCTAATTCGGCTGCCATAATTCCACAAAGCTTGGAAACTTCGCGGGAGTGTTGCAATAAATTTTGTCCATAAGAAGAACGGTATTTCATTCGACCCACGACTTTGATCAATTCAGGATGTAAACCGTGGATACCTAAATCGATTACGGTACGTTTACCAACTTCAATAATTTCATCATCAATTTGTTTGGTAGTTTTGGCTACAACTTCTTCAATACGAGCCGGGTGAATACGTCCGTCAGTCACCAATTTGTGCAAAGCCAAACGTGCTATTTCTCTACGAACTGGGTCAAAACAAGAAAGAATAATTGCTTCAGGTGTATCATCAACAATGATTTCTACGCCGGTTGCGGCTTCGATCGCTCTAATGTTTCTGCCTTCACGACCAATGATTCTTCCTTTAACATCGTCAGATTCGATGTTGAATACAGATACGCAGTTTTCTACTGCTTCTTCTGTTCCAACTCTTTGGATGGTGTTGATGATGATTTTCTTGGCTTCTTGCTGTGCCGTTAATTTGGCTTCTTCAATAGTGTCCTGAATGTGAGACATAGCTTCGGTTTTGGCTTCAGCTTTCAAACCTTCAATCAATTGATTTTTGGCATCTTCAGTTGATAAACCAGAAATAACCTCTAGTTGTTGAAGCTGACTTTTGTGCAATCTGTCAACTTCTGCTTGTTTTTTGTCTAAAACTTCTATTTTAGAATTGTATTCTAAAGTTTTAGCTTCAAAATCGTCATTTATCTTCTTTGCTTTTGATAATTCATTTGAAATTTGAGATTCTTTGTCTCTAATTCTTTTTTCGACTTCAGCCATCTTTTGGTCACGAGAAAGAATTACTTGCTCATGTTCTGACTTTAATTCGATAAATTTTTCTTTTGCTTGAAGAATTTTGTCTTTTTTGATGTTTTCGGCTTCAAGGTTCGCATCTTTTAAGATCGATGCAGCTTCCTTTTTTGCTCTTTTGATCAAATTAGAGTTGTTGCTTTTCTCTATTGTTTTGGCAATACCAAAACCTCCTGCAATACCAGCAATTGCTGAAATAATTATTGTTAAAATGTCCATGTTTATCTAAATTTAGTATATAAAAAAGCCTACATTAGGTTGCTTGAATAAACTCGGAAATACAAGTTTTGAGCTAACTCGTTGTTCAAGCTTCCAAACTGAATTGGCTTGCTATAGTAACGATGATTTGCTCATTCTAAATTGTTAGTGTTGAGTTTACCAAATATGAACTAATGTAGGCAGTATCTTAGTTTCTGTAAAGAACGTGTTTAATCGCTGAGATATTGATCTAAAAGCGAATTGATTTTTTTAATTCTTTCGATAGTTGCTACGCCATCGATGGCATTATCAATTTGTTTTTGTTCTGTTTGAGAGGCAAATTGCAAAGCACACATTGCTAATACATCTTGCTTGTCACGAACGGCATAATTTTCTTCAAATTGCTTTATCATAGTATCAATTTTTTTCGAAGCACTTCTAAGTCCTTCTTCCTGTGAGAGTTCCACGGTTAATGGATATACTCTGTCCGCAATCGATATCTTAATTTTAAGCTTTTCGTCCATATCTTTTACTAATCTGATAGCTGGGCTATGCAGTAATCAATTTCACGAATTAATGAATTTATTTTAAGCTTTGTTTCTCTTTTATTATCCTCACTGCCAAGTAGCACGTTAGCTATTTTAAGTGTCTCATACTGTGCTTTTAAGGCTTCAATCTCTTGAGATTGAGTTTGTATGATAGTTGCAGATTTTGTTAATTCAATTTTCAAATCTTGAGATTTTTTCTCCAAACTATTTATTTTTGTAAATAGCTTTTCAATCTTATTTTCAAGAGTATCAATTATTTCTGCAATTACACTCATATTATATCCTACGTATTACTTAATCTTACAAAGTTAGTATTCCTTTTTATTTTTACAATATTTTAGGGGCTTTTTTATCCTAAAAAAATCAATCATCTGTATAACAGCAAATTAACATCAAACAAAACCATGTTTTATAAAATAAAAATAATAAAATTTTATAAAATACTGATAATTAAAATATTAATAAATATCGCCATATTATTTTTCTACTGAAAAACACCAGATTTCAGCTTAAAAAAACAGTATTAATTGCAGTTTTTACAGTAACATTTTAATGAGATATTAATTCAACAAGGATCAAGAAACGAATTGAATTGATACGAAAATATAGATTGAACGAACAAGATTATTACTCTCATGAAGTAAAACCATAAACCGAGAAGTCAAAATAGAATTTTTTAATCATCGTGTCATTCAATAAATCTAAACTAGCAATAGTAACATAAAAAAATATTGAGCAGTAGATACGATTTTTAGAGT
>Ga0208508_1000154_pt1 | contig 19476 bp, 22 predicted proteins | sample LakWasMeta1_LOW4_2_FD_183853 | JGI IMG/M metagenome (GOLD analysis project Ga0208508, IMG submission 183853) | Freshwater sediment methanotrophic microbial communities from Lake Washington under simulated oxygen tension - Sediment Metagenome... | ecosystem: Environmental > Aquatic > Freshwater >...
GAACCTAACACCCAAGACCTAAAATATGAAAAACATTGCCATCATTATGGGCGGATATTCAAGCGAATATAAAATCTCCTTAATCAGCGGAAACGTCGTCTATCAATTTCTTGACAAAACAAAATTCAACGGATTCCGCATCCATATTTTCAAAGAAAAATGGGTTTATGTCGATGATAAAGACACCGAATTTCCTATCGATAAAAACGATTTTTCGACTACTGTAAACGGAACTAAAATCACTTTTGACTGTGTTTTCAACGCCATTCACGGAACTCCGGGCGAAGATGGTTTGATGCAAGCCTATTTTGAATTAATTGGAATGCCGCAAACTTCCTGCGATTATTATCAATCGGCATTGACTTTCAACAAACGTGATTTGCTTTCGGTTTTGAAACCTTATGGAATCAAAACTGCTACTTCTTATTATTTAAATAAAGGCGAACATATCGATACTGCCGAAATCGTAAAAACTGTTGGCTTGCCTTGTTTCGTGAAACCAAATAAATCGGGTTCCAGTTTTGGAATTTCGAAAGTAAAAACAGCTGCTGAATTACCAATCGCCATTGAAGTCGCCTACAAGGAAGACAACGAAATCATCATCGAAAGTTTCCTTGACGGAACCGAAGTTTCTGTCGGAGTCATCAATTACAAAGGAATTGTAACCGTTTTACCCATCACCGAAATTGTTTCGGAAAATGATTTCTTCGATTATGAAGCCAAATACCAAGGAAAATCTCAGGAAATTACGCCTGCCAGAATCTCTGACGAAATGACAAAAAGAGTAAGCGAAGTCGCAAAACGCGCCTACGAAGTACTGAAAATGAAAGGCTTTTCCAGAAGTGAATTTATCTTTGTGGACGGTGAACCTTATATGCTCGAAATGAACACCATTCCCGGTCTCACCACCGAAAGTTTGATTCCGCAACAAGCCAAGGCCGCCGGAATTTCATTGGAAGATTTGTTTAGTAATGCGATAGAATTGGCTTTGCCTAATCAATAAACTATGAACAAAAGCAGACTCGAAGCCTTTAGCGATGGCGTTTTAGCCATTATCATCACCATAATGATATTGGAAATAAAAGTGCCGGAAGACAATACTTTCGAATCTTTGAAACCATTAATTCCTGTTATTTTGAGTTATGTTTTGAGCTTTGCTTATGTGGGTATTTACTGGAATAACCATCACCATATGTTTCAGGTTGTAAAAAAAGTTAGTGGTTCAATTTTATGGGGCAATCTTTTTTTACTTTTTTGGTTGTCCTTAATTCCTTTTGGCACAAGTTGGATTGGTTCTCAACATTTTGCTGCTGTTCCAATGAGTGTTTATGGATTTATTTTGCTAATGTGTGCTATTTCTTATACTTTGCTTCAAAATAAAATTATAAAACTCGAAGGCAAGGACTCAATCTTATACAAAGCTGTTGAAAAAGATAAAAAAGGTAAAATATCATTGGCGTGTTATATTTCAGCAGTTCCTTTGGCGTTTGTTTCGCCTTGGATTTCCGGATTACTTTACACCACAGTGGCGTTGATTTGGATTATTCCGGACGCAAGAATTGAAAGACAAATAAATAAAAATTAAAATGAGAAAAGCTATTTTTCCGGGATCGTTTGATCCAATAACTTTAGGTCACGAAGATATTATCAGAAGAGGAATTCCCTTATTTGACGAAATTGTAATTGCCATTGGTGTCAATGCCGAGAAAAAATATATGTTTTCACTCGATGAGAGAAAACGTTTTGTCGAAGAAACTTTTAAAAACGAACCAAAGGTTACAGTCATTGTTTATGAAGGATTAACGATTGATTTATGTCACAAAATCAAAGCTAATTTTATCCTGCGAGGACTTCGAAATCCGGCAGATTTTGAATTCGAAAAAGCAATTGCCCACACCAACAGACGATTATCCAAAATAGAAACCGTATTTTTATTGACTGCAGCAAAAACGTCATTTATCAGTTCCAGCATTGTGAGAGATGTGCTTCGCAACGGCGGTGAATATGAATTATTGGTTCCAGATTCCGTAAGAGTAAAAAAATAGTTTTCAGTTGTCATCTCGAGCGCAGTCGAGAGACAGTTTTCAATTGTTCAAAAATCCTAAAACCTCACAGGTTTTAAAAAGCCTGTGAGGTTTTCCATAACAACTAATCCTTCAATATAAATTTAAATTTGCAAAAAGTGCCATTTAATGCTACTTTTGCAAAAAAATTAAAGACATAAACAACAGAATGGAAAGAACATTAAATAAACGTAGCGGATCTCAATGTGAACTTTGCGCAGCAACCGAAAACTTAAAAGTATATACAGTTTTACCAACAAAAAAAGGAGGAGCCGACGAAAGTATTTTAGCTTGCAGTACTTGTATTGACCAAATTGAGAATCCGGCAAATGTAGATTTAAACCATTGGAGATGCTTAAACGACAGTATGTGGAGCGAACACACCGCAGTTCAAGTAGTTGCCTGGAGAATGTTGAGCAGAATGCGTGCAGCAGGTTGGCCAAAAGAATTGCTGGATATGATGTATTTAGATGAGGATACTTTAGCTTGGGCACAAGCAACCGGAGAAGGCGAAGAAGATGAAAACAAAGTGATTCACAGAGATGTAAACGGAGTAATTCTTGCCACTGGCGATTCAGTAGTCTTGATTAAAGATTTGAAAGTAAAAGGTTCCAGTATGGTTGCCAAACAAGGAACTGCGGTTCGTAATATCAGACTGGATCACGAAAACGCCGAATATATTGAAGGTAGAGTAGATGGGCAAACCATTGTAATTATCACACAATACGTGAAGAAAGTATAGTAGTCAATAACTACTTTTAAATCATAAAATCGTTAACAGTTATAGTTGTGCTGTTAACGATTTTTTTATATCCTATTTACTGAACACTCAAAACTGAACACTGAACACTAATCTTCCTCTTTCTTTATCACCTTTCTTGCAACTTCAATTTTGAATTTCTTGCCTTTCATTTTTTCATCCTTGATATTATAAAGCAAGTCTTTTACTTTATTGAATTTTACTGCGGCAAACGAAATAAAGTCCTTCACTTCGATTAATCCCAAGTCGCCTTTTTCGAGTTTTCCTTTTTGGGAAAAGAAACCCACAACATCAATTTTATTCAATTTATTTTTCTTTCCACCACTGATGTAGATAGTTTGGAATTCGGGTGGTTTTGGCAAAGTTGTGCTGTTTTCTACTTTCAAAGCTTGCATTCCGTAATCAATATAGTCCAGCTTTTTTTCGCTTTCGTGTGTAATGATATAGGCTGTTCCGGATGCTAACATTCGAGCAGTTCTTCCGTTCCTATGGGTAAATTCATCTTCCTTTAAAGGCAAATGATAATGAATTACGTGTTTCATTTCGGGAATATCGAGTCCACGTGCTGCCAAATCTGTTGTGATTAAATAACTCACACTTCCGTTTCTGAACTGGATTAAAGCGCGTTCGCGTTCGTCCTGATCCATTCCGCCGTGATAATATGTGGCATAAATTCCTTTTTCGTTCAAGGTGTCACTAATGCGTTCTGCAGCATCACGATGATTGCAAAACACGATTGCCGATTGTGATTTCAACGAACAAATCAAATTAAACAAACTGCCAATTTTATCCTTTTCTTTTGAAACCACCATTTTCATCGCAAGATTGGTTGCCTCTTCTTCATTTGGAATAAAATCCAAAATCGTGGGATTCACCACTCTGGTATATTTTGGAATTTCGATATCAGAAGTTGCCGAAACCAAAACACGTTTGTTCAGTTTGGATAATTTTCCAATAATGAATGACATTTGTTCGTGAAAACCCAACTGCAAAGACTTGTCAAATTCGTCCAGAATCAAGGTTTCTATTTTGTCCAAACGAAAAGTACCTCGGTCAATATGATCGGCAATTCTACCCGGAGTTCCTATTAAAACTGCCGGCGGGTTGCTTAGATTCTTGATTTCGGTATCGATGGAATGTCCTCCGTAGCAAACATTTACTTTGTAATCGGTTCCCATTTTTTTCCAAACCTGCTCAATTTGCAAACCTAATTCACGTGATGGAACCAGAATCAAACATTGAACAGAAAGAATTTCGGGTTTCAACATTTCGAAAATGGGCAACAAGAAAGCCAGTGTTTTCCCGGAACCTGTTGGCGAAAGCAGTAAAATATTGTTGTCGCTTAAAATGGTTTCTTGGGCGGCAACTTGCATTTCGTTTAGGTTTTCGATGCCTAAATTGAGGAGTATATTATTGGAATGGTGCTTTTTATTCATTTTGCAAAGGTAGCTCCAATTTCGAATTAAAAATTATGAATTCCAAATTTTTAAAATTTTCGTTTAAAGGAGATTTTCTTCTTCGAACAATAATTTTATATTTTCGTAGGAATGTTTCAAGACTTCCGGCATTTCACTTGGATGAAGCCAAACTGCTTTTTCTATTCCTTCTTCAATTTGTCCAACGGGAATCCCTTCAAAATCAGATTGCATTTCGAACCAATGCGTAATTTTCAGTCTGTAAGTTCCGTTTCGACGGAAAATATGATAGGTTTTTTGGAGTTTTTTGGTAATCTTTAATTTATTAACGCCTGTTTCTTCTTCCACTTCACGCATTGCGGTATCTTCGATATCTTCGCCTTTTTCTGTTCCGCCTTTTGGCAAATCCCATTTTCCGCTTCTAAAAATAAATAAAACTTCCCCTTTTTTGTTGTAAACTAATCCACCACCTGCTTTAGAAACAGGAATTTTAGATTTCAAAGTTTTCATAATCTCTTTCTCATCAGGATGATAGAGATAGGCTTTTTGAATTTTGTTTTGAAAAATTTTGACGATAAGTTGAACTATATCAACACTTTCTAACAAGAATAGCTGAAAATTAGTCTCTTTGGAGATTTCATTTGTCAAAAAAAGTGGTTTGTCGTTCACAAAAACTTTATACATTTGTATTATGATATTTAATAAAGATACTGCCGAGAAAACTGCCGAATTGCTTTTGCAAATAAATGCAATTAAATTGAATCCAAGAAATCCTTTTACATGGGCTTCGGGATGGCAATCACCAATCTATTGTGATAACCGATTAATTCTCTCGTTTCCGCTCATAAGAAATTATGTTCGGGATGAATTTTCCAAGCATATCGAAAAACAATTTGGAAAGCCAGATGTCATTGCTGGTGTGGCCACAGGAGCTATTGGAATTGGGATTTTGGTTGCCGAAAGTATGGGTTTGCCTTTTGTTTATGTTCGACCAGAGCCTAAAAAACACGGGAGACAAAACCAAGTGGAAGGTTTTCTTCAAAAAGGTCAAAATGTAGTAATTGTTGAAGATTTGATAAGCACCGGAAACAGTAGTTTGCTTGCTGTGGAAGCCTTGCGCGCTGCCGGAGCAAACGTAAAAGGTATGGCCGCAATCTTTACTTATGGTTTTGATGTTGCCAAAGAAAACTTTAAAAATGCTAATGTTGACTTGTTAACTTTGAGTAATTATCAGAATTTATTAGACTTGGCCGTTGCCAAAAGATACATTACCGAAGATGAAGAAGCAACACTTAGAGAATGGAATTCGAGTCCATCGACCTGGAGTGTACACGTTTAAAATTTCATATAAACAAGATTATTACTATTGAATATTCAATTAAGAAAATAAAAAATGAACTTAGAAAGCCCCAAAGTTACTGTCGAAAAATCAGCACAAGAATTATTTGATTTATTAAGCGATGTACGAAATTTCGAGAAATTAATGCCCGAAAATATTGCAAAATTTGAAGTTATCGGTGACGATGCTTTTATTTTTGGATTAAAAGGAATGCCCGAAATAAAACTAAAAATGAAAGAAAAAATAGCTCCGAACAAAGTAGTTCTTGGTGCTGCAAGTGACAAATTACCTTTTACTTTGGTTGCAAATATTAATGCCGTTTCCGATAAATCAAGTGAAGTGAAACTAGATTTCGAAGGCGAATTCAATGCAATGATGGCCATGATGATAAAAGGACCAATTTCGAAATTTATCGAAACTTTGGCTGGAAATATGTCAAAATTGTAAATTCTTTTACTTTATAAACAAGAACCTTTTAGTGCAAACTGAAAGGTTTTTTTTGTTTAAAAAATTACTTAATACAACATTTGAATTTCCTTAATATCAAATTCAGAAATAGAATCGTCTTCCAGAAGAATTTCGAGTTTTCCAATTGGAGAAACACCCTGAATAATCCCCATAAAATTTTGCTGATTTTGGTCTTCGAACGGCATAGGAATTCCTATCTTGAAGAGCTTATTGGTATATTCAATCCACAATGAATCCGAGTTTTGGTTCCAAGACTGTATATTTTGTTCCAACTTTTCGACAATCTTCAAAAGAATTTCTTCTTTATCGAAAGTTGTGTTGCAAATTATCGCTAAAGAAGAAGCTTTGGGCAAATTTTCAAAATTCATTTGATTGACGTTCAAACCTAAACCCACAATCGAAAAAATATTCCCATCGCTTTTAATACTGTTTTCAATCAGAATTCCACCTATCTTTTTATTATATGACATAATGTCGTTTGGCCATTTAATACTTAATTCAGGAATGTTCAACCCTTCTAACACCTGAATTATAGAGACGGATACTGCGATATTAGCGTCAAAAATCTGATTAATATTGGGTATAAAATCTTTAACCAAAACACTCATTATTAAGTTTTTACTTGGTTCAGAATCCCATACAGAACCCATTTGCCCCTTACCTTTTGTTTGACTTTCGGCAGTAACAACAGTGAAGTTTTCTAATGCTTGATTGCTCGATAATCCTTTTAGGAATTCGTTTGTGGAATCTATGGCATCGAGTTTGATTAGTTTCATGAGAAGTTATTTGTGGAACAGAATTTAATATTATGTTAAGGTTCAAAAATAATCACAAAAAATGGTAACTTTACAAACTTATTTAAAAATAATTCATGGCTAAAAAGATTATAAACAATGATGTTCTACTAGCAAACATCATCAAGGGAATAGAAGAAGTAAAAGGAAATGACATCGATATTCTGGATTTAAGAGAAATAGACACCGCCGTTTGTGACTATTTTGTTATCTGTAACGGAAATTCAAACACACAAGTAAACGCCATTGTTAACTCCATTCAAAAAACAGTTTCAAAAGAATTGAAAGACAAACCTTGGCATGTTGAAGGTTCTGATAATGCAGAATGGGTTCTTATGGACTATGTAAGCATTGTGGTTCATGTTTTCCAAAAACACATTCGAGAATATTATAATATCGAAAGTCTTTGGGGTGATGCAAAAATTACCAAAATCGAGAATAAATACTAAAGAAATATACCTCTAATGGCAAATATTAATCCAAATTCGAATAAATTTAAAGTCAGTCCTTGGCTGATTTATACCGCAATATTATTGGTTTTCTTGACCATAAGCTTTTTTACAGGCGGTTCAAGTTTTCAAGAACCTGCGCAATTAACATCTTCAAATTTTAATGCCTATTTGGAAAAAGGGCAAATTGAAAAAGTAATTGTTTACAATAAAGCAGAAGCCGAAGTATTTCTAACCGCTGCAGCCCTAAAAGATCCAGCCAATAAAAAAGTGGCAAAAGATATTTTAGACCGTCCAAACAAAGGGCCTCATTATACTTTTATCATTGGTAACGACCAACTTTTTCAAACTAAATTGGAGAAAGCTGTTGCAGAAGGAAAATTAAAAGATTTTAATTTCTTGCCAAAAAACAATTGGACCGATATTTTCGTAAGCCTATTGCCAATTATCATTATCATTGGAGTATGGATATTCATAATGAGAAGAATGTCCGGCGGTGGCGGTGGCGGCGGTGGCCAAATTTTCAATATTGGAAAATCGAAAGCCAAGCTTTTTGACGAAAAAACAGATATTAAAACTTCTTTCAAAGATGTAGCAGGATTAGAAGGTGCAAAAGAAGAAATACAGGAAATTGTGGAATTCCTGAAGAATCCTGAAAAATATACCAATTTGGGTGGTAAAATTCCAAAAGGAGCTTTGCTCGTTGGTCCTCCGGGAACAGGAAAAACCCTATTGGCAAAAGCCGTTGCAGGCGAAGCTCAAGTCCCGTTTTTCTCATTATCAGGTTCTGATTTTGTGGAAATGTTTGTTGGTGTTGGTGCTTCAAGAGTACGTGATTTATTCAAACAAGCCAAAGAAAAAGCTCCGGCTATCATCTTTATCGACGAAATTGACGCTGTGGGTAGAGCCAGAGGTAAAAATAATATGTCGGGCGGAAATGACGAACGCGAAAATACGTTAAATCAATTGCTGACTGAAATGGATGGTTTTGGAACCAATTCGAACGTGATTGTTTTAGCTGCAACCAATAGAGCCGATGTTTTAGACAAAGCTTTGATGCGCGCAGGTCGTTTTGACAGACAAATTTTTGTGGACTTGCCGGACATTCGCGAGCGTGCTGAAATTTTCAAAGTTCATCTTGCTCCATTGAAAAAAATTGAAGGTCTTGATACCGACTTTTTGGCGAAACAAACTCCTGGATTTTCTGGAGCTGACATTGCCAATGTCTGTAATGAAGCTGCTTTAATTGCTGCCAGAAATAACAAAACCGCTGTAGACAAACAAGATTTCTTGGATGCTGTAGACAGAATTGTTGGCGGACTTGAAAAGAAAAATAAAATTGTAACTCCTGATGAAAAGAAAGCCATTGCGATTCATGAAGCAGGTCACGCAACAGTAAGCTGGATGCTCGAACACGCAGCACCATTAATAAAAGTGACGATTGTTCCAAGAGGACAAAGCCTTGGAGCCGCTTGGTATTTACCGGAAGAACGCTTAATTGTAAGAACTGACCAAATGCTTGACGAAATGTGTGCCACAATGGGTGGAAGAGCTGCAGAGAAAGTAACTTTCGACAGAATTTCAACTGGTGCATTAAGCGATTTAGAAAAAGTTACCAGACAAGCTCGTGCAATGGTAACCATTTATGGTTTGAATGAAAAGATAGGAAATGTTACTTATTATGATTCAACCGGGCAAAGCGAATACAGTTTTTCTAAACCTTATTCTGAAGAAACAGCTATGATTATTGATAAAGAAATTTCTTTGTTAATAGAAAGTCAATACGAAAGAGCCATCAAAATATTAGAAGAAAACAAAGACAAATTGAATCAGCTTGCAGACATCTTGATTGAAAAAGAAGTGATTTTCAAAGATGACTTAGAAGCCATTTTCGGAAAAAGAACATTTGACTCAAATCTTGAAGAAATCGTCTCTTAATAAGAGAAAACATATATTATTTTAAAATCTTAATTCAAAAGTGACTTTTGAATTAAGATTTTTTTATCTTTGAACGTTTTCAAATAGTTTATCAAGTAGTATAGAAAAATATGAGTCTTTTTAGAAAATTTTTTGGTTCAAATAACCCAGATTCTGATGGGGAAAAAGATAAAGAATTTAGCAAGTTCTCTCCAGATAATGATGCACCTCTGGAAGAGCAGTTCATTTATAATTTCAAGAAAAATGGCGGTAAATTTTTATACTGTGAAAATGAAGCCGAAGTAAAAGATCATTTTGAAAACATCTTGGAAGAAAACGACTGGTTCGAAAGTGAAGCTCTATGTTATGAACCGGAACTTTTTCACATGCTTGAAGAAAATAAAATCACGCATCACAAACCAAAACACCCTTCCTTTCTCTTGGCTAACTGCGAAAACCTGATTGCTGACGAAGGTTCGATATTGTTTTCTTCCAAACAAATTAAGCAACATAAACCAAACGAACTCCCAGCCAATATTATTGTTTTAGCTACCACCAGCCAGATTATTGGAACAAAAAGTGATGGTTTGAGCGTTATAAAAAACAAATATATCAGAGATTATCCTACAAATATTACAACAATAAAATATTTCGAAAAAGTGGAAGAGGAAGACTTTACTCAATATGGAAGCACTGCAAAGAATCTATATTTATTGCTTTTAGAAGATCAATAGGATGAATGAAACACTTAAGAGATCAATATCTGGTGCTATATATATAATTTTATTACTAGCTTCAATACTGTTTTCAACAGAAAGTTTTTTTATTTTATTTGGAATATTTCTCCTTCTTGCTGTTGTAGAATTTTGTCATTTAATTCAACTCAATAAAATTATTTCGTTGCTAATAGCAATAATTATTTACCTTTTTTTTTATGAAATAAATCTCAAACAGGATAATTTATTTTCTGACGAAGTAGCCCATTACGCTAGTCTTTCGGCTCTTTTAGTGACGCTTCTTGTTTCAATAAAAGGAATTTTATTTCTATTTGACACCAAGGAAGTAAAGACAAATACACTTTCAAAATATGTTTATTTAATTGGTTATATCATCCTTCCATTTGTTTTTATTACAAAAATTCCCTTTGGAGAAAAAGGATATAATCCAAAAATTATCATCAGTATTTTTATTCTTATTTGGACAAATGATACCTTTGCATTTATAGTGGGGAAATCTATTGGAAAAAGAAAACTTTTCGAAAGAGTCTCTCCAAAGAAAACGATAGAAGGTTTTATTGGAGGCATTGTATTTGCTGTATTGGCGAGTTATATTATTTCGAGATATTATTTTGACCCAAAAGAATCTTATTTTAAAAAGTCGGTTGTGATTTGGATGACAATTGCATTGATTGTGAGTGTTTTTGGGACAATTGGCGATTTAATAGAATCAAAATTCAAACGCGCTGCCGGCGTAAAAGATAGCGGAGCCATAATGCCTGGCCACGGAGGCATCCTAGATCGACTAGATAGTGTTATATTTGTAGCACCAATTATATTTTTATTTTACCAAATTCTAAGCTATGTTTCATAAAGAAGGCGCTCAATCAATCTTATTAGGCACAGTTTTTACTGCTGTCGTGCTTTTATTGTCCGATAAATTCATTGACACCAATTGGATTAAAATGCCAATTCAAATCAGTGCTTTTATATTGTTGATCATCATTTTGCAATTTTTCAGAAACCCAAAACGCAACTTTATTCTCAATGAAAACCAAATTCTAGCTCCGGTAGACGGAAAAGTCGTGGTTATTGAAGAAGTGTATGAAGCCGAATATTTTAAAGAAAAACGCATTCAGGTTTCCATATTTATGTCGCCAATAAATGTTCACGTAACACGTTATGCACTTAGCGGCCTTGTGAAATTCAGCAAATATCATCCGGGAAAATTCTTAGTCGCTTGGCATCCAAAAGCAAGTGAAGAAAACGAAAGAACAACGATTGTAATCGAAAATAAAACCTTTGGCGAAGTGCTGTACCGTCAAATTGCAGGCGCTTTGGCACGAAGAATTGTCAATTATGCCAAAGAAGGAGAGCAGGTTATACAAGGTGAAGACGCCGGTTTTATTAAATTTGGCTCCAGAGTTGATGTTTTTTTACCATTAGGAACGCCAATTAATGTTGTGCTTAATCAAAAATCCATTGGAGGCAAAACCGTTATTGCAACAAAATCTGAATGAATAAAAAAGATTTAGACATACGCTTTCAGGAAGCAGTAGAAATTGCTTCGAATATGACTCAGGCATCCTTACCCCAAGATGTCCAACTAAGACTTTATGCATTTTACAAACAGGCAACCTACGGAACATTAAGCTACAATCATTCTGAAAGTTATGATTTAAGAAATGCTTTCAAAACCAATGCCTGGATTCAAATTAGTCATTTAACTATTGAAGAGGCAAAAGAACAATACATAGAAATTATAAATTCCTTATTGGAAAAATAGTTCTCATTATGAAAAGAATAAGTTTACTTCTATCAAATTTACTGTTACTTACACTATTAATTTCCTGCAACAACAAAAAATACACCGAAGTCGTTGATGTGCCGTTGCCAGAAGTTGAACAGAAAACAGCAATAATAGGAGTTCCTGACGATGTCAAAGCCAATGAAGGATCATTCCAACTGGAAAAATTACCGTATGCTTATAATGCTTTGGCGCCAAACATTTCTGTGTTTACTATGGAAAACCATTATTCCAAGCATTATTTGACTTACACTAACAACCTGAACAAAGCAATAGCAGGAACTCCATTAGAGAACCTCACCATCGAAGAAGTATTGGCAAAATTAGACCCAAGCGTTCCTGACATTAAAAATAATGCAGGCGGATATTACAACCATTCCTTGTATTTTAAATGTATGGCTCCAAAAGCTGGAGGGCAACCAGAAGATACTTTGGCAACAGCTATTACCAAAAAGTTTGGTTCTTTTGACAATTTTGCAACTGCATTCAAGGACGAAGCCACAAAACAATTTGGTTCGGGTTGGGTCTGGCTAATCGTGGATCGCTCTGGAAGTCTCCAAATTACCAGCACTCAAAATCAAGATAATCCCCTAATGCGAAATGCCCTTGTTCCCGGAAAGCCAATTCTGGCTTTAGATCTTTGGGAACACGCTTACTATCTAGATTACCAATACAAAAGAAAAAATTATGTGGATGCTTTTTTCAATGTGATTAATTGGAAAAAAGTGGGAGAAAATTACGAAGAGGCTTTGAAGAAGTGATTAATATTAGCCCTGTCAGGGTTAAATAAATCTACAACCCATAAATAAACGATTCCGAAGGTACAATACTGATTTTCCGTTAGAGTTTTGGTGGTGAAAAAAAATGGATTTATTGTTTTAACCTGCAAGTTTGCCAAGACGAATTGTAGGTCTTTATAATTTGATGTAACTTTGCAACCTTAAATTTTTTGACAACGATTTCATTAATTTAAGAAACTTATGGAAAATAGACACGAGCGCCAGCGAACTGGCAAAGCAAAAAAAGTTGCCTTTTATACCCTTGGGTGCAAATTGAATTTTTCGGAAACTTCTACAATTGCCCGAAATTTTCAGGACGAAGGTTTTGATCGCGTCGATTTTGAAGAAGTTGCCGATATGTATGTAATCAATACGTGTTCCGTAACTGAAAATGCCGACAAACAATTCAAGCAAGTCGTGCGAAAAGCGATGAAACTCAATGACAAAGCTTTTGTTGCCGCCATTGGCTGTTATGCCCAACTAAAACCCGAAGAATTAGCCAATGTTGATGGAGTTGACTTGGTTTTGGGTGCCACCGAAAAATTTAAAATCACAGATTACATCAACGATTTATCCAAAAATGATTTTGGCGAAGTGCATTCCTGCGAAATTGAAGACGCCGATTTTTATGTAGGAAGTTATTCCATTGGCGACAGAACTCGCGCTTTCTTGAAAGTGCAGGACGGTTGCGATTATAAATGCACCTATTGTACAATTCCGTTGGCGAGAGGGATTTCTCGAAGTGATGAATTGCAAAATGTACTAAAAAATGCCAAAGAAATTTCCGCGCAAAACATCAAGGAAATTGTGTTGACAGGCGTGAATATTGGCGATTACGGAAAAGGAGAATTTGGAAACAAAAAACACGAACATACTTTCTTGGAATTAGTTCAGGAATTAGATAAAGTGGAAGGAATTGAACGTTTGCGAATTTCATCCATCGAACCCAATTTATTAAAAAATGAAACGATTGAATTTGTATCCAAAAGCCGAACTTTTGTACCACATTTTCATATTCCGTTGCAAAGTGGAAGTAACGAAATCCTGAAGTTGATGAAACGCCGTTACCTTCGAGAAATATATACAGAGCGAGTAAATAAAATTCGGGAAGTAATGCCGGCCGCGTGTATTGGCGTGGATGTAATTGTTGGTTTTCCTGGTGAAACTGATGAACATTTCTTGGAAACCTATCATTTTTTGAATGATTTGGACATTTCATATTTGCACGTTTTTACCTATTCTGAACGTGATAATACTGAAGCTGCCGAAATGCCAGACGTTATTCCTGCAAATGTTCGTGCGAAGCGCAGTAAAATGTTACGCAGTTTATCCGTGAAAAAACGTCGTGCTTTTTATGAAAGTCAAATAGGAACTAACAGAACCGTTCTTTTCGAAAGTGAAAACAAGGAAGGTTATATTCACGGGTTTACAGAGAATTACGTGCGCGTAAAAACGCCTTGGAACCCAGAATTGGCAAACACTTTACAGGAAATAAATTTGACAAAAATTGATGAAGACGGAAGTGTACGATTGGATTTTTTGAATGTAGAAGTTTAAAAAAAAACTTCAAATCCCCTAAAGCTTCCAGCCTTTTAAAGGCTGGAAGCTTTTTTTATAATGTCAATTTGTAAATTGTAGTTTCTAAAACTTCAGAATCGTTGTCTTCGCAAAGAAGAAACGCTATTTTGGTTTCGGTTTTATTATAAAGTGTCAGACCTTCGAATTTATTGGTGTCAGTGATTTTTTGTATGAAATCGATTTTCATTGTTTGAGTGTCAATTCTTCCAATAATGCTTCCTAAAATTTCGCCGTCATAATAGGTTGAAGTGGTATCTTCGGCTGTTGCTAAAAAGTAGATTTTGTCTTCGACTAAAATAGCATCGGTGAATGAAGATTCTACGTGTTTTATTTTTGGTAATTGGATTGGAATGAATTCGATTGTGTCTTTTTCATCGAAATTATCATTTAATATTGCAATTCCATTTTTAGAATTGGCTCCGTTTCCTCGTTGGAATAAATGCCATTTTTCGTTGTAGAATATAGCACCTTCAATATTTAAATTCTCATCAGAAATTGAAGCGGTTTGTTTTATTTTTTTGTACAACTTTGACAAATCTTTTTCTTCTGTTGCTGTAGTTTCAAGATTATAGGTTATTTCTTTTTCTCTTTTGGCAGTTGAACCAGAACCAAAAATATAAAACGTATTCCCTTTTAGTGCAATGGATTCAAAATCGTATTTGTCTTTTTTTGGTATATTTTCCTGAGCGTTTTCTACCAATGGAATTCGGGTTAGTTCATTTTCTGGAATGTCAAATTGATAGAGAAATGAACTGTTGTCTGAAATAATAAACAAGGAGTTTTCTTTGTAAACTAATCCTGAAGCAGAACCAATACCTATGATTTGGAATTGCGATTCGAGTGTAAATTTTTTCATAGAATTGATTTTTAAACGAATACCCTAGCCCAGATTACTTCACTTGATTTCCATTTTCATCGGAGTTCAGTGAACTTCGTTTGCAGTGAAAATCCTTTTCTTTTTTTTCTTTTTAAAAAAGAAAAGATTGAAACGAATAGCTGGAAATAGCTCCAAATTATTATTTTTACAAAGATAAAATATTTATTATGAAGTCTATAAATCCTGATGATTTTAAAGTGGTTGGCAAAATTGAATTGTCAAAAATCCCTACAAATTTGTTTAACGGTGCCGATGGAGATGAGAAAGAAGCTAAGCTGAATAAGGTGCAAGCTAAGTTGAGCGAGTTGCAGGATGTGATGTATGCTCACAATAAATATGGCGTTTTGATTTGTTTGCAAGGAATGGATACATCGGGAAAGGACAGTTTAATTCGGGAAGTTTTCAAGGAATTTAATCCGCGAGGTGTTGTGGTGAGTAGTTTTAAAACGCCCAATTCGACTGAACTCGAACACGATTATTTGTGGCGTCATTATTTGGCTTTGCCCGAAAAAGGGAAATTTGCAGTTTTTAATCGCACACATTATGAAAATGTTTTGGTGACCAGAGTCCATCCTGAATATATTTTAAGTGAAAACTTGCCCGGCATTGAAAAAGTGGAAGATATTACTCCTGTATTTTGGGAAAATCGTATGGAACAAATTAATAATTTCGAGAAACATATTTCGCAAAACGGAACGATTGTGATGAAATTTTACTTTCATATGAGCAAGGATGAGCAACGAAAACGCTTGTTGCGAAGATTAGAGGAAGAGAAACACCATTGGAAATTTTCGCCAGGTGATTTAAAAGAACGGGAACATTGGGATGAATATATGGAATATTATGAGGAAGCGATTAATAAAACTTCATCGGAAATAGCGCCTTGGTACATTATTCCCTCCGACGACAAGGAAATGGCACGATATATTGTGGCCAAAATTATTTGGGAAGAAATGCAAAAACATACTGATATAAAAGAACCGGAATTGGACGAAAAGGTAAAAGCAAATTTTGCAGAATTTAAAAAGCAGCTTCAATAACAATTTCAAAATTCAATAGCAATGGCAATATAAATTTTGAATTAGAAATGGTTTCAATTAATTATTGTCATTGCTATTGCTATTGACATTGCTATTGACATTGCTATTGACATTGCTATTGACATTGCTATTGTTTTGGTTACATTTGCAATCTTAAAAATAATAAAGTGAAATTTTCCAAATATACCAAAGAGTTCTCCTATAATTTGCGACTGGCTTATCCCGTAATTTTGGGAATGCTAGGTCATACTTTAATAGGTATTGTTGACAATTTTATGGTAGGAAACCTTGGATCTACTGAGTTGGCTGCAGTTTCGCTTGGCAATAGCTTTATATTTATTGGAATGTCATTGGGAATTGGATTTTCTACCGCTATCACACCTTTGATTGCTGAAGCCGATGCTGAAAAAGATGATAAAAAAATCCGAACTACTTTTCATCACGGATTGTTATTATGTACCATTTTAGGAATTGCAGTTTTCGTTTTAATCGTTTTGTCAAAACCAATAATGAACTTGATGAATCAGCCAGAAGCCGTAGTAAAATTGGCTACACCTTACATTGATTGGGTTGCGTTTTCTTTGATTCCGGTTATAGTTTTCCAAGGATATAAGCAATTTGCTGATGGTTTGTCACAAACCAAATACTCGATGTATGCGATTTATTTGGCTAACGTTGTTCACGTTTTTTTTAATTATGTTTTGATTTATGGTGTTTGGGGTTTTCCAAAATTGGGAATTCTGGGAGCAGCGTTAGGAACCGTGATTTCCAGGATTATGATGGTGGTTTTTATGCACTATATTTTGAGAAGAAATACTGCTTTCAAACGATATTTCAAAAATTTTAGCTTTAAAGAAATTCGGAAATCAATCTTGAAAAGAATTATCAATCTTGGTTTTCCTTCGGCAATGCAGATGTTGTTTGAAGTGACGTTGTTCACTGCGGCAATTTGGCTATCGGGTTCACTGGGTAAAAACAGTCAGGCAGCGAATCAAATTGCGCTTATTATGGCGTCGACTACCTTTATGTTTGCGATGGGATTTAGTGTGACGGCAATGATTAGAATGGGTTTTCATAAAGGATCAAAAGATTTTAAAAGCTTAATAATTACGGCAAGATCTATATTTTTACTGACCATAATTTTTGAAATGTTTTTTGGACTTATTTTTGTGGTTTTCCATAATTATTTGCCACATTTATTTTTGAATATGTCTGATCCTGCCCAAGTTTTAGACAATGCAGCAATTATTAGTATTGCATCCAAATTACTTTTGGTGGCTGCGGTTTTCCAAATTTCCGATGGAATTCAAGTAGTTGTTCTTGGTGCTTTGAGAGGTTTGCAAGATGTGAAAATTCCAATGTATATCACTTTTGTGGCGTATTGGGTTGTGGGATTTCCAACATCCTATTATTTGGGAAAACATACTGATTTAGGAGCCACAGGAATCTGGATTGGACTTTTAGCCGGATTAACAGCGGCAGCTTTATTTTTGTATATTCGCTTTGCAAGATTGACAAAAAAGTTGGCATTGGAAAACTCTTAAAATTAAAGTTTTTTCTTAAAAAAATGTAACTTCCAATTTAATAACACGTATAATCATCGAACAAATTAATTTTCAAAAAAATGATACTATTAATTATTATTGGGGTTGTTTTACTGATTGTAAGTTTTGCTGTAAAAAGCAATGCCAGTAATCCGTTTTTCAAGTTTTCTAATACGCTTAAAATGATTGGCCTTTTGGTAATTGCTTTAGGAGTCTTCTCATCGATGTTCAAGCAAATCGATGCAGGAAAAGTGGGTGTTAAATCGCTTTATGGAAGCGTTCAGCCTGATGTTTTGGAAAGTGGTTTGCATTTGATAAACCCGCTTCTTGATGTAACCGATTTTGACATTCAAACACAAAATTACACAATGTCTGCTATTCATAGTGAAGGTGCACAAGAAGGCGATGATGCCATTCGTGTTTTGTCGAATGATGGACTTGAAGTAGTAATTGATTTGACCGTTTTGTATCGAATTACTCCTACCGATGCACCGATGATTTTCAAGCAAATTGGGGTAAATTATAACGATAAAATTGTGAGACCAATAACCAGAACCCGTATTCGTGACAATGCGGTTTATTATGATGCAGTTGCTTTGTATTCTACAAAAAGAAATGAATTCCAACAGCGAATTTTCAAAACTATTGAAGCTGATTTTAAAACTAGAGGATTGGTTTTAGAGCAATTATTGATTAGAAATATTAATCTTCCACCTTCTGTAAAAGCCTCTATTGAAAGCAAGATTAATGCCGAACAAGATGCTCAAAAAATGACTTTTGTACTTCAAAAAGAGAAACAGGAAGCCGAAAGAAAAAGAGTGGAAGCACAAGGTATTGCTGATTATCAAAGGATTATTTCTATGGGACTAACCGACAAACAATTGCAATACGAACAAATAAAAGCACAAAAAGAAATTGCCACTTCCCCCAATACTAAAATCATTTTTATGGGAAAAGGAAGTGCGCCAGTTATTCTTTCTGATAAATAATTTTTTTTGGTTAACCGGTTATTTGTTTAATCGGTTAACCGAATAACCAAATAAACAAAAATATGGAATTACCAAAATTTTTACTAGGCGATAATACCGATTTTCCCGAAGATATTTTTATCATTCACCTTGATTATCCTCGATTTATCATCAATTTAAAAGACGATGAAGTCGAATTTATGGAAGAAGCCGAAGACCTTGACGAAGGTGAACTCAATGCCGAAATGGAAGGTTTGATTGTTCTTGCCAATGATTTTTACGACAGAGAAATGGAACGTTACGAGAAAGAATAATCGTTATTTCTTTGTTGCAATATAATAGATTCTGAACAATCTGTCGTTGTGTTTTTTGGACTCTTTAGGAACTCTATTTAAATCAACGGTAGTTATCTTTTTTAGGGTGTAGTTTTCCAATTTCTTTTTCGAGAGAATACTGTCCGTTTTTGAGGCCAATATGCCAAATTTATTTTCCAAAGGTAAATTTAGTTCATTGGTTTTTTCATTTAGTAACACTGGAATACTGTGCCCATAATCCCAAACAATTTCTGGTGTAAAAGAGCTCATTTCATAAGTTTTTATTCCCAGTGATTTTTCGGTTTCTCTTAGTTCTTTTGCGCTGTGATAAACCGGATTTATTAAGACAGTTTTGGTTAGCGGTATGCCAAAAAAGATTACAGCCACCTGCACGCCAATAATGGCATAAAATACCTTCAAAAAGTTTTTGTTTCTGAGATTTTGGAATAGAATATAGCCTAAAACAAATAATGAGATTGTAAGTCCAATTAGCCAGAATTCAAATCCGGAAATATTGTTTTTTATTTTTATAAATAATCCAATAGGAATTGCAAAACAAATAAATACAATTAATCCGAAGGTGAAATAGATTGCTGCTTTTTCTTTTTTTAGATGGATATTTTTAAAACTACGAATCAAATAATCAAT
>Ga0208508_1000156_pt1 | contig 19311 bp, 12 predicted proteins | sample LakWasMeta1_LOW4_2_FD_183853 | JGI IMG/M metagenome (GOLD analysis project Ga0208508, IMG submission 183853) | Freshwater sediment methanotrophic microbial communities from Lake Washington under simulated oxygen tension - Sediment Metagenome... | ecosystem: Environmental > Aquatic > Freshwater >...
GCCCGCATCACTATTGAAAATTTCCTGATACTCACCAGGCTGTGGAACGCCGATGCGATAGGCGTTTCGTAAAACAGGCGTAAAGTTAAGCACTATTATAACAAAACTATTGTCCAATCCGCGCCTTACGAAGCTGATAATTGATTGTTCAGTGTCGTGGCAGTCTATCCACTCAAAGCCCTGTACTTCAAAATCGAGTGTATGCAGAGATTTGAGTTCTTTGTATAGCTTGTTTAAATCTGCGTGCAGTTTTTGCACGCCCTGGTGCCATTGGTGGCCTTCATAGCTTTCGCCTAGCAGGTGCCAGTCAAGGCTGCTGTTTACGTTCCACTCGCGGCCCTGGCCAAATTCATTGCCCATGAAATTCAGTTTTTTGCCCGGACTCGTCATCTGGTAAGTTGCGAGCAGGCGCAGGTTGGCAAATTTCTGCCATGCATCGCCTGGCATCTTGTCCAGCAGTGATTTTTTGCCATGTACCACTTCATCATGCGAGAACGGCAGTACAAAGTTTTCGGAGTAGGCGTAAAGCTGGCCGAAAGTCAGTTTGTCGTGATAGTAGCGCCTGTGCACCGGGTCGTTCTCAAAATAGCTCAGTGTGTCGTTCATCCAGCCCATGTTCCACTTCATGCTGAAACCTAGGCCGCCCAGGTAAACCGGACGTGACACCATAGGCCAGGCAGTAGATTCTTCAGCAATGGTGAGTACGCCTGTGAAGTCTTCACCTACCATGACGTTGAGCTGTTTCAGGAAGTCGATGACATCGAGATTTTCACGGCCACCGAATTTGTTCGGCAGCCACTCGCCAGCTTTGCGTGAGTAATCCAGGTAGAGCATGGATGCCACGGCATCAACACGCAAACCGTCAATGTGAAATTCTTGCAGCCAGAAATAGGCATTGGCAATCAGGAAGTTGCGCACTTCATTGCGGCCATAGTTGAATATGTAAGTGCCCCAATCCTGATGCTCGCCCAGGCGCGGGTCTTCATGCTCGTAAAGCGCTGTACCGTCAAAGCGTGCCAGTGCCCAGTCATCTTTGGGGAAGTGCCCCGGTACCCAGTCCAGAATCACGCCGATATTGGCCTGGTGGAAGGCATCAATCAAAAAGCGCAGGTCATCAGGTGAGCCGAACCTGTTGGTGACGCCAAAATAGCCAGTAGTCTGGTAACCCCATGATTCGTTGAGGGGGTGCTCGGTAATTGGCAGCAGCTCTACATGGGTATATCCCATCGCCGCTACGTGTGGCACCAGTGTTTTTGCGAGTTCACGATAGGTGAGGAAGTGGCCTTTGGCATTGCGCTGCCATGAGCCTAAATGTACTTCGTAACAGTTGAACGGGGCATGCAGCCAGTCACGTTTTTTGCGTGATTCCAGCCATTGCTTGTCTTCCCACTGATGGTGGCTGGTGCTGATTCTGGCGGCTGTACCTGGGCGCTGCTCGAATTCAAAGCCGTAAGGGTCGGTTTTGACCATAACGCCGCCAGTATGGCGATTGCGGATTTCAAATTTATAGGTGTCGTTGGTCGTGAGGTCGGGAATGAAGATATCCCAGACTCCACTTGAGCCATGCGCACGCATGGAATGCACGCGGCCATCCCACTGGTTAAAGCTGCCAATCACGCTGACGCGTTCTGCATTGGGTGCCCACACGGCAAAACGTACGCCTGCAACGTTGTCTTGTAGCATGCATTGCGCGCCCAGTGTTTTGTAGGCTTGTTTCAAGCGGCCTTCACCAAACAGGTAAAGTTCATCCTGGGTGATGCTGGTGTTGAATGTGTATGGGTCGTGTGTTTCGTAGCTATGCCCATTCGTGGTTACTTTCAGCAGGCATGGGGTTTGCAGCGCTGTTGCACTGCTGAGTTCAAACAGGCCGTCACGGTGTGTTTTTTCAAGCAGAGTCCATGACTCGCCTGTTTTAACCTGCACTGCACTTGCATGCGGAAAAAATGCCCGGTAGATAAAATGGTTTTCGCCATTCTCATGGATGAGATGCTGGCCTAAAAAGCTAAATGGGTCATGGTGGCGTGCATCTAAAATGAGCTGCCTTGCGTGCGTGTTTGCTTTGGATTTTGCCAAGATGTGTATTCCCTAATATTTTTAAGGTTTTTTTAGCTTTTATTTTTTGAATTTGTATTATTTAAGCTAGATTATAGTGCTTTAAGCTGATTATAATGTAATCAATCGCAGTCGTAATAAAAATAAGCTAGTTGGCCCAGCTAGCGCAACTAAAGTAACTAAAACAAACTTCAGGAGGGCATCATGTCGAATAGCCGGCAAACAGACCAACATTCAGATCGTTTTATTAGTACCTTAACAAAAAATACTGTCGCGATTATTCTGGCAGGCGGGCGCGGCAGCCGTTTAAAGAGTTTGACAGACTGGCGTGCAAAGCCGGCAGTGCAGTTCGGCGGCAAGTTCCGCATCATCGATTTCCCATTATCCAATTGCGTAAATTCCGGCATCCGTAAAATCAACGTGGCCACACAATATAAGGCGCAGAGCCTTATTCAACATATCCAGCGCGGCTGGGGTTTCCTGCGCGGCGAATTCAACGAGTATGTCAACATTATTCCGGCGCAGCAGCGTATTTCAGAAGACTGGTATAAAGGGACGGCAGATGCTGTATACCAGAATATAGATTTACTGCGCGAGGGCGGCGCAGAGTACATTTTGATTCTTGCCGGTGACCATATCTACAAGATGGACTACGGCAAAATGCTGGCAACGCATGTAAAAAACAATGCAGACATGACGGTGGCGTGTATCAATGTGCCACTGGAGGATGCAAAAGGCTTCGGTGTGCTGGCGGTGGATGAAACTGACCGCGTGGTTGAATTTGCCGAGAAGCCGGCAAACCCTAAACACATGCCGGATGATCCGACCAAAGCCTTTGCCAGCATGGGTATCTATGTGTTTAATGCCAAGTTCCTTTATGAACAGCTGATTCGTGATGCGGATGATTCAAAGTCGACCCATGACTTTGGCGGCGACATCATTCCTTACATCATTAAAAAATATAAAGTGCAGGCGCATCGTTTTACTGATAGCTGCGTAGGTGCCAAGAATGGTAACTTCTACTGGCGTGATGTAGGTACAATCGATGCCTACTGGGAAGCCAATATGGAGCTGACCAAGGTTATTCCTGAACTTAACCTGTATGACCGTGAGTGGCCAATCTGGACTTACCAGGAGCAATTGCCGCCAGCCAAGTTTGTGTTCAATGATGAAGGCCGTACCGGTAAAGCGACGGATTCGCTGGTTTCCGGCGGGTGCCTGATCAGTGGCTCATGCGTGACCAATTCGGTTCTGTTTTCAGATGTACGCGTACACAGTTATTGTGATATCCAGGGCGCAGTAATTTTGCCCAAGGTTACGGTGAACCGTAATGTTATTTTGAAGAACGTCGTGGTTGACCGCGGATGCGTGATTCCGGAAGGTATGCAGATCGGTGTCGATCTGAGTCTGGATGCAAAACGTTTCTATGTTTCCGAGAAGGGCATTGTGCTGGTAACGCCGGACATGCTTGGCCAGGATCTGTATCGGGTGGTTTGAGTGGTGTAAGTTTCTGAATCATCAGAGATCTGATGGTGGGTGGCCCATTCACCATCAGGTCTCTATCGGGTATTTTTCTCAAAGTTTCTAATTAAATAGTTTAAGGTTTATTCTGAAGTGAAAGCTGATCGTCCCAAGTTATATCTCAATCTGTACTGGCATATGCATCAACCGGACTACCGGGATTTGGTGACCAATGAGTATGTGCTGCCATGGACCTATCTGCATGCCATAAAAGACTACAGCGACATGGCTTACCATCTGGAAATCAATCCGGAAGCGCGTGTCAGTTTCAACTTTGTGCCTATCCTGCTGGAGCAGCTTGAGGATTACACGCAGCAATTCAAAAGCAAGTCGATACGCGACCCATTGCTGGCGCTATTGATTGAAGAAAACCTTGCTGACATCAGCCATGACCAATGTCACCTGATTGTTGAAAGCTGCTTCAAGAGCCATCATGAAAAGATGCTGAGCCCGTTCCCGCACTATCAGCGTTTGCTTCAGATCTATCAGCTGGTTGAGCCGCTGATGACAAAGCATGAAGAGACGGTGAATGACCAGTTCCATTACCTGTCTGCACAATATAAAGCCGATTTGCTGGTCTGGTACCATCTGGCCTGGTGCGGCGAGAGCCTGCGCCGGACTGACCCGGTTGTACAGGCATTGATGACTAAAGGTGTTTTATTTACCTATGCAGAAAGGCAGCAGTTATTTGCAGTGATTGCTGACACCATCTCCAACCTGATTCCGCGCTACCGCGCTTTGATGGAGCGCAAGCAGATCGAGATTTCAACAACGCCTTACTATCACCCGATATTGCCTTTGCTGCTCGATTTTAAATCCACACTGGATGCCATGCCCGATGCCCCGCTACCTGAGAGCAGCGGTTACCAGGGTGGCCAGCCACGTGCTGCTGCGCATGTGCTTTCTGCTAAAAAATCCCACCAGCAGCATTTTGGCGTACAGCCGCGTGGCATGTGGCCTGCTGAAGGCGGCGTTTCTCATGCAGCACTGTCACTAATGGCGGACCACGGCTTGGAGTGGGCTGCTACCGGGCAGGCTGTACTAGCCAATAGCCTGCTGAAATCACATTTGAGCACTGCAAATAAGGATGACTATTTGTATCAGCCTTATCGCGTGACAAACGGTAAAAACGATATTCTGTGTTTCTTCAGAGATGACCAGCTCTCAGACAAGATTGGTTTTGAGTATGCCAAGATACATTCGCGTGATGCGGTGAATGACTTTGTGCAGACCCTTGAACACATCCATCAGAACAACACCGGTGACAAGCCAAGAATCGTCAGCGTGATTCTTGATGGTGAAAATGCATGGGAGTACTTTCCATACAACGGTTATTACTTCCTGAGTGAACTTTACAATTCGCTTGCCAGTCATGCTGATATAAAAATGAGTACATTCAGTGACATAGTTGACATGTATCAAAGTCACGATGTGGAAAATCAAGGATTATCCGCTCCCGCGTTACCGCAGATAGCAGCCGGCAGCTGGGTATATGGCACTTTCAGTACCTGGATTGGCAGCAAAGATAAGAACCTGGCCTGGGATTTGTTGTGCACAGCCAAGAAAACCTATGACAGCGTGCTGTCGAAGCAAAGCTTTGATGCCGAGCAGCTGAAAGCGTGTGAACGTCAGCTGGCAATCTGTGAAGGATCGGACTGGTTCTGGTGGTTTGGTGATTACAATTCATCAGACAGCGTTGCCAGCTTTGACCAGCTTTACAGACGTAATCTGATTAATCTTTATCACTTGCTTGGACAGCCGGTGCCTGATGCCCTGCATCAGAAAATCAGCGCCGGCGGCGGTAATGCGGATAATGCCGGCACCATGAGGCGCGGACAGGCTTAATGATTTGACACGCTGGAACCGTGGGTGACTGCGGTGATTCAAGGTCATTAAGTTGAATATTAATTGAAGTGTTCCCTTTTTAATTATGTAGATTTTTATGACTTTGCAATCTAAATTACCTGCAGTAAACCAGCGCCGTACCGGCGTACTTTTGCATATCAGTTCTTTGCCCAGCAAATATTACACGGGTGATTTAGGTGTCGAAGCCTATCGTTTTGTTGATTTCCTGAATGAAATCGGTGCCAGCGTATGGCAAACGCTGCCTATCAACATGCCGCACGCTGACAACTCACCGTATCAGTGTTTATCAGCTCACGCAGGTAACCCAGACTTTATAAGCCTGGATGCGCTTGAAGCGCAAGGCTTGCTCACCAAAGATGACCTTGGCAGCCTTATTTCAAGCAAGACCCAGCTACTCACAAAAGCTTACCTGACGTTTATCGCACAGGCTGAAACAAAGGCATATCAGGATTTCATGAATTTTTGTGACAAGCAGGTTGACTGGCTGCATGATTTTGCCCTGTTTCTGGCGCTGCGCACAAAGTTTAACCAGGCTGGCTGGAATCAATGGCCGGAGTTATATAAAAAGCGTGACATTCCTGCATTAAGGCAGGTAAGGGAAGAGCTGGCGCAGGAAATTGCTGTCATCAAATTCACTCAGTATGTATTTTTTACCCAATGGATGGCGCTGAAAAAGTACGCCAATGAAAAGAATGTGGCCATGTTCGGCGATATTCCGATTTTTGTGGCTTATGACAGTGCTGATGTCTGGGCGCACCCGCATTTGTTCAAGCTAGATGAAAACCAGAATATGACCGTGGTGGCTGGGGTGCCGCCGGATTATTTCTCGGCAACTGGCCAGCGCTGGGGCAACCCACACTATAACTGGGATGAAATGGCTAAAGATGGCTTTGGCTGGTGGGTAGCGCGCATGACAACTCAAAGCGAGCTATTTGATATTGTGCGTATCGACCACTTCCGTGGCCTGGAAGCCGCATGGGAGATCCCGGCAGATGAAGAGACCGCAATCAATGGCAGCTGGGTGCAGGCGCCTGGTGATGCGCTGCTGGCAGCGATTAAAAAGGCGTTGCCGAATATAGATCTGGTAGCGGAAGATTTAGGCGTGATTACGGATGAAGTGGATGCTTTGAGAATCAAATATCACTTGCCCGGCATGAAGATACTGCAGTTCGCTTTCAGTGGCGAGTCTGATAATCCTTACCTGCCGCATAATATCGGCGCTGATAGTGTTGTCTATACCGGTACCCATGACAACGACACTACTGTCGGCTGGCATAGTGCTATGGATGAACAGCAGCTTGCACATGTGCAAGCGCACATGGGTGCAGAAAACCAGGATGATGATGAACTGGACGTTCCCCGTCGCTTGATTGAAATGGCGCTTGAATCGGAAGCAAATCTTGCCGTAGTGCCTATGCAGGATATTCTGGAGCTGGACACCAGCCATCGTATGAATATTCCAGGTACTGCCAGCGGTAACTGGCATTGGCGCTTTAGCTGGCAGCAGCTTGCTACAGCGCAAAAAGATTTTTTTGCAGATACGATTGCGCGTAGCGGAAGGCACTGAGCTATGGCGCTGTTAATCGGTATTGATGTCGGCGGTACCAACCTGCGTGTCGGGGTGATTGAATCCGGCCAAGCCCATGGGCAGGCCAGATTATTGGATGAAATCCGCTTTCAGGCTGATTTCTCAGGTTTGTGCAGACAGCACCAGGATACGCCGCATCAGGCCTGGCAGACAATTCTGACTACCATTGCCGATGCAATCGGTACCGTGCGCAAGAAATATCCTGCAATATCAGCGGTTGGTATCGGATTCCCCGGTTTTATTGATCCGCACACACAAATGATTGCCCAATCGCCCAATCTGCCTGGTTTGAGTAATGTGGATTTAAGCCACGACTTGAGCGCTATCATCGGCCTGCCTGTGATTACGGAGAACGATGCGCTGGCAGCGGCTTATGGCGAGTACATGATGGCTGGTAAACCTGCCGGTAATCTTATCTATATGGGCTTAGGCACTGGTGTTGGTGGAGGTCTGATCCTGAATGGAAAGCCTTTTCAGGGGCAGCATGGCGTGGCGATGGAAGTAGGGCATATCATCACCATGCCTGATGGCCGCTTATGTGGCTGCGGCAATCGTGGCTGCATGGAACAATATGCGTCTGCCAGCGGCGTTGCTATTTCTTACCAGCAGGCAAGCGGCGAGCATTGCAGTGCGGCAGAAGTTGCCAGGCGTGCCGCAGGTGGCGACCAACATGCCATCAGTGCTTATACTCTGGCCGCAACCTCTCTGGCACAGGCTCTGGCGCATATTCTTAAAGTAATTGATGTCACCGATGTAGTGCTGGGCGGCGGCATGAGCGCTGGCTGGCCGCTGATGCAAGCTGCTTTTCAGCAGCAGCTCGATGCTGATTTAATTCCCGTTTTGCGCGGCAGGGTGAACGTACATATTTCCGGCATGGGAGACCAGGCTGGAATCATCGGCGCTGCCATGCTGGCCCAGTTGGAAATCTAGCATTTTCAAGCCTGGCTCGTGGCAGCCACCTGGCTTATGCCGTCTGTAATCTGGCGTAGTCTGTAAGCTGGCTGGCAGTAAGAGCCTTGCTGAAATAATAGCCTTGCACTTCATCACAGCCTTGCAGGCGCAGGAATGCAAGCTGCCCGGCTGTTTCAACACCTTCTGCAATTGTGCGCATGCCCAAGCTGGTTGCCATATTGATAATGGCAGTCACAATCGCCTTGTCTTCAGCATCATCTGTGATGTCATGCACAAAAGACTGATCTATCTTCAGTTTGTATATTTTGAACCGTTTTAAATAGCTGAGCGATGAGTAGCCGGTGCCAAAGTCATCGATTGACATGCGTATGCCAAAGCTGTCCAGCCTGTCCATGATCTGCACTGCGGCTTCCGGGTCATCCATGGCTACTGCTTCAGTGAGTTCAAGCTCCAGATAATTGTGCGGCAGGCCTTCTTCTTCAAGGATAGAGGCGACCAGTTCCGGGAACTTGGCATCCCGGAACTGCTGGGCTGATAGGTTCACTGCGATTATCGGCACTGGCAAATGATTTTCAAGCCATGCTTTCATTTGTTTAATGGCACCGCGCAGCACCCATTCACCTATCTTTGTGATCTGGCCGGTGTTTTCTGCAATCGGTATGAATTCTGATGGCGGTATCGCGCCAAAATCCGGGTGCTGCCAGCGCAGCAGGGCTTCTACACCGGAAATATGGCCATTATCGACTGATACCTGTGGCTGGTAATGAAGCTGCAGTTGGTTGCGTTCAATGGCAAAGCGCAGCGCATTGGCTAATTGCAGATGGCGTTCGGTATTTTCCTGCATCTTCTGGGTAAAGAAGCGGAAGTTATTGCGTCCGGTTTGCTTGGCCTGATGCATGGCCGTATCTGCATTTTTGTACAGTGATTCCATGCTATTGCCATCGTTGGGGTATATGGCGATACCGATAGAGGCGGTAGTAATCAGTTCATGCTGGTGAATTTGATAAGGGGCGGAGATGGCATTGAGTAACCTGCCTGCAATATTTGCCGCGCTATTTTCGTTGATGCCCGGCAGAATCACAATGAACTCATCACCGCTGGCACGTGAAGCCGTGTCTTCATCGCGCAGAACACTTTTTATGCGCTTGGAAAATTCAATCAGCAGTTGGTCGCCTATGCTTTGCCCCAGCGTGTCGTTCACATATTTGAAATGATCAAGGTCTATGAAAAGTACAGCCAGATTGCCGCCGCTGCGCTGAACTGAATTTAATGCGTACCTGAAAATATTCTGCAACATCACCCGGTTCGGCAGCCCGGTGAGCTGGTCAAAATGCGCGAGGAAGCGAATGCGTTCACCAGCCTGCTTTTTCTCGGTGATGTCATCTTTAATGGCAAGATAGTTCGTGATGTTGCCTTCGGCGTCGCGTATAGGTGAAATCATCGCGTATTCCACATACTCGGTGCCGGTTTTGCTGCGGTTAATCAGTTCACCCTTCCACACGTCGCCCCGTAACAGGGTTGACCACATTTCTGTGTAGATGCGTTTTGGCGTTTTGCCGCTTTGCAGGATGCGAGCATTCTGGTTGATAATCTCATCTCTGTCATAGCCGCTCTTTTCCAGAAAAGTGGTGTTGGCAAATTGAATATTGGCATCAAGGTCTGTAATGATAATGGAGCTGGGGCTTTGTTCTACTGCAAGCGACAGCTTGATTAACTGGTCCTGCATCCTGGTTTTTTGCAATTCATCTGCAAAGCGGCTGATTGCAAAATTAATATCCAGTGTCATTTCAGACAGTAATTTTTGTTCTTTAACGTCAAATGCATGAATCTCGCTTGAATATAATGTAAGCGCGCCGACCACATTGCCTTTTTGTATCAGAGGCAGCGATGCTGATGCATTCCAGCCATATTTCTCGCCACGTTTATGCCAAGGTGCAGTCATCGGGTTGTTTGCAAAGTCCTGGCACCATACTGCGTGATTTTCTCTGACGGCAGTGCCGGTAGGGCCTTGGCCTGAAGGTACGCTAACGTCTGTGGATATTTCAATGCCGTCCAGGTACTCTATGCCCTGACCGTACGAGGCCACCGGTTTTACCAGTCCGTCTGTTTCATCGATGATGCCTATCCAGCACATACTTATGCCGCCTTGTAATACGGCGTCGCGGCAGATTGTATTAAATAGCTCATTGGTGTCTTTGCAGCGCACAATCGCTTCGTTGCAGTAGCTCAATGTGGCGTAAAGACGGTTGGTGCGTGCGTTGTCAGCATGGGCCTTGGATAACCTGATCTGTGTTTCCGAGAGCCAGCCCATGATGCTGTTTTCCATCTTTCCTTTAACAGGAATCGGCTTTGTGAAGTCGCCGCTTCCAATACGGGTGATTTCTGCCTGCAATATATCAAGCGGTGCACCTAGCGTCGTGCGCATGGAGTGGTAGGTTCTCCATAATACAAACAGAAACAGTATGCCGACCGCGATGACGGCATAACGTATGTTTAGGGCGAACTGTTCTGCATTTTTAATGGCATTTGACGTACGCGTTTCCATCATCTGGTAAACATCATTGATAGGTTTCATGATGCTGGCTTTGGCCTGGCCGTAAGTCTCATCTGTCACCAGCTGGATTGCTTTCATCTGATTGGCATCACCTGCGTGTTTTGATGCCTCATAGTATTTAATCGCAGCGAGTTCGGTATTTACCAGCAAGTCGGATTTGCTTTTGGCTTCTTCCAGTTTTTCAATTTCAGCTTTAGTGAAATTGGCTTTGCGTATAAGTTCCAGTAGCGGTGTTGCTTTGCCTGTCTGCAGGCTTTTGCGGTCAATATCAGAGCGCTTTACATCCCAGTAAACATTTTGGTAATTGTGCGGGCGCGGCAGTTTGCCATCGCGTATGGCGATGATGCTCTCAAAATGTTTTTTATAGATGATGTTGCCGTTTGCAACATAGGTGCGCACCATGCGTGTCAGGTCATCTGAAGACTGGCGTAGCTCGTTCGCCAGCAGGTAGGATTCGTGGCGCGCCTGATTGGTGTGGTCTATTTCTTTTTCAGCGAACACATAGGCTGTAAAGAGCCCGCTGAATATCATCAGGCATATCAATGCCAGTAACAGGTTGGCATTAAAAGCGCTTAAGCTATTATGGCGTAAAGACATATGTCTAGCGGTTGCAGTGGATTCTAATCATGGAAAAAATATTTATTTTTATTAGCCATTAATACCAGTATGGTTATCATAAGCCAATGAGTGCAAGTATTAAAGTATGCATTGTGTTAATTATCTGCTGCAATTGATAATACAATAGAGTAAATTTAGTGCTGGGCTGACTAAACTTTTCAACTGCATGCTAATCAGAACATCTGACGTAGCCATTTCCAAAGGTTATCCATGCCGCGTTATTTATTTTATTAAGTATTGAATCTTGCATAAAAAAAACATATTTTTAATTTCAGCGCTCTTGATGGCTTTTAATGCGCAGGCCGCCGGGCCTGTCTGGTATAGCAATGGTGACCCGCTGGCAACATCGCTTGACCTGCCGCCGGCGCTATATGCAGCTGACGCGAAATACGGCGACTCAGGCGCTGCATGTGCGGCAGTTGATTTCAGCCAGCCCTTATCTCTGGCAGATGTCACTGAATCTGCATTATGCAATAACCCGCAAACGCGGGAGCTGTATGCAAATGCAAAGGTGCAGGCAGCGCAGCTGGGAATAGCAAAGTCAGCATTTTTGCCCACAGTAACTGACAGCGCAACGCTCAGCGAGAGTTTTGTAGACCCCAAATCTGCTTCCAGGGGGCGTGATTACTATAATCTAGGCAACAGCCTTGCCGTTTCCTACCTGCTTTATGATTTTGGCAACCGAGATGCTGCGCTTGAAAATGCACGCCAGCTGCTGCAGGCTGTCAGTGCCACACAAAGTTCAGTAGTGCAGAGCATACTGCTGAATGCAATCAAGGCTTATTACCAGGTACAGACCGATATTGCCCTGCTGGATGCGACGCGCGAATCTGAAAGCTTCAATCTCGAAAGTTTCAAGTCGGCAGAAGCGAAATACAAGGCTGGAGTTTCAACCCCGGCCGATAAACTGCAAGCGGAGACGGCCTACGCACAGGCCGTGCTTACCAGGGTTACGGCAGAAGGCACGCTGAAGAACGATTACGGCATTCTGGCCAATGTGATGGGCCTGAATGCAAACAGCCCGCTAAAACTGCAGGACACGACACATACCGCTATCAATGCCAGCGAAATTGAATTTGACATTAATCAGCTGATTGAGCAGGCGCGTACCCGCCGGCCAGACCTGGTAGCGAGCGAGGCGCAGGTCAATGCGGCAAAAGCGACTATTCTGGCGAGCCGCGCCGCAGCCAAGCCTACCGTTTCAATTAACGTGTCTAACAGTTTTCAGGATGGAAGCAGCTTATCCTCCAGCAACAACGCTACATTGGGCGTGACGGTTTCTGTGCCGATATTTGCAGGCTATGCGCCCACTTACCGCATACGCTCTGCCGAGGCGGCAGCAGAGGCGAAAGAAGCACAGCGCGACCAGCTTAAACTGCAGATTTCGCTCGATGTATGGACCGCATTCCAGAACCTGCGTACGGCACATGAAACCATTAAATCGGCAGACATATTGGTAGCCAGCGCCAAAGAATCGGCACGCGTAGCCCTTGGCCGCTATAAAGCGGGGGTAGGCAATATTATTGATACACTCAATGCGCAAAGCGCGCTTGCCAGTGCCAATCAGCAAAAAATCAGGGCCGATTTGAGCCGCAACGTTGCACGGGCCGCTTTGGCACAATCCATAGGTGCGCTCGATAGTTTGATGATTCAATCTTTGCCGGACGGGCAAAGGAAATGACCCCAAAATATTCCCAAAAAATGACCAGGGTTAAAACATGCAGAAAGTAATTAAAAAACTCGCAATACCTTTAGTGCTGTTGGCAGCGGTTGCCGGCGGCTATATGTATTACAAAAAAACCAGTCAGCAGCGCCCTGAAGATTTATATAAACTGCAGGAAATCACGCGGAGTGATATTGAGCAGGCGGTATCCGCTAACGGTACTATTAATCCGGTAACGCTGGTGAGTGTGGGCACCCAGGTTTCAGGTCGCGTCAGTAAACTTTATGTCGACTTTAACGACAAGGTAGAAAAAGGCGAGATACTGCTGGAGCTTGATGATGCCTTATTCACCGCACAGATTGCGCAGACGCAAGGCACTGTGCGCAATGCCGAAGCCTCGGTTGAGCTGGCGAAAGCCAATGAAGCCAGAATCCGTTCTTTATTTGTGCAGGAGTATGTCTCCAGGCAGGAGCTGGATCAATCGGTGCAGGCGCTGAAATCAGCCCAAGCAGTGCTGGCCAGTGCGCGTGCGCAGTTGCAGCGTGATAAAACCAACCTTTCTTATTCCATTATCCGTTCACCGGTTTCCGGCATTGTGATTGACCGGCAGATAGACATTGGCCAGACCGTTGCTGCCAGCTTTCAGACACCGACATTGATTAAAATCGCACAGGATCTATCCAAGATGCAGATTGACACCAGCTTTGCCGAGGCCGATATCGGCAATATCAAAGTAGGGCAGGTGGTGAAATTCAATGTAGATGCGTTTCCCAACCTTAATTTTGAAGGGGTGGTCAAGCAGATTCGCCTGAACCCGACGACTACTTCCAATGTCGTGTCATATAACGTCGTAGTTTCTGTAGATAACCCCAAGCAGATACTTCTGCCGGGCATGACAGCTTATGTGAGCATCGTTTTTGCAAAGCATGACAATGTACTGCTGGTACCAAACGCCGCGTTGCGCTTCAAGCCCAAGCTTGATGATGAAACGGTAGATGCGGGCGCTAATGCTTCAGGCAAAGCGCCGCGCGGCAACAGGAAAAAGCCTGCCGCGGAGGGCATGAATGCAGATGGCTTCGGGCGCGGCAAGCTTTATGTGCTGCAAGATGGCAAGCCGCAGCTGCGCCGCGTAAAAGTTGGCATTACCGACGGTAAACTCACCGAGATTGTAAGTGATGAACTGAAACCGGGTGACAAAGTGATTGCGGGTGAAGCCCAGCCGAATGGTAAAGCCGCTGCCAGTGCGACACGCGCGCCAAGAATGTTCTAGGCCTGAAATCTTGACTACGACATCTGTGATTGAAGTGCGGCAATTGTATAAGGATTACCAGACCGCGGCTGGCGCTTTTCCTGTGCTGAAAGATGTGAACCTTGTTGTAAAACGTGGCGATTATCTGGCAATCATGGGGCCTTCCGGCTCCGGTAAATCTACTTTCATGAATATCCTTGGCTGCCTCGATAAGCCGAGTGCGGGTGAGTATTTTCTGGATGGGCATGCTGTTGCCGAGCTGGATGGCAATGCGCTGGCGGGGCTCAGAAACAAGACAATCGGCTTTGTGTTCCAGGGGTTTAACCTGCTGGCACGCTCCAGCCTGCTGGATAACGTGGCCTTGCCCCTGGTATATTCCGGGGTGGATAAACAGACCCGCCATGAAAAAGCCGCGCAGGTACTGGTGAAAGTAGGCTTGGGCAACTATCTTAACTCGCGCCCGAGCCAGATTTCAGGCGGGCAGCAGCAGCGCGTGGCAATCGCACGAGCACTGGTCAACAGTCCGAGCCTGATACTGGCTGATGAACCTACCGGTAACCTTGACAGCAAAACCAGTGAAGAGATTATGGAGCTATTCGATAGCCTGAACCGAGAAGGCATCAGCATCGTGCTGGTGACGCATGAAACCGATATTGCCGAGCATGCAAGCAGGCAGGTGCGTTTTCTGGATGGCAAGATTGTTCAGGATAGCATCAGCCAGCCAGCAGCAGCGGAGGCTGTGTAATGTTTACGGCAATGCTGGGTGAAGCATGGCATGCGATGGGCGCCAACCGCATGCGTACTTTTCTGACCATGCTGGGCATGATGATAGGCGTAGGTGCCGTGGTACTGATGATGGCCATCGGTGAGGGCGCGCAGCAGTCTATCAAGCAATCCATCAGCTCTATGGGCAGCAACCTGTTTATCGTACTGTCTGGTCCGCCAAACAGCGCCGGTGCCAGGTCGGCTACCGGTAATGCGCAGTCATTGAATGTGAAAGATGCCGATGCGATTACCGAGCTTGATAACATCGCCGGGGTAGCGCCGGTGACCATGGGCAGTGCGCAGGTGATTTATGCCGGCAATAACTGGAATACATCTGTCATTGGCACAATGCCTAGTTATATGGAGATACGTGACTGGGGTATTGATGAAGGTTATGTGTTTTCAAATTCAGACATCCGTTCTGCCACACGCGTTGCGCTCATCGGCAAAACGGTAGCTGATAACCTGCTGGGTGAAGATGTAGACCCGGTCGGCAAGACTATCAGAATCAAGCAAAGCCCTTTTCTGGTAGTGGGCGTCTTGAGCCCCAAAGGCCAGAGCCTGGATGGGCGTGATCAGGACGATACCATCATCGTGCCGCTCACCACTGCGCAGCGTAAGCTTTTCGGCAATCAGATTCCCGGCAGCGTGCGTATGATCATGGTGCAGGCTGCATCAGATAAAGCCATGCTGCAGGCGGAAGAAGACATTAACAACCTGCTGCGCCAGCGCCATAATATCCGTGAAGGGTCAGATAGCGATTTTTCGGTGCGCAACCTCACTGCAATTGCAAATACAGCCGCTGAAGCAACGCGCACCATGGCTTTGCTGCTTGGCGCAATTGCCTCAATTTCACTGCTGGTAGGCGGCATTGGCATTATGAACATCATGCTGGTGTCTGTCACCGAGCGCACCCGTGAAATCGGCATTCGCATGGCAATCGGTGCCCGTGAGCGGGATATTCTGCTGCAATTTCTGCTTGAGGCTTTTGTGATTTCTATCGTTGGCTGCATCATAGGCATCATGATAGGTGTGGGTGGCGCCGCACTTGTGAAAAACTTTACCGGCACTGATACCGTAGTGACCACGCAATCCATCACATTGGCCTTTGCGGTTGCGGCCAGTGTGGGTATATTTTTCGGGTTTTATCCGGCACGTAAGGCCGCACGGTTGAACCCGATTGAGGCGTTACGGTATCAGTAATCGGTTAGCTATTAGTAAATAGGCTGTAGGACAAGTTCTACTGAGAAAATTACCTGCTTTATCGGGTAAGGTTCCAATTGCAAAAATGTCCTGGGCTTGCGCGGCCTGCTGTTTCTGCTCAGGCTATTTGCTTGGTTTTAATGTAGATGGCTTTTAATCTGTATTACTTGAAATTTTCATTTTTTAATGCGACTACTTTAAAATTCAGCTCGTCTGCAAATGTTCTGACTTTGTACGCCATGCTTTTCGTGAGCTGATTTTTTTCCAATTTACGGGCAATATCATGTAGCTCCGTAATATGGCTGGCTACTTCTTCTAATAAAATATTTTCTTCCATACGATCCAACTATCAGTACCTAACTATCAATCAAAATGTGAGTATGGCGGTGGTAAGTAAAGCCTTGGCTATCGGCGTGTTAAGCACTGTGCCATCTTTTTGTATTGCAACACCTCCGTCGCCTATCAGAATCGCTGACATACCATCTGCATAATGCGGACTAAGACTTATAGCCTCGTTTATCTGCCTTAAGAATTCTTTTGCACTGTCCTGGAGTTTCAATTTATTACCCACGTAGTAAAAATGGTAAATATGATACAAATGATAAACCATTTTTTGCTCTGGTGTATAGTCACTGTGCATGATAAGAAAGATATTTTTGATTTGTTTGAGGAAAATCAAAGGATGCAACCTGGGTGACTCATCGTCATTGTGAATGAACTGCTGCATTAACAGCTTTACAATGTGTTATCTCAAACCGGCTTATCCTTGTGGGTTATTACACCGTAAAATTTTGATATGTTTTTTAATCAGAAGTTATGTAATCGTTTGTCACTGATTTTAAAAATAAAAATTGTAATTTACTGGAGTTTGTCGATGTTGTTACGTGATTTTTAATGGGTAGCCCAGTGACAACTGTAAGTCAATTATCCTTATCTGAACTATGTTTTTATGATTGCTCATGCTGATACATTTACTTGTTGCTAGCTAATTTCCCTACCTGGTTTTTTTATTATTAACCCGGATTTAAATTCAGAATTTGATTGAATTCTGGCTGGGTTTAATCTCTGGCTGACATGGCGAGCCACTAAATCAAATGATTAAAGTGATAAATATGATATAAATTTATTGAAAAGTAGAAAATATCAGCTTAAGATTGATTAAATAGTGCTGTGGGCGTCATCAAGAAATCAGTTGCTGTATTTTAAAAATAGATTTTTTTGATAACGCTCGAATATCAGATTGACTCAATTAATAGTTACTCAAAGAACTTAAATATGCCATATCAAGCGAAGTGTAACTTAACGTGCGGTTTATTGGTAAGTCATGGAACTGAATGATTTTAAAAGAAATTATATAAGCAGATTTATACTTTCAGGTGTAATCATGTGTGCATTTGCATCGAGTGCTTGCGCAGATATGAATCAGAAGTCGGCTTGTCATGCTGAGTTGATAAATCGAATTGAAGCGGTCGTTACTGGTGATAATTCAGCCAAGAGGCGCTCATTAGTAAAGGCGTCTTTATTGGAAGGCCCATTGAAATCGAAAAAGTATGGACTCTATGAGTTTTACAGGTACCTCATCGTTGTGAGCCTGATGAATGATGGTAATCAGCGCAAGGAGTACTATGAATATGATGTGGATTGCGTTTTTAATAAAGGAAACGTGATTGGCATAGAGTTGCATTACGGCTGAACCAGTCAATTGCGACTTAACGCTTTTTATGCGGCAGGTCAATGCATGTCATTTGGAAACACCCTGAAATCCATCACAAGCCCGCCATCTGATGGGTGCCTGCCCAGTTTCTCGTAGTCAGCTTCAGTAAGAGGTTTCACTTTATCGGCATCCCTGTGCCTGTTAAAGACACCGTTACGCCACTGATATACTTCATTGAGTTTTTCCCGGTAGCTGTAAGCATGGTCATGGTCGTTGTAGTAGTCTACAAATTTACCCCGGCCCAGATAGATTGCATTAGAGCCTTCATAACCGGTTTTTTCTGCAGAAACAGGGTCTGTGTTCAGCACATAGATCCAGTCTCCGGGTACAAAATTCCTGGGTGTGACACTGTACTGAATGGTAAGGATTTTCCCCGGGTGGGTCTCTTTCAGCTTATCAAAGTCCTTTTCAAATGACCACATCTGTGCAGGTTCTACGTCTACCAATGGCTCCTGGTCTGAGAGCAGCCTGGCCTGCACGGCATTTGCTTTTGAGCTGTCATTTTTTACGCGGTGGTAGTAATCCAGTACGCTATGGGCCATGACCAGTTTTGCAGCGGTATAGCACCCGATAGAATATTTCTTCTGGTTGCTAAAGGCGTCACCCAAGGCGTCAGTCAGCGCTGCATGAGGGTGCGGTGTCCCTTCATGCCAGTAAGCAGTGTTCCATTCGGCATCTTCTCCGTCAGGCCAGCCCCAGTTCAGGTTTTCTGACCAGGCTACGATGTTCTGGCGAACTTTTATCTGGTCTTTCAGTGTATTGATGTTGCAGCTGGCGCCGCTGAATTCTGTACTGCGGCCATGCTGCAGCAGTGCCAGTAATATCTCTTTTTGCGATACGGTAAGCACTTTACGCGGCTTGCCATTGCTGCCTGGCAGCTGAACAATACGGTCACGGATTGCGAACCGGGGATTGTCTTTCAGCAGCAGCGTGTCTGTGTCATCTGCGGGTGTGTTTAAGGTAAAGGTGAGTAGCCCGCCGGGTGCATCTAGCCTTGTAATCACCAGGCTGCGGGAAATACCTAGATGCCCAAGGTAGGCATGCATATCGTTTTTGATGCGTTTCAGGCGGCTGGATTCACATGAAAAACTAATACCTTCGCGCAGGGGGGTATCTGCTTTTGCTGAAAGATTCGCGTCTGCGCTGCTTTCTGCAACTGCATATTGCATGAAGCCCAGTGGCATCAGCGGCAACAAAGTCAAAGCGGTTAGTTTGTAAATAAGGCGCATGAATAGTGTTTTTTTCAAATTAGTATGGTTTCAGGCTTACCGGCAGCTATTGCTAAGCCATCAGAACAAGCATGCTGCCTATCATCATCACAGATGCTGCCAGCAGTTTTCTGGCGATCTGTTTCTCATTAAAGACTTTATAGCCTACAAACACCTGGATGACTATCCCCAGTTGAAACAGCGCAAGCGCATAGGCCACCATCATTGTTGATAACAGCAGCAGCGTGAGGTACTGCATTGCAAACACCATGATGCCTATCAGTAAAATGGTGTGGATATGCCTGCCGGATGCTTTGATGTCATTCCTGATGGTGCTGGCCAGGAATACGCGGTTGCTTATCAGCGCCAGCGGAAGCCCTATCAGCGACCAGAACACC
>Ga0208508_1000157_pt1 | contig 19233 bp, 14 predicted proteins | sample LakWasMeta1_LOW4_2_FD_183853 | JGI IMG/M metagenome (GOLD analysis project Ga0208508, IMG submission 183853) | Freshwater sediment methanotrophic microbial communities from Lake Washington under simulated oxygen tension - Sediment Metagenome... | ecosystem: Environmental > Aquatic > Freshwater >...
TGATTTCTTCCGAAGAAGTCGGCACCTTGATTACCGCGCTAGGCTGCGGCATCGGCAAAGATGAATACAATCTGGCCAAACTGCGCTACCACCGTATCATCATCATGACCGATGCTGACGTCGACGGCTCGCATATCAGAACTTTGCTATTGACGTTTTTTTATCGTCAATTGCCGGAAATCATCGAAAAAGGCTACATCTACATCGCCCAGCCGCCGTTGTACAAAGTCAAAAAAGGCAAGCAAGAGCATTACGTAAAAGACGATGCGCAATTGAACGAATACCTGATCCAATTGGCACTGGATAAAGCTCAGTTGTTTACAGAAGAAACTACACCGCCGATTCAAGGTCAAGGCCTGGAAAAATTGGCTAAACAGTTTACCGGTGTCGTCAGCGTAATTAACAGATTAGCCAGACGCTACGATGATGTATTTCTGGAATGCATTACTGCCTTGGATATTATTGGCGACGAACATAAGCAAGACCCTGAGCTCCTGCAAGCTTGGCTGACCAAGTTGGAACAACAACTGCACGAGTGCGAGAGCAAAGCAGTTTTTAAAGTGACGCTGGATTACAAATCAGCGACTGAGTTCTCTGTGGTGGTCAGTAAACGTTTACACGGAACCACCAAAACCTTTGTGCTGCCGGGTACCTTCTTTAACGGCAAGGATTACCAACAAATCGCGCAATACGCCAAAGAAACCGCCGGTATGTTTAACGAAGGCTCATTTATGCAAATGGGCGAAAGAAAACAGCCCGTCAGCAGCTTTAAACACGCATTTGAATGGATGATGCGCGAAATCAAAAAAGGTCAGCATATACAACGTTACAAAGGCCTAGGTGAGATGAACCCTGAACAGCTCTGGGAAACCACGCTGGATGCTAACAACCGCAGATTGCTACAAGTAAGAATCGAAGACGCCATTGCCGCCGATGAAATCTTTACCACGTTGATGGGCGATGTAGTTGAGCCACGTAGGGATTTCATCGTGAAGAATGCGTTGGATGTTACTAATTTGGATGTTTGATTTTGTCGTTGTTGTCGGATGACACTATTAATGAAAAAAATGACAAGTTAGTGAAAAAGTAGTGACAGAGATAGTGAAAAAATCCGGCAATTTCACCTAGTGCTAAATTTTCAATAACGCCTTAGTAAACCAGGTGACCTTATGGGAATCTGGTTTTTTATTGAGTTGGAACAAATGGTATTGATGGTCATAATGAAGAAACCAATTGTCGATTGGTGACGTAGATAGACGCACCAATAATCCTTTGGTAGAAAATACCAAGCATGTGCGCAAGTAACCTAAAATTTCGCAACAATCATTGAAGCGAGGCCAATGTGACTAAAGAAGTTCAGATGTCCATCAAGATGGAACCGGAATTACGAGATCGGTTCATGGTCGTTGCTGCAGTTCACCATCGCCCAGCCGCTCAGATTATTCGAGACCTAATGCGTCTTTACATCGCAGACAGCGAAAAGCCCAATGCGTTAACCACTGACACGATTCGCAAAGGTCTTCAAGATGAAGACGTGTTTCACGCCTCTTGTGAATCTGATTTATTCAAGCAATTAGAAATCTGACGAATTTCACCTGTTTAGTACAATCTGCAAGTCGGGTTCATAGGGCAAGTGACAAGTCGGGGGTCGCAATAGGTTTGACTGTGTTTCCACCCCAAATCAGCCAGCCATTCCGATTGAAAGCCGCTAGTTCGGCGGATTGCCAAAGCCGACCTTTGGGCTTGATGGACTGGTGCTAACGACCCCAAAACCGTAGTTCTTTTATCAGCTGATGATGTTCGACAGCAGAGGGTCGTCAAGCTAAAAAGATTATATATCACACCCGTTTCTCGAAGATATACAGATTACTGTACGAAGAAATTTGCTGAGTTTAAGTTTATTGACTAGGGTGTAGTATTGAGAGACGATAGAATGAAACCATAAAATCATTTATTAATCATCTTGATCGCGTAGCAATTTTCATCCTGGCGATTTGATTTGTTGCTTACCGTCGACTGGGAGACCCCGAGAAATGGCCAAAACTTTTGGGCAGGAACTTTATCACTTTGCTCAGTCAGTAGACATTGTAGATGTTGAGACTTGTGACTTGGTGAGGGAGCTTCTAGAAGATTACTTCTCGAATACTCTGCGAATCGACTTCTATGAGGTTCAAACCGACGGAGTGTTAATTCAAGGACGGCCTGGCCTTCATACAACTACCACAAAGAACTCTCCTTGGACGAATGGCAAGCCCAACAGCACTCCCATTCACACTGAGAACGGTAACTACCGAGATCAGACGACTTTCGCATACGAAACTCGAAGTATCCTTTGGGTTACCGAAGTCAACGGAAACATGCTAACGGAGGACAGCCAGTGTGTAAACATCTGGCCTAACTCTAGGTACTCACAACCATTGCCACCGTACTGGCCGTTTGTCGGTAACATGCGAACGCAAATCGTTTTTCCTCTTGAGTACGGCGAACATGTGTTTGGTATTCTGAACCTGGAGACAAACCGGTTACTTGAATACACGCAGTTTGCCGGCGACGAACTTAAGCGCATTGCGAGTGCGATTGCAACAATTCTCTGGCTGCACGACACAAATCTCAACCAGAACCTCGGTACACGTAAGGCTCTGGATGACGTCGCCAGAACTTTGAAGGCAGCGAGAACCCACTCGATTCTTGGAAAGCCGAAGATATTCGTCGCGTCGTCCTCCCGAGCAGATGATCAGGTGATGGGAGTAATCCATCAAGTTATCAACGAATTCCATTCCCATATCGACGAAGTCTTCTGGAAGAACATCACCCAATCTGGGAACATCAATGTTCAACTACTTAACGCCATCGACGAATGTAGCTTCGGGCTTTGCTATTTCTCTGAACCCAAAGTCTCCACTGCGCTGAAACAGACCGAAATGGAATACGTGGATAACCCTAACGTGGTCTTCGAAGCAGGGATGTTGCATGCACTCACAAACGCTAGTACCGGCGCTCCCAGAATGTGGCTCCCTATCCGCGAGCCCCGGTCACCCAGAACGCCGTTCGACTTTGCATCAGAGCGGACCATTCTAGTTAGCCGACTGGGCAATGGCACTCTCAATCAAGAGCTATTCGCAAAGGAGCTTCGTGATAGACTCAGTACGTTGTTAACTTAATTCCTGAAGCCTCTGGCTGTTTTGAGAATGGAATGGCCGATGGTTTTAGAATCGGAATCAGTAGCAGTTTCATCGGATACACATTTGGCCGAGATTGAGTCGTAAAACCAAGACAATTTCAGCGTGCCGATGTCACGAACCCGGCAAAGATTGATTTTGTCTCCAACGCTTTTGGCATCTAGCGTGTAAGGCCAGTTCTACACGTTCATTAGGGCAATATCGTCCGCCATTTCCAAGACAGTTTCAGCGTACCAACCTCACGCATTCGGCAAAGCCAATATTTGTTTTACCAAACTTTCGCTAAAACTGGGCGGGTGTATCCCTATTTTATAAAAAGTTCATTCCGTGTATGGCCGCTCATGATTGATTTCTAAGCAATTTTGCCGATTTTTCGGAAAAGAGTTTTCCGGAAAATATTTCGTCTCCTCGATCAAGATACCTAATTTTGCAGTACCAAAATACCTAATTCCGTACTACCAAACTATATATATTTGATTGATTTATATAGGATTTATCTTTTTAAGGCTGTTGCTTACTTGTTGGATTTTTATTATTCTTGGGTCAAGACTAATTCCTGATTCAGTTAAATCATGAGCCCATTTTCCCAAAGCTTAATTTCGCTTCGTTCACGTTACGGCATACGCCAGGGCGAACTTGCCGAAATGGTTGGGTATGAACAAAGCTATATTTCCGCGCTCGAGGTTGGCCTGAAGGGGCCGCCCACAATAGAGCTTGTAGAACGCATATGCGATGGGCTGTCGCTTTCGGACGAAGAAAGACAAAAATTGTATGAGGCGCGGGATGCATCTCAGCGCAAATTCACAATCGATTTGGATACCAGGGAAGACGTGTACTGGATGTTTAAGGACTTAAGGGAATATCTATCTGAACTGTCGGAAGCGCAAGTTCGTGTGATTCGCGAAATTGTACGTTTTCGCGATCCGCAAAAACCGCAAATCATCAGATCTATGCGTAGGACAAAACGTCACAAAGTTGAGGGGGCTACCATGTAAAGCGAGACAAACCTTGCGGCTTGCCCCGCTTTGGGAAGCATCTTAATGATACTGCCGAGTAGCATCATCAGTATCGCTACAACCTCCCCCAGCGTCAAGCCATTTTCATATTAGAACCGGTTTACAACACGTTCATTTGACCGTGTTCAGGTCTTTTTTTGCCTAAAAATCGGTATGTCATATACAGCAACTGGAGATGTAGGGTTGAGCTTGCTCTGCTCTCATCTCCGGAAGGAGCAGTCATGTCAAAAAATCTTTGGCAAGGAACTTGGCGTGGAGGTCGACCTGATGGTGACGTCCATAAAAGAGCCAGAAATATCATCACCCCTTCCGGTGGGATAGTTCGTGGAAAATTCCCTAGTCGTAAGAACGGGCGAATGGTTCACCATGAGGGATTACTTGAACTCGATGCGATTTACCTTTTTGAAACCTCGCCGAATATCGTTCGGTACCGAGAGCAACCCGTTACCATCCACTATCCGGATGAAGCAAGGCTGCGGCGCTATACGCCGGATTTCGAGCTGGTGTTGGCTACCGGAGAAATCATATTCATCGAGGTGAAGCCGACACGTAGCCTTCAACATGACGATGTACAGCACAAACTTGACCGCGTAGCGGAATACATGCGTCGTTCGGAAACCACTTTTATCATTTTGACTGATCAAGAAATTCGACAAGAACCGCGCTTATCAAATCTCAGGTGGATATATCACCGAGCTTCACGCGTTCCTCCGTCTCCGGACACACTCACTGTTGCTATCAATAAATATCGCAGCCGGTTTCCGTTATCGCTTACGGCAGCGGCGAATTTGTTCGATGTCGGCGGTATTGACCCCTATAGCTTGTTGTTAGCTGGACATCTTCGCTGTTCCTTGGAACAGCACATTTCGCATGAAACCCTTATAACGATTGAACTGGAGGCAGACAATGGCTGGTTTTGCATTGCACAAGAATACGGTTTTTGATTGGAATGGTGCTGAATATCGAATTGCTCGGATTCAACCCAATAACGAATTGCTGATCGAACGTGTTGGAGATGGCTGTTTGTCCATCGTCACGCGGGAGACGATTTTAAGTGAATACGGGCAGGGTAATATTTCCGCGAAATCGGTACAGCCCACCAGAAAGGATTCAGCGCCATTATTTTCGCGACCTCTGGATGAATTACCCGAAAGTGTCCGAAATGAAGCCGTACGTCGACGGCGCTATATTGAACATATATTGGGACATGGTGCTCCAGTTTTCACTGCGACTTATCTACAACCACTGATTGAGCAAGCAGCGGCTGAAATGGGGGACGGTACGCCACCCAGCGCAACATCAGTTTATCGTTGGTTCCGGCGTTACCGGTCGACAAATGATACCCGAGCGATGATTCCGCGTACCGATCTTCGTGGGCTTAAGAAGTCGCGGCAAAATGATCGTATTCTTCAACTCGTATCCGAGGCAGTAGAAGAGGCGTTTAAAGTATCGCCGCAAGTCTCCGTCCCTACTATTTACACAAAATTCCTAGCGAAGATCGAAACCGAGAACTCTCGGGAGCCACAGGATAAGCAGATCAAGCCGTTTACCATGCGGACGCTTTATCGGTTGCTTGCGAGAGTGGGTGCTTACGAAATTGCACTCCTCAAAGAGAGCAAGGCGGTAGCCGATAATCGTTTTAGGATCGGCAAAGTCGGTGCGAAAACATCTCGTATTCTCGAGCGGGTTGAAATTGACCATACGCCGCTTGATCTATTCCTAATCGATGAAAAAACTTGGCTACCGTTAGGTAGGCCAACATTGACTGTGATTATCGACCACTATAGCCGAATGTTGCTTGGCTACTATTTGAGTTTCGATAGTCCGTCGACCGCCGCAGTAATGGGGGCACTTCGGCATGCAATTCTGCCCAAAAATCCGGCTGCACCCGCGATGCCATCATTAAAAACCGAGAATCGTTGGCCCTGTTATGGGTTGCCTGAAGTTTTAGTGGTCGACAATGGGCTGGAATTTCATAGTAACGATTTGGAAAGCGTTGCTTACGACTTGGGAATCCGTATCCAATATTGCCCCAAACATACGCCGCGCTTCAAGGGAGTGGTCGAGCGCTATCTCAAAACGATTAACTATTTCTTTGCCCACCAGCTGCCGGGTACCAGTTTTGCCAAGTTTTATCTGCGCGGTGATTATGATTCGCAAAAGGCTGCCCTGATGACCTTTGCCGAATTCAACCATATCTTCGAAAAGTGGCTTGTTGATGTTTATGCCCAAGATAGGCATCGAGGGATAGATACAACCCCTTGGGCTCGATGGCACGAGAGTATTTCGCATTATGAGCCGGTACTTCCTGAAGATTTACGCACTTTGCAGCGCCGTATCGGCCTAGTTGCTGAACGGTCATTGCGTCGCGACGGGATTTTTTTAAACGGTATCCGTTATAGCTCAGATGAGCTCGGTCCCATACTGCGAGCCTTTGATGAAGGCGTTAAAGTCCGTGTTGTCTATGATCCGGAAGATCTGGGCGAAATTCAGGTGTGGGGACCTAACGATGCTGAGCCGGTCGCGGTGAAAGCACTCGATTACGAGTTTGCTAAGGGGCTGACTGTCAAACAGAACGAATTTATTCGCGAACAGCTGCGTGAGCAAGGTGCAGCCGCAGTAGATCGTGCCGCCCTTGAACGGGCACGATCAGATTTGTCACGATCAATCGAAGAATTGATGACCAATCGCAAACATGTGGCCAGACGTCGTAGTGCCGCTCTACGCGGTATTAGCAGCAGTAAACCCAGTGGATCGGAAATCCCAACCATCAAAAAATCGGATACCGCTGAGTTACCGAAGCCTAAAAAATCTAAATCCTCCAAAGTGGTTGACCAGGGCTCGGAGCCAACGACAGAGAACATCATCACTCCATTCCAACTGAAACGCAATCCTGGAGAATCAGAATGAATTTCAAAGAGATTTTCGACGAATTACAACGTTTTGATGAAGAGTACATTCCTTTTCCACCCTTTGTCGTCGCGGTCGATGCGGTTAAAGCGAATCTTGCACTGTTTCGCGAGACCGGCATCGCTCAGCATTTGCTGGTTCTCGGGGAAAGCGGGGCCGGAAAAAGCAGTATTTGCCGATGGATCGAGCAGCAATATCCCAAGTTTACGTTGCCGGATCGGGATGTCAAGCCGGTACTGATTGTGTCGGTTCCCTCGGCAGCCACTATATCGAGCATGGCCTCGGCCCTGCTTGAAAAACTGGGTGATCCGGCAGCGACCACTGGAACTGTGTCCGCGAAGACGTCGCGGGTCATTACGTTATGTAGGGCCTGTCGGGTGGAAATGATCTTGTTCGATGAAGCCCAGCATATTCACGACCGAGGTCGCGCAACCACGCATTACATGGTGGGTGACTGGATAAAATCGTTAATCGATCAGACCGGTGTGCCGACCGTGTTTCTTGGACTGCCTCGCCTTGAACAAATCTTACAAGTCAACGAACAACTACGGCGGCGCTTTTCCCGACGAATTCGTTTGGCTTTGGGCCAAAGTGACAATAGTTCCATCCATGCCGAATGCCTCCAGTTGTTTCGTTCTCTGGGCTCTTGTCTACCACTCCCTTTGATGTGCGGCCAGTTTGGGTGGGATGAATTGGGTATGCGCCTGCACTACGCCAGCGATGGCCGTGTTGCCTACATCAAGAAACTCTTGGCCACCGCGTTGAGAATAGCGCTGGAAACAGAAATAGACGAGATTGGGCCGCAACTGCTGGAGCAAGCCTTCACCGAGGAGCTGTGGTGGGAGGGCGTGGGCAAGCTGAATCCTTTTAATCCGGCATTCGAGTTCCGCCGCCTGGATCGGGGTAATGAGCCGTTCGAACCCGGTAATTTCAGAAGTGCTCGTAAACGCCGTAAGGAGGCGGTATGTTGATTCCGTTTAGTGACTACCCTGTTCGTCCACAATTGGAGCAAGGGGAAAGCCTATTTGGTTATGTTTACCGTTTTTATACTGCCAATGGATATAGGATTCCGGAGGTTGTTCGTAAGTGGCTTTTTACGTTGCTTTATCGCCGGGATAACGATAAGAGCGATACGTTCAATCGCTTACATTCATTATCCGGCAGTACGATTGAACTCGAGAGAATTTGGTGGATTCGAACTCGCTCAGTCCCTTGGTCGGATATGCAACCAAAACAAGAGATTTGGATAACGTCGTCCCAATCACCTCTTCGCTTTTGTCCAATATGTCTTAAGGAAACTGATTTTCACTCCGCACTGTGGGAGATCGACTTTGTTAGCGTATGCCCGGTCCACAATTGTAATTTAGTGGTCCGTTGCCCTAATTGCTTGAGCAAACTACATTGGCAGTCTCTTTTATCAGATTGGCGATGTAAATGCCGTACACCGTTGACATCAATGTCAGGGGATTCTGCAACCATCAATGAAATTAGGATAACAAGATCAATTGCCCCGGCAAAGTATTTTGAATTACCTATCAACTTTCAAAACCTATTAGGTGGGCCGGTTGATCCCCGTTTTTTAATTCAATATCTCAATCAGTACAAATCGAATCGATGAACGTCAGATTTTTTTTAGAGACCTGATTTATCGTTTTGGGTGAACAATAATGACGACTGAAACATCCCATCTGATTTTGCCTGTGCGCCCGCATCCTTTTGAGGGAGAGGCTACCGTAGGATTTCTGATGCGGGTTGCGCGGGATAATGGTTATGATGCGCTTCGTCAGTTAGGCAAGATATTTAGAAGTTTTGACGGACTATGCCAGACACTTGGCTTAACAACGGAGGAAAGACACGTCCTGTTTGGCCCCTATCCTAGTTTTTGGGGGCCATCCGTGCTTTCAAATGGGCTGATGGCTGCTGATTTCAATCATAGTCAGCTGCGTTGGTGCCCACTTTGTCTCGGGGAATCGGCTCATCTTCGTGGGTCATGGCTGTTGAAAATCAGTTGTGTATGTAACCGGCATGCTACCTGGTTACAAGAGAGATGCCCCGATTGCGGCAGTGTTCAGCGATTGGATAAAGTGAACTTCGAACAGTGCGGCTGCGGGGCATCGATTGCCGAGACTCAAGCTGCTAAACCTATTGGAGATTCGGTGTATCGCCTAAGTCAAGCGGTTGAGGCCTCGATTGACGGGAATCCGGCATTGTCGGGTTTTCCGTCGCTTTTGCTACCGGAATGGCTGAAATTGATCAGCTACCTTGGTCAGTTTACGGAAACCTGCCAGCCCCGCAAGCCGGGAAAAATCGCTAACATGCATCAATTGGATACGGCATCTGCATTGCTGCTGCAGGCAAGTTACTTACTCGACAGCTGGCCGGAAAATTTCCACGCCCTTTTGGCGGCAATTCAACGCCAGGCAGAGAGTGAGGCTAAAACCAAGACAAGCATCCGCGATACGTTCGGGACTCTGTATCATGTCCTTTATACCGATCTCTCGGACCCTTGTTACCAATTTCTGCGAGACGAATTCGAACGCTATTTGCACGAGCATTGGTCGGGTGTGGTGAATAAACGCCATCGGGCGTTTAAGCCGGAAACCGTGGCCAAGCATCCCCGAGTGACCTTAAAACAAGCGGCCAAAAAAGCCGGTGTAGCTCCGTCAACCGTTCGCCATTTTGTCAGAGCTGAAGTGATAGCCGGGAATCAGATAGAGTTGCCATCCGGTCGCAAGCTGCGCTCGGTTGATGAACAAAGCCTTAAGCAAATCGCGGTTCTTGCCAAGGGATGCGTTACGCTTGGGGAAGCTGCCAAACAGCTGGCACTGTCTGAATGCCGAGTTAGGGAGTTAATCTCGGATGGCATCTTAAAACCGTTGGTCTCAAGAATGCACGGCAATGCCGCTGCTTGGCTAATTCCGAAGCAGCAAGTGCAAGAATTGTTTTTCGCTGGCACTGGAGTTATGCATTCGCCACCGATAATAAACGTCAGGTACTTATTAAAATATTGGCATCTGCGCGAAGGGGAATTCATCACTCTAGTTCGGGCACTTTTGGAACGCCAATTGCATCCAGTAGGTAAACTGACTGAATCTGTGCCAATAGGAAATATCTGTCTGGATGAGCAAGTGGCCCGGCAGTGGTTGGTGGAAAAACGGTATGTTGGCGGCGCCAGTATCTCGGTAGACGAGGCAGCGAAACGGCTCGGATTGAAACAACAGGTGGTTTACGATTTGGTGAAGCTTGAATTACTGGTAACTATTCAAGACGATTTACCTGGTCGGCGAATCTCGCAGGCTAGTCTCGAGGATTTTCAAGTGACCTATGTCTCGCTAGCGGAATATGCCCGCTCGTTGAATCAGGCGCCGCGATGGCTACTACAAACGCTGCCTGTTCAGCCAGTTTCGGGTCCTATGATCGATGGTAGCCGGCAGTATTTTTTTCGGCGCGCTGATCTTAGCAGCTAAAATCAGCTAACTGAGCGTTGAACAAAGTTAGCGCACTTGCCCGAGTCTTAAGCTATGAAACCATTACATGATTATCGATTGCTTTATACGCTTTATGACAAAATCTAATTTCAAAGGCACCTGTAAGTAAAATGACAATATGAATACCATAATGCCCAGATTCTTTAGTGATCTACTTGAAGAACTTCCCTCAGAAGTTGCACGGCTTGCATTTGATCTCCATTGCCAGTGCCCACGGAATCTCTCCATTGAAATATTAAATCCGATTACCATTTTATCTACACAGGTTGATGATCTTTTTCGTATCGAAACCAATGAATTAATCTTTGTCTCAGTAGAGGCAAGAAATCACTGTGCAGCCGTGCATAGCTATCGCAAGTTTGGTGATTTTGATTCGACAGTGGATGCTCGGCAAGTTTTCGATGAAGCACAACAATTAGGACGCTACGAAATTGGAGAAACAGATCACGCCAGCGGACGATTCTTAGGCTTGATATCTCAAAAGCTGAATATTTTATATGCTGCGATAGACATCATTAACAATTCAAATGCTAGCAATGTTCTTAATGTATTGAGAAATATTGGCAATGCATTGCCGTTTTTAGCTGCTGTAAGCATGAAATATTTAGTGGATTTAGCTGCGGTACAGCACTCAAAAACTGCGGGCGATATGGTTGCCGGTATGTTTTTCAGTCAAGTTAGTGATTATTTATCGAACCACCCGCTACAGGCCAAAGCACTGTACGAACTGGTGCGAGAAAACATGGTAGATGCAAACACAAATTTGTACGGTGCTGCTTTGATTGGTTTAGCAATGGCAGAACAGGCTCGCGAAGCTATTGATCTTGCACTGAATGATGCAGACTCAGATTGCATCGATCTTTCAGCAAGCGCTTTGTGGGTGCTAGGACGCATGCCCCATTACTGGGAGAAAGAGCCCGACTTAAAGAACCGTGTTCAAGAAACCTTGAAGACGATGGTTCACCAGCCGAATTCAATCATTAACTTCCAGGCTTTAAATGCCCTATCAAATGCCGCAGCATCCCAGCCCGAATTAGTGGCCGAGCTAATGACTCATGCTAAACCAGATAACCAGGCAGCATTACAGATGCTTGGTAACTTCGTTTTTAGAAATTTCGCAATTATCAAAGACCACCCAAACCTGATCGAAATATTGCAGGCATTGACCGATTTAGATATTGGACACACGGGTCAGTTTGACTATGTACTTTCACAATTAATCAAAAACGGCACCCACGACCAGCAAGTATATGACTGTTTAACTACGTGGGTTCTCAAACATCCAATCAACAGAAACGAGGATGAAAACTTAATCTTTTGCTTTAACCAAAGCTTGATGGAATTGGTAAATAAACCTCTGTTGTCAGAATTAATTACACGCTGGTTAATTTCTGATGAACGGGCATTGGGGAGCGCTTTTAGTGACTTGATTGGTCATTTATGGGTTCATGGCGTCAAACAACCTGTTTTTTCTAATGATATTCTCGATACCTTAAATGATGAAGATTTTAAATACCTTGCTCGGCGTATACTCGGCTGGACATTTTTTGAAGAGCCTTTGCTTTCACTGACGTTTTCATTCCTAGAGACAAAAGATGCGCAACGGAGAACCTTTGGCTGGGTACATAGGTTGCTAGCGAACGAAGTAGGACGAAATTATCCTTTTGCCACACAGGAAGCCATTCGAGAAAACCTGATCAGCGCTACACCCGATATGGAAAAACTATTACAAGCAACGCAAGCAGAACTACTTGCGTATGCCGATACGATCAAGCAATTGCCTATTAGAAACGAACTGTATGCACCGATGCCCGTGCGTATACGGCATGCCATCGCACTAAAAAAAGAAAAGGAGCATCGTGAGGTAAGAGAAAATGCAAGTGAACAATCAATCTTCCAACAAATCTGCACAAGAATCCCTCTGAAAGCTGGATCGGGTAGTTTTTCAATTTATGCCGGTAGGATTAGCGAGATCAATCGCCTTACTTCCCACTCGTTTTCTGTCACGTTGCCGGCACAATCTGTTATTGACCCACTAAACGACGAAATTACACGATTGGGCTTTAGACTTGCCAAACGAGGTGATGAATGAAGCTGGTCATTTCTGAATATTTACGCACCCTTAAAGAGCGGGATGAGCTTGATCGTTTATTGCCTGACCTGTTGCTGGAAATGGGTTATGTTCCTGTGGCACGTCCGCAAACGGGTAATCGACAATACGGGGTAGATATCGCAGCCAGAGGTAAAAATAAGGAAACAAGGGTTGATGAGTTGCTGCTTTTGGTGGTTAAGCAAGGAGACATTGGCCGAAGCGAATGGGATAGCGGCAATCAGTCCGTACGCCAAAGCATCAATGAAATTTTTGACGTCTCTTCAAAGTCCAATCTTGAACCGCAGGATAAAGAACGCAGCATTCGCATCGTGGTTGCCACTGGTGGAGACTTGAAACAAACCGTACAAGAAAATTGGAAGGGGTTTGTCAGTAATAACCAGGATAAAGCATGCATTGAATTTTGGGGCGCTGATGTTATCGCTACCCTGATCGAAAAATATCTTTTGGATGAACATATTTTTCTTGACGAAGATCGACGCGATTTGCGGCGTGCGTTGGCATTATCCGGCGATAGCGAGTATGACAGACAAGATTTACATCGTTTGTTTATGCGTTCCTTGGATTTGAATGACAAGGGAGAGTTACTTGACAAGCCAAAGACCGGTAAAGCCTTGTTGAAGGCTTTGCGAATCGTCAATCTGTCCGCTCAGGCGTTTGCACATTGGACACTACGCGATGATGGCGATACTCGCCAAGGACAGTTAGCGCTGGAACGCGCCATGTTGTGGTCGTGGCACCGCATTCAACTCGCCGATGAGAAAAGCAAAAAAGACGCTCTTGCCGGACCTTTCAACCGGATTTGGTGGGGCTATTACCATTTTGCATCACAATATTTTGCGAGGATTCAGCCGTATTGTTTCGTAGAAAATAGCCTAACTCGGCATGCTTCTAACGGCGTTGAATCTTCGCTGATCGCCTTTGAACAAATTGGTATCCTGGCAAGCATCGCATTATTTTTAGGTTTCCATCCAGCATCCACAGAGGAAGAGAAAAATTCTTGGTTTAGTAATGCCGGTGTGGTGATTGATGCTTTGGAGGCATTGTTAAAAAATAATGGCGTTAGCAGTTCACCATGCCTTGACCGGCATTGCCAAGACATCACCTTGGCTCTTTTTGCATTATTTGGAATGGGGCGAGTAGACGCTGCCAAGGAATGGTTGCAAAAACTCTTTCGGAACGTCGATTACGCCTACAGAGCAAAGAAATACATACCCATTGCCACAGACTCCTTGGATGACTTAATAGAGGAAGGTGGCTGGTTAGGAGGACAAGCAACGGATCGTATGATGGAAATGTCTTGGACGCTGGCAACTATCGCCGGCTGGAGCGTCATTCTGGGTATGGATGAGATTTATGAGGTGCTAGCAAAAAATGCTAAAGAAAAATATCCCGAAGTATGTATTCAACTCTGGCATCCTGAAAAAGACCTATATCAATATCTCTATTTTCAGCCGGCTCATTTCGACTCTGGCGCGACTGAAGCGCCAATTCATTTGCCACCTACCGCAGAAGAATATCGAAAACATATGTCCATGATCCGTGAATCTGAATTCGGAAAAGTATTATTTGATTCGACCGCAGCTAAGGCAGGACTTTTTGCGCTTGATTTCATCGCGCATCGACATTTTTCAATACCTGTTTCACCTGTGTTTTGGTATTCTCTGGTGAATAACTTAGCTACTTGAGGAATAAACCAAAATTCCAAAGGTGCAGGGGAAATCCGAATGAAGGACGTTTTGGTTTACTGTGATTGGATGATACAAAAGTTGTTTACTACTCTTCCCACAAAACGGTCTTTCATTTCAGTTCGCAGCCCTAACTCAGAACAAATTTCATCCACTATGGACAAACCAACGTAAGCAAATACAATCCCCTTTGTATGATGTACATCTTATAAATCCTGCGCTCGAGTGGGTGGACAATTCAACAGCATTTATACGTCAGCTAGGCATGGCGTATAAATGCTCGTAAGGCAGCATCTATAGTGCAGAGAATAACTTCGTCCATAGAGAAAAATATCGAATCCGTGTCAAAGATTGCCACAGCGATCTCAAAGTTCGGCGTTCTCGTCGGTAGTGTCTGCGTTATCAGCTACTCGCTGAGAATCAGCCACTTTCCGCAGGATTTATCCCTTGGGGATGGGTTGCTACTTCTCATGGCCGCTGCATGCTTCGGTGTAATTTACGTTTTGTTTATTGCCAGCTTAGTGTCGCTTGGAATTACTATGTCACCGGCCATTCGGGTCGTGTTCAAACTATTCGTTTGGGTAGTCAATCGCTTTAGCAAGCGCAAAGCCGAACCTGTCCATAGTCTCGCACCTTTTGAATGGTTTGCGGTTCTATTAGCATTGTTCTCCGTCGTCTTCATTTTGGTTCTTGGTAGTCAAGATTCAACTGCCTACTGGAATTTGCCGATGCTTTCAGTTGGCCTGTATTTGATTTACTCAGTTTACGTATCAAACGGGAATAAGATCAAGAGGATCGAGATGGTTTACAATGCTGTCTTGCATACCGAGGAAAAGGAAAACATCACACAATTGGGCGATCCCGAAAAACTTAGAAGAGGGCAGCTATTTTGCCTTGCGACAATTTTCGTACTGCCCTTAGTTCTCGGCGGTGTTTCCGGTCAAATTCTCGACGCGGCAATGCGAAGCGCTAACGTTCGAATTGAAAAGGCTGTTGTCTACGTTAAGGAGCCATTCTCGTCGTTACTGCCGAAGTCATTGATCTCGAAGAGCCAGAACTCCCCGAAAGACTACACCGCGTATGACGGCTTGGTAATTCTTTTTAAGGGGTTTGGTAAAACCACTGTAGTTTCTTTCTTCGACGGAAATGGTACAAGAAAGCTCGAAATTCCCAATGACCAACTCATTATTGAAAATCGATAACCCATCAATCCATCTGTATTGCTGGAAAAGTTTTAGTGGGTGTGTTGAACGCTGATCAAATCCAAGTTAATTGTCAACCGGCATGCAAAAATACATATTGACATGGGATCATTCAGTTAGCGTAATGTTTTTGACTATTTGCTAAAAATGTTGTAGGATAATCACGCAGTGCGGAATCAGCTGGTACCTATACCAGCATTCTTCAGGAGGCTATGCGCACTGGATGTCCATCGGACCTTCTGCTGACTTGGTAACGCAGTATTGAATTAGACCCCTTTACTGGCAGATGTCTATTATAACCTCTCAGTTAAAACTGAACAGGTTACGAATTCTTTAAAGGCTCACCATATTTGGTGGGCCTTTATTATTTTAAGGCAATGAAAATGGCACCAAGCGAGCTGAATTCTGAAATTGAGAAGATATCCTCCACCCTCAAGGAACTAGACAAAAACAAAATTACCGGTGCGCTAATTGGCGAGCTCATTCGCAAAATTACACCAGAGTTGGATTTGTGTAAGGTAATGAATACCTCCTCAAGAGTCGGTGTTCTGAGTCGATTCATTGAGCGTCATTTAAGTCATGTATTGATTCGTAGCGGTAAACAAGGTTCTGATTGGGTTTATACCATCATTCGTGCTGATCAAGTTGAAACTGATCCCGATCTTTGGCGGACATTTGTTAGCCCAAATTCAACTAAAATGCTCATCATGCGCGGTTCCGATTTGGCGTTACATGAAGTAACGGAACAAAATATTGAACAAGGCGAAAATGTTATAAGAATTAGAAATGTTACAGATGCAGAATTAGAAAAAATTCAAAGCGCCTTCGCTGATACATTGGAGGATAGCTCGGATGGCGTACTGAAGATTCCAGAATCATACTATGATTGGACTATCGGCCTAAGAAAGATGGGAGGTAATCACTATAGAAACTGGACTGAATTTCGTTTATCTCGTCTTATGGAGCTTTTTAAAGAGAGATTAGAAGAGCTCGAAATATCGCCAGTTCTTAAAACGCAATTGTGCGATGTTATGCAGAGGTCTCAATCGGTAGCGAAGACTACTCTTGTTGCCAAAAAGTCCAAAACTAGCAAAAACCATGCGTCTAATGCTTCCATAAAAAACCAAAACATGGAATTGGAAGAAAATTTTCGATTAGCTATTATCGAGGCTATACAAAACCTTTCTATCTCTGACCTTCGCGAAATAAAACTTCCCTGTGGGCTAATTTTTGATGCGATACTTAATCAGAACAATAAGTAATCGATAACCTTGCGCTATTCGGCTAATCCTCCAGCATTCCTGAAAACACTCGTATTAGTGCAGGAACGAGAATTTCATCGCGTTCGAACTAAAATTAATACTGATGCTTCTGTCGGCTGGCAAAAAGTAATTGACATTCAACCAATCAATGACCAAAGACTGAGTCGCCCTGAGCTCGAAAAACAAAAAGAAAAGGCTACGAACAGTGTTATTGCCAAATATGACGACAAACTATTTGACAATCTAATTGTTCAAAGTGAATTATCTCTGGATATTAAGCGCTTCGAATCCGCAGAAATTCCCGTTCGATGTGTAAGCCTCAAAACACTCCTTGATGATGCGGAAGATATACTCAAAAAGTACAATTTTCACTGGCGAAATCATGCAACTCATGAGTGGGGAAACTCTAGTCTTCAATGTATTACCCCAGATGTATGGGCGCAACAATTCGCAGAACTCGGGTATTTAGAAATTGCAAAACATCTTTTAAAGAGTCTGCGAGTAGTGACTGATGCGGAGCTTCGAGAAGCGTTTAAAATATCAGATGCTGAGAGAATAGGTTTAAATATCGCCCATGCTTTTTTCCAGGATGATGAGCCTGGAAGTAGCTCTATCGCTATTCAAAATGTCTTGGAGCATATGTACACCTCACCGGATAAAGTTATTAAAATTAACTTGGCTTCTGGAAACAGCTTGGCAAATATTAATGCTGATGTGCTTTTTGTTTACGAAGACGGTCTCTGGAGTGGGGTTGAGCTTGTGGAGCGGCTAAATGCTATTTGCAAGACCGAACATTTCACTAAATCGAGCTTGCGATTGCACTTCAAATATGGCGCAACGAGCGATGTAGGACTTTTAGCCGCAAGGCTTTGCGCAAAGCGTGAAGGGCTTAGTCGCATCCACTTCTATCCAGCTAAATCAAGCCATCATTTCAAGTTTTTGAAGGATGGCATCAACAGCTTCGAACACTTAAATGATCAAAGCGATGAGGTCGTCAGAAATGCACTGGATAAGGAAATAGAGCCGTATGCGTTTCAGTCGGTTGAGTTGTGGGGAGAAGAACGGGAAAATGCGATTTTAGTATGCGCGGAAATTGGTGAACAACTAGTTCGTGCATTTTTAGAGCGGAAAGAACAAGTGAAAAGCAACACGGTTGAAAGTGGTGTGAATAATAAATCAATTCATGTTAGTGATGAAAAGGTTACACAATTAAAACTTGGCGCAGGCAGCTTCGCATCTACTATCGTATTCGCTTCCAGTATTCCGAAGCCTGTCTTGCCATTGATGTGGCTACAAGGGCGAGTCACTATTGGTAACAAGAGCGTGAATTGGCGCCCCCTATTTTGGGACGCTAGGCGCACGGGATTCGCCTATGCCTAGTTTCTACCAAGATTCCGACCCTTCCCTCTTAACCCAATAATACAGGTCGAATGAACAGTCCGAAATTTTTCAATATTAGTGACACAAAATCCAGAATTTTTCATTTGTTTTGTCAAAAGCGCGCATAGGGTATGACACAAAAAATGAAAAACCTCTTTAAAATCAATGAACCACTTTTCAATTAATTTGACACTCGACAGTTGTTGTGTCTAATGCCGGATAGTAGTGCTATGAAGCACTACTATCGAATACTTCTTTCTTATTCCGACATAAAGCATGCGACGCTATGTTCAAGAAAGCTTGTTAGCTTGAACGATGAGCCGCTTTCTTTGAACGGAGATGATTTGATAGAACGAGCCCTTTACGGTTCAATGGTTGTTTCTTATGCAAGGCCATTCAATTCATCAGGTAAATCAGAGATTGGACCAATCGATCGGCTTTCATCCGATAGTCTTACATTCCTCTCTAAGGAGGAGATGCAATTGCACAAATATATGTTGCTTTGCAGAAACAAATACATCGCACACTCAGATGCAGAATACTTGGCACTGTCGCCATTTGTCGCTAATGACTTGCCTAACGAAATGGTAGTTCCTGAAAAGAATGATGGGATGGCACCCTTTACGCTGGAATATACTAAGCAGGTAAATAGTCTTTGTGAGAAGCTCCTAAATTGGGTAGTAATGGAACGACATAAAATTGAGGATAATGTAAAGCCTTTCCTTCCAAGAAGGAACTACATGCCCGGTGAAAGCTAAGTAGGGTGGGCACGCTGTTTGTGCCCACGCGAAATTAAAGCAATGCCCGATCATGGTGGGCAAAACAGCGCTGCCCACCCACATGTTGAATGTCGCTCATGTAGGGTTTATGGTGACAAATGAAGAATCCGAAGTTGATTAACCAAACCAACGAAATAACAATCGATACCCAAATCAAAAAAGCACTTGCCGCCAACGGCCCGGTGCTTGCGGCGATTCGTGCTACTTTCCCCCAAACGC
>Ga0208508_1000158_pt1 | contig 19225 bp, 21 predicted proteins | sample LakWasMeta1_LOW4_2_FD_183853 | JGI IMG/M metagenome (GOLD analysis project Ga0208508, IMG submission 183853) | Freshwater sediment methanotrophic microbial communities from Lake Washington under simulated oxygen tension - Sediment Metagenome... | ecosystem: Environmental > Aquatic > Freshwater >...
GCCATCCTTGATGCGCTGCAAAATCGTGCGCGGGCTCAGGCCCGAGGTAATCGCGTAATCACCTACCTGCATATGCGAGGCCACCTTCATCTGTTTCGAGAGCGCCTTCCATTCAAGATCATTGCCCTGGCTTACACCGAGCGCACGTATTTTCTTCAGCACATTGTGAAAACCGTCACCCGGCTCCACCGATAGAATGCGTTCTTCGGAACTCATCATCAGGCTCTTGTCGGCAAACGCCTGATAATGCTGCCAAATCAGACCGGCAGCGATGATGGCAGCGACGAATAGCAGCGCCAATGTTTTTTTGATGCGACCCTTGGTTATTTTCTTACGCGCCACGGTTTTCTCCCGATGCAAATGCCGGCTGCTCGCTGGCCAGACGGCATTGCAATGCTTCAATTTCACTGTCCACGGGGAATGCACGATCCCCGAGGCGATTGACCGCTAGGATACCGCGCACGGCATTGCAAACAAAAACCGCCTCGGCAGCAGCGAACCGGAGCCGCGACAATCGGGCCTCTTCTACTTGCGGCCACTGTTTCAATACCCAGGCCCGCGCAACTCCTGCAATACCGGCCTGATCAAGTTTTGGTGTCAGCCACTGTCCGTCGATTTTTGCGAATACGTTCGCCGAAGTCGCACACACGACATTCTCTTCGGTGTCGCACATCAGCCCTTCGAAAATCGTCTGGTCGTGCCACTCGTTACGCGCCAGTACCTGCTCAAGGCGATTGAGATGCTTGATGCCCGCCAAAAGCGGCTGCCTTGCAAGCGGGGTTTCGCACCAGCGAATTTGCACTCGATCATGCATCGGAACGGGTGCGGGATGAACCGAGAGGATGATGCGCGGATCGGGATTTTCCGGTGCCGCATAAGCACGGCCGCCGCTGCCGCGCGTCAAAATAATTTTCAGGACACAGCGATTTTCATCAAGCAATAATTCCTTGCATAGCCTTCGGACATGGCTTTCATCCGGCACGGGAATATTCAATCTATCGGCGCCTGACGATAAACGCTGCCAATGCTCGTGCCACCAAACGGGCTCTCCTGCATGGACTAATATGGTTTCGAAAACACCATCGCCATAGGCCAGCCCGCGATCATTCAATGCGAACGGCTCATCGAAGCCGGCAAGATTGATCACACGCGACTTCATGCATCGGCCCCCAGTGCCCGCAATAAGCCCTTGGCTTTCGCCCGGGTTTCCTGCAATTCATGTTCCCCGATGGAGTCCACTACAATCCCCGCTCCTGCACGCAACTCGCATTTCGTTTCCGACAACCAGGCACTGCGAATCAGGATATTCAAATCCATGTCGCCATTACGATTCAAATAGCCCAGTGCACCGGTATAGGGGCCACGTGCTTCGGCTTCCAGTTCTGCAATGATTTCCATACATCTGACTTTTGGGCAACCGGTAATGGTACCGCCGGGAAATACGGCAGCGATAACCTGCCCGGGTGTCACCTCTGCACGCAGACGGCCGCGAACATTGGAAACGATATGATGCACATGGGCGTAACTTTCCACGCCCATCAATTCATCCACATGGACGCTACCGGGCTCGCAGACACGGCCTAGATCGTTGCGTTCCAAATCGATAAGCATGACGTGCTCGGCACGTTCTTTCGGGTGCCCGACCAATTCGAGGATTCGCCGACTATCGTCATCGCCTTCAAAACGTGGCCGGGTTCCCGCGATCGGACGCGTTTGCACATCGCCGTTGTGAGAGGAAACCAGACGCTCCGGCGAAGAACTCAACAAAGCCCAATTTCCATGAATCAGGGACCCCGCGAAAGGGGCGGGATTATGCAGACACAGAGATTGGTACAAAGATGCGGGTTCTGGCGTATCCGAAAATTCGGCACGCCAGGCGCGCGACAAATTCACCTGAAAGACATCGCCCTGCCGAAGGTATTGGTGAATTTTTTCGACACCGTCTAAAAATTTCTGCGGCGCTTCTTCGACAAGTGTTTTCGGTTTCGATAATGGTGCAAGCGATTCCAGCTTTTTGGAATCGGCAATATCCTTTGCCAGCTGTTCCAGCATCGGCTCACAACCCTGCTCGGCAATGGCCAAGACCTCACCGGTATTCTTGTTTTTCAATAGCGCCGCCGGGCATCGAAGTGCCAAGGCCATCGGCAAGGGATTATCGGAAACCGGAAGCTTGAGACGCGACTCGATTTGACCGGCCAGTTCGTAGGCAAGGAACAATGCCCACCCTCCCCTGAAAGGTAGGTCGCCATCATCGCTTTGTGCCGTCGCATTTTTCCATTCGGCATCGAGCGCATCGAGAAACCGGCCTGGCACCGCTGCACCGGACAAATCTCGCGTCTGGCCAAAGGCATCGCAAATCAGCCCCTCGCCGTTGGCGATGAACAGAAAATCCCAGCGCGACAATGCCTTGCTATCGGCGACCGATTCCAGCAACAGGGCGTAGCGATCCGGCGCAAGACGCTGAAGATCGACGAATGACACATTGCGAGGCAGCGCTTGCTGGATCATGGGGCACCGACTCGCAATAAAGATGAATTAAACGGTTTTGAACACCAGCGTTCCGTTGGTGCCGCCGAAGCCGAAGCCGTTCGATACTGCGACCGACATTTTCTTTTCGCGTGCGACGTTCGGAACATAGTCCAGATCGCAACCTTCGCCCGGATTTTCCAGATTGATCGTCGGAGGAACGACGCCGGTATGCAGTGCCAAAATGGTGAATACCGCTTCGACACCACCCGCAGCACCGAGCAAATGGCCGGTCATGGATTTAGTCGAGCTCACCATGGTTTTATAGGCGTGATCACCCAATGCACGCTTGACGGCGTAGGTCTCGGCCAAGTCACCCAAGGGGGTCGACGTACCGTGCGCATTCAAATATTCAACCTGATCGGCATTGATGCCGGCATCGCGGAAAGCCATCGTCATGCAGCGTGCGGGCCCGTCACCGTTCTCGCTTGGCGCAGTCATATGATAAGCATCCGAACTGGCGCCGAAACCGGCAAGTTCGGCATAAATTTTTGCACCACGTGCTTTCGCGTGCTCGTATTCTTCCAGAATCAGCATGCCGGCTCCGTCGCCCAGAACAAAACCATCGCGGTCCTTGTCCCACGGACGCGATGCGCGCAGCGGTTCATCGTTACGGGTGGACATCGCCTTCATCGAGCAAAATCCGGCAACCGAGGTTGGCGTGGTGCCGTGCTCGGCGCCACCGGCCACCATCACGTCGGCATCGCCGTATTGAATCATGCGCATTGCCATGCCGATGGCGTGGTTGGAACTTGCACACGCGGATACCGCCGAAAAATTAGGGCCTTTGATGCCTTTCATGATCGTCAGTTGTCCGGGCAGCATATTGATGATCGTACTCGGAATATAGAATGGCGAAACTTTGCGCGGGCCACCTTCGTGCAGCGCAACTGCGCTCTCTTCGATGCCGCGTACGCCGCCGATTCCCGAGCCTACCAGCACACCGACGCGTTCGGCATTGGCTTCGGTAATTTCCAGCCCGGAATCATCCAGCGCGTCCAGGCAGGCGCGCAGTCCGTAGTGGATGAAAGTATCCATTTTCTTGACGTCTTTCGGCGGAAGAAAAGATTTCGCATCGAAATCGCGAACTTCTCCGGCAATCCGGGTGGCGAATTGCGCAGCGTCGAAATGGGTGATCTGCCCGATGCCGCAGCGGCCATGCTTGATGCTGTCCCAGGCGGAATCGAGAGAATTGCCGATAGGCGAAACGATGCCCATTCCGGTGATAACAACGCGACGCTTGCTCATAAAAACTCCACTACTCAAATGCCGGGAATCGGAAAGAAGATTGTAAATCCTGAGACGGTTCACGCCTACATGCGTTACTCACAAATGCAAAGGCCGCGCATGCGCGGCCCCGGCATTCAAACTGGATGCAGAACATCAAGCTTTGACATGTGCCTTGATGTAATCGATGGCTTGCTGCACCGAAGTGATTTTTTCGGCTTCTTCGTCCGGGATTTCGCACTCGAACTCTTCTTCAAGTGCCATCACCAACTCAACGGTGTCGAGCGAATCAGCGCCAAGATCATCAACAAAGGAAGCGTTGTTGGTGGCTTCTTCTTCTTTGACGCCCAGTTGTTCTACTACGATCTTTTTGACGCGTTCTTCGATGGTGCTCATGGATTGATTCTCCTCCCGGAGTAATATTTCGGGCGCAAACTTTAATATCGATTCCAGCGGGCGCCTGTCGCGCTGGCCTCGTAATGCCAAGGTCGGCATTTTATCCTAATTTCACGGCTTGCAAATGTTAAAAAAACGGTTTTTAGCGGTTTGATACCGCAAAAAGCCGTTATGCCATGTACATGCCACCATTTACATGCAGGGTTTGACCGGTGATGTAGGCCGCCGCCGGGCTCGCCAAAAAGGCAACCGCATCGGCAATGTCCTGCGGCGAACCGAAACGACCCAGCGCGATCTGGCCCATCATCATTTCTTTCTGTGCTTCGGGCAGTGACTGCGTCATGTCTGTTTCGATGAAACCCGGTGCAATCACATTGACGGTAATGCCTCGCGAACCGACTTCTTTCGCGATAGATTTGCTGAAGCCGATGATGCCCGCCTTTGCTGCAGCGTAATTCGCCTGACCTGCATTGCCGGTTACGCCGATGACCGACGCAATATTGATGATGCGTCCCTTGCGTGCTTTCATCATCGAACGCATGACGGCTTTACTGGTACGAAACACCGACGACAAATTGGTATCGAGAATCGCCGACCAGTCGTCGTCTTTCATCCGCATTAAAAGTTGATCACGCGTAATGCCGGCATTGTTTACCAGTATCGAAATCGTGCCGAACTCCGCATTGATCGAATCGATCAATGCTTCAACGGCAGCGCCATCGGTCACGTTCAATACCTTCCCGACACCGCCAAGTGGCGACAAGCGATCACTGATAGCTTTGGCACCCGATTCGGTCGTCGCGGTGCCGATGACTTTTGCACCCTGTGCAGCAAGCGTATCGGCAATCGCCGCGCCAATGCCGCGACTGGCGCCGGTCACCAATACCACTTCGCCCTGCAATGAATGATGATGGCTCATAAGATGTCCTTGATGATGATTAGGCGAGTTCAGCCAAGGCGGCCGATAAATCCGTGCTGGCGCCAATCGCACGGACATCCAGCGACTTATCAATACGCTTGATGAGGCCGGCGAGCACTTTTCCCGGTCCACATTCGACGATATGGGTAGCGCCGTTGGCAGCCAGCGCCTGTACGCATTCGGTCCAGCGAACCGGCGAATACAACTGGCGAACCAGTGCATCCTGTATGGCATCAAGACTGCTGTGCGCGATTACATCGGCATTTTGAATAACCGGGCGATCCGGCATGGACCAGACCAGCGTTTTCATGAATTCGCCAAGTTGAATCGCAGCGTTATGCATCAGCGGCGTATGCGAAGGTACGCTCATGGCAACCCGAATGACTTTGCGTACACCACGCTCGTTCAATACCGCCGTCGCTCGTTCAAGCGCCTTGGCATGACCGCCTATCACGATTTGACCGGGTGAATTGTAATTGCAGGGAACGATGCAGGAGTCCGGCGTCGACACTTCCTTGCATACCTCTTCCACCAGCGCGTCTTCGGCACCGAGCACGGCCGCCATCGCACCAATGCCGGCCGGCACGGCAGCCTGCATAAGACGACCACGTTCGCGGACCAACTTGGCGCCGTCGTGCAGGGATAAAACACCCGAAGCCACCAAGGCTGCGTATTCGCCCAGGCTATGGCCAGACAATTGTGCCGGCTCAACGCCCTTCTGTGCTTTCCAAACCCGCCATACGGCGATGCTCGCCGCGAGAAGCGCCGGCTGGGTAATTTCCGTTTGATTCAACTTTTCTTCCGGGCCGTTCTGCGCCAAATCCCACAAGTCGAGCCCGGCGCCTTCGGATGCCTCGGCAAACGCCGCTTGCACTTCGGGAAAAGAAGCCGAGAGATCTGCAAGCATGCCAACGCTTTGCGAGCCTTGCCCTGGGAATACGAACGCCAAAGTCGATTTCATTGATGGACCACGGGAAAATAAAGTGTGCATCATAAAGCCATGCATGCAGTTTCGTCTGTACTGCTACGTAGGGAGCTGGTCTTCTAAACGTTTGTTTGATGCATTCTGATCATCTGGCGCCATGCCATGCCTGCCATTCGCGCACGTTCGGGCAGTATTCGCGTTATTGGTTCAAGCCATTGCAAGACAGGAACCACATAGGCTATTTCAACTTTGATTTCCTGCGGCAATTTCGACAGACACGATTCGAACAATTGCGCATAGATTTGTGGCGCATCGGCCATGAAACGCGCCGTGGAGTGAACGTAAAAAATAATGTCCCGGGCCTGCGCTGCGTGCAGCGACATGACTTTGCGCGGATCTTCTTCAAGATCGATGAAGCCGATGCGGCCATCGAGCAAAGTCAGATTCCTGGCAAATGCCTGACTCAGATAACCACCCCGGCGATGCAGGTCGTTCAATGCCTCAAAGCCCTGCTGGAGCAGAGCGCTTCTTTCCTCGATGGACTTGCTGCTACGGCACTCCGCCGAGAACAAAATACCGATATCCGACAATACAAGATGGGTTTTTCCGGATTCCAGTACCTCGGGCACCAATACGCCGATGTTCTTCAAGCGGGTGATCATCGCCAGTTCGGTAGCGCAGGCATCTTCCGGCGTCAGCGGAACAGGCGCAAGCAGGGCATTGGCACCAAGCCGCCGGGCGAACCAGCGCAGGACCGCCATGCGCTTTCGTCTTCCCTGGTCGGCATAGTGTTTTCGCCAAGCTGTTTTATCTTGATACCGGATTTTACTGACGCGTACGATGCTCTCAGCCATGAATGTCGAAAAATAATCAGTATCGAATTAACGCCGAACCCCAGGTGAACCCGCCGCCGAAGGCTTCCAGCAAGATTAATTGCCCACGTTCAATGCGACCCGAACGCACGGCCTCGTCCAATGCCAGAGGCACCGAACCCGAAGAAGTATTGCCGTGTTTGTTGACGGTGACAATAACGCGGTCCATCGGCATCTGCAGGCGTTTCGCGGTGGCTTCGATTATGCGCAGGTTGGCTTGATGCGGAATCAGCCAATCGAGTTCCGATTTATCGATGCCGTTGGCCAGCAGGGTTTCTTCGACAACCGAATCCAGCGCCTTGACGGCATATTTAAAGACATCGTTGCCCGCCATCATTACGCGCACGCCGGCATTGGGTTCTTCGGGCTTGAAGCCGGCCGAAACACCGACAGGATTGTACAAAAGATGTTTCTTGCTGCCATCGGCATGCAAATGCGTCGAAAGAATGCCGGTTTCCGCATCGGCTTTCAGCACGACGGCACCTGCGCCATCACCGAACAAGACGCAAGTCTTGCGATCGGTCCAGTCGACCATGCGCGTCAGCGTTTCGGAACCGACGACCAATGCCGTTTTGACCGAACCGCTTTTGATGAATTTGTCTGCCACGCCAAGCGCAAACACAAAACCGGAACAGGCGGCGTTGACGTCAAAGGCAGGTATGCCCAAGGCACCGAGTTTTTCCTGAATCAGGCAGGCGCTGGAAGGAAAAATGAAGTCAGGCGTGGTGGTGCCGAGAATAATCAGATCGAGGTCGGCGGCGGTGACGCCAGCGGCCTCCATTGCGCGTTGCGCGGCAATAAAGCCCATGTGACTGGTAGTCTCGCCTTCGGCAGCGATATGGCGCTCTTCGATACCGGTACGTTCGCGAATCCACTGGTCATCGGTCTCGACCATCTTTTCAAGATCGGCATTCGTCAGAATTTTTTCCGGCAGATAACTGCCCGTGCCAGCGATTCGTGAATAAATGGTCATGCCGCGTCCTCAAAAGTTCATCCTGTGCATAGTAATGCTTCTTGCACCGGATTTTTCAGGTCTGAAATAGACACGGCGGGACAAGCCCGCCGCACTAGACATTCAAATGAGACTCAAATGCCCGGAGGCATGAATCTTATTCTTCGATTTCAGCTGCCGATTTCACTTGCACGACTTGACGGCCGCGATAGAAACCGTCTTTGGTCATGTGGTGACGGATATGGGTTTCACCCGAAGTTTTGTCGGTCGACAAAAGCTTGGAGCTAAGGGCATCGTGCGAACGGCGCATGCCACGGGTCGATGGGGTTTTACGGGATTTTTGAACGGCCATTTTGTTTCTCCAACACTAACAACTATCGTTTTAGATCTTTCAACGCAGATAGTGCGGCGAAAGGATTAGGGGTTTCTTCTTCGATCTCCACCATCTCGGCCGGCCATTCGGCTTCGATAGCTTCAGAATCTGGATTAATCGGTACTACCGGCAAAGCTAGAATCAATTCGTCTTCGATCAAATCCGCCGGATGCAAACTGCCGTTTTCGTCCACCAATACGGCCTCGACATCTGGCAGCAAAGCGGCTTCTTCAGCTTCGTCACGGATCAGCCCCAAACGTTGCCTGATGTCCACCGGATAGAAAAAGCGCTCCAGTGTACGTTGGCAAAGCAAGGGCAGTTTTGCCTGAAGATGCAGGTCGACAAAGCGCTGACCCAGATCATCACGACCAAACTCGACGACATAATGGCAATCGCCTTCGGCGTCTATCAGGCTGCTACCCAGTCGTTTGAAACCGACCAAAGGAAGCAATCCTTCAAAACGCCGCCCGGTCGCAACCATGCGCCAAGCATCTAGCACTGAGGGCAAAGTCGCGGACATAAGAGGGCAATTGTAGTGACTTGCACTACATACTGTCAAATACAAATACCCTTTCGAGACAGGGATTTGCAGAGATTCCGGGGCTAATGCAGACTGCAGGCTGGCTCTCTGGAAACTCCCCGTGCTGATACCTTCGGTTTTGCTAGGTCTGATTATCCTCGTTTCGCTCGTGCTGTGGTACCAGCGCAAGGCCGCGAAACGCCGTAGTGCCGGCCTATTTCACTTGCTGGACTTGGCTGACGAGGTAGAAAGCCTGCTCAATGTAAGCCAGAAACGCATGAAAGCCATGCAAACCGTGGTTGGCAGAGTACCGGCCGATATTGCCGCCATGGCCACGGCGGCTCTGGACAGCTCTGAAAAAATCAAGGCTGCAAAACGTGATTTGTTGCAACATCGCCTTTGGATTCAACAGCATAGCGAAACTGCCAGCCAGCAAGAAATCGACACCGCCTGCACGGCCCTGACCCGCTCCCGGGACCGGATTGCCGAACAACTGGAAGCCCTGGAAAATGCCGGTGCCGATCTGGCGCAGGCCACCGCCAGCACCGAACAAGCTGCCGGACGCGAACCGGCCAGCCTTCGCAGGAGTGAAGAATGAACGTGATCCTGGCTTCGACATCGCGCTATCGCAGCGAGCTGCTGCTTCGACTGGGCCTTCCGTTCAAGGCGGTCAGGCCTGACGTGGACGAAACACCCCACCCCAATGAAAGCCCGATGTCGCTCGCCCATCGGCTTGCCGAAGCCAAAGCGCGCTCGGTAGCAAAGAATTTCCCCAGCGCCTGGGTTATCGGCTCCGACCAGGTTGCCGAGCTTGATGGCCAAGCGATAGGAAAGCCGGAAAACTTCGAACGCGCCGCCGACCAGCTGAGCGCGGCCAGCGGCCGGAGCATGCGTTTCTATACCGCATTCTGCCTGCTGAGACTGGAACCGCATAAGATTATCGCCAATACCGACGTCACCACGGTGCATTTCCGTCCCTTGAACTCGACGGAGATCGAACGCTATCTCCATAAAGAACAACCCTACGACTGCGCGGGCAGCTTCAAAGCCGAAGGCGTCGGAATAAGCCTGTTCGATAAAATCGAATCCACGGACCCAACCGGACTGATTGGCCTGCCACTGATAAGTTTGAGCAAGGCACTCCGACAGGCTGGTCTGAATTTTTATTGACCGATTGAAATTTCAAATAATTTTTGTTTCGCAGGATTTGCCCGCGTCAGCGCCAACCCGCGCATGGAAGATCGAAAAGCTCTCCGCTTTTCCGGGGCCGTAAACAACCCGTTCGAACTTCAACTCCTTGAATTGCATGCAGAGATTCGCACGCCACTGCTCCCGCGACCATTCCTTGGTTGCCGTTTCCTCGATGACGATCAATACCGGCGTATCTATTTTCAGGCTCGAAATGGCAATACTGTCCACCGACCAGTCACGCAGTTGCCGCGCACGTCCGTGCTTTTTATTCAATGGATGATCCAGCACATAAACTTCCCTCTTGCCATGAAAGGCAAAATGCAGTTGTGCAGCCAGCATGAAATTGTCCGCGACGAGAATCTCGTCATCTTTTAACGCGATGCGCGTCGCTGCCGAAATCTCATTCCATCCGACGAAATTATCGGGATAGGATTTTTTGCCGAGCAAAGCCGTTGCAGTCCCTGGCACGACCGCCGCCATCAAATAGGTAAAACCTACCAGCACTCCCAATAACCCGGTAGCGGAAACCAGTGAAAATAGTTTTTCCTGTTGCCTTGGAAAACTTTCCCCCAAAAAAAAAGGCAGCGCGGCGACCAGAGGAAAATAGGCCGGCAAAGGCCAATGAAAACTGGTCCTGAGCTGATCTGCGAAGAAAGCGAGACCGGCAAACAGAACAATCGGAAATCCTGCAGCTCCTGCGACTACGCCAAATGTTTTATTGCCGCGACGCCAAGCCTGAAAAGCCCGCCACAGGCACCACAACGCTGCCACATACAAGAGCGGGCTCGTGACGATTGCCTGAGATGGCAAATGCAAAATGCCCCGACTGGAAAATTGCCAGGGATTGCGCTCGTAAAACTGGAACTGCCAACCGGCAAAATCATGCTGCTGGTTGTAAAGAAACAAGGGCAGCCAAGCGCATGCGCCCACACACAAGGTAGCCAAAAATTTCGGATCACGAAAATGTTTCCAGCCACCGGCCATCAGAAACCCCAGTGAACCGGCCAGCAACAGAATCAAAAAACGGTAATGCGATGTCGCACCGACAATCAAGCCCAAGGCAAGCTGGATACAACTGCCCATGCCGCATCTTTCCCGCATTTGCAGCACGGCATCAAGACAGAGCAACGCCGCCAGACAAAGCGGCGCCTCGGGCAATGCCAAAATACCGACCGGCAACAGCAGCGGCAAACAGCAACTTAAAACACCTGCCTGCCAAGCCTGGGCTTCGCTGGAAAAACGTCTTGCGATCCGAACGATGAAAAACGGTATCAATGCGCCAATCGATAAAAATGCCATGCGGACGGAAAACGGCGTATATGATCCCGACTCGATGCCCGCACGAATCAGCCAAGCCGTCATGCCGGGCAAATCCGAATAGGCCCAGGCAGGCCTGTCGGCCTCCCAGGCGTAAAACGCCTCGTCGCCAAACAAGGGCAACTGCCAGGCAAGGAATAATTTCAACAGAAGCGTAAACGTCCACAGCAGATGGAATTTCACACGCCATGCGCTCGCATTTGTGTCAGCATTCTGCAAGTATTGATTCGCTATCGCCAAATGGAACCTCGCCATGTCTGCTACCGCCAGTACGCCTATCCTAACCGACTTGCATCATCAGGCATTGCTTGATGCAAAAGCACAAATCAACAGCATGGTTCTGGGCAAAAGCCTTGAGGTAAATCTGGCAATGACCTGCCTGCTGGCAGGCGGACATTTATTGATTGAAGACTTGCCGGGTCTGGGTAAAACCACGCTGGCAAGAACGATGGCCGCCACACTGGGGCTGGATTTCCAAAGAAGCCAATTTACCGCCGACTTGTTGCCGTCGGATATCCTCGGCGTGTCCATCTTTGATTCCATTACGCGCGAATTCCGTTTTCATCCCGGCCCTGTTTTTACGCAATTGCTGCTGGCGGACGAAATCAATCGCGCACCACCTCGGACACAAAGCGCATTGCTCGAAGCCATGGCGGAACAACAAGTCAGCATCGATGGACAGACACACAAACTACCGCAACCGTTTTTCGTGATCGCCACCCAAAACCCGGTGGATCTGGCTGGCACGTTTGCCCTGCCGGACTCGCAACTCGATCGTTTTCTGCTTCGCCTGAAACTGGGTTATCCCGATGCCAACGCAGAACGTGAAATGTTGATGGGGGACGACCGCCGCCATTTGATTGCCCAACTTTCCCCGAAACTATCCCAGGCACAACTACTTTCCCTGCAGCATGCCGTCACCCAGGTACATGCCAGTGCCGCGTTGATAAATTACGTGCAAGCGCTGATGGCAGAAAGCCGCCGCCACAAAGGCGTGCGTGTCGGATTGTCGCCGCGTGCCGGACTCTCGCTACTGCATGGGGCGAAGGCATATGCCTTGCTTCAAGGGCGCCAGCATGTGTTGCCTGTCGATGTGCAAACCCTTTTCGTCGCGGTGGCAGCCCACCGTCTAGTTCCGGAAGCCGAGGCGGATTCACGCGAAGCACTCTGTCAAAGCATCCTGACATCGGTTGCCGTGGACTGACCCATGGCGTCCGGCTCAAAAGACATCGTTGAACGTATCGGCAATCGAACCGAACGATGGGCGTTCATCAAGCCAAGAAACCCCGAGACTTTACCGATCGAGATCAATCGCAGGCGTATTTACGTGTTGCCGACCAGCTTCGGATTATTCATTTCGGGAATCATCGCTGTCTTGCTGCTGGGAGCGCTCAATTACAACAACAACCCGGCCATTTTTCTTGCCTTCATCATTGCCGCGGCAGCGCACAACAGTCTCATACACGGCCATCTCCTGCTTTCCGGACTGAGTATCAAAACCCTGCATGCCGAACCCGTGCATGTCGGGCAAGCCATGCAATTGCGGATCCGATTCGAAGCCAAAGGCGCACGCGACCGGATGGGGCTTGAACTGGTCTGCGGCGAGTCGGAAGAAAAATTCGATTTGCCTGCCCGCGAACAAATCGAAATATGTCTGGCAATCCCGACCACCCGGCGCGGCTGGATGCAGGCGGGCAGAATGCGCATAAGCACGATAAGACCGCTTGGTCTGGCACGAGCCTGGTGCTGGTTAAAACCCGACACCCGCTTGCTCGTGTACCCCGCTCTGGAAGACCAGGCACCATCGCTTCCCGAAGCACAAGGTGAAGGCAGCCAGGCACGCATGCATTCACAAGGTGAACATCTGCATCAACTACGCGAGTACCGGCATGGTGACGCGCGAAAACAGATCGCCTGGAAGGCATCTGCTCGAAGCGAGCACTTATTGGTGCGCGAATACGAAACCCAAACTGCAAAGGAAATACAACTCGACTGGTTTTCGCTCGGGACATTGTCTTACGAAGCGCGCATATCGCGTTTGGCACGCTGGGTGGTGAATGCCGAACAAAACGGTTGCCGTTATTCACTGCGCTTGCCCCAGGAATTCATTGCAAGCGCCCATGGTGCGGAACAACGCCATGCCTGCCTGCGCGCACTCGCGTTGATGCCCAATGTCTGAAGCAATCAGCCCAAGCCAACGCAGACTGTGTTTGCTGGCAAGCATCGTTTGCTGCATACCGATGCTGCTGCTGCTTCCAAACTCCCTGATGATTGCGCTAATCATCAGTCTTGCACTTGCCTTTTTTTATCCGAAACAACTCCCGGCCCTGCTTCGTTTTCTTCTCGTTGCCTTGCTGGGGGCTTCCGTATTGACCAGTTACAATTTCGGCATCGGTCGCGATGCCGCCAGTGCGGGCTTGCTGGCCATGCTCGCATTGAAGCCATTTGAAACCCACACCCAGCGTGATGCCAAAAGTCTGCTCGGGTTTTCGCTGTTTGCTCCATTCGCGGCGTTCCTGCAAGACCAGGGCCCACTCACGCTGGGGTTAAGCCTTCCCGCCTTTCTGCTTTGCCTGATGGCATTTGCCGGGCTAACGCAAGCAGGCACGACTCCTTGGCGAACATCGCTCAAGGCTGCCGTAAATGCCGCACTCATTGCCTTGCCTCTGGCCTTGGTTGGTTTTTGGCTTTTCCCGCGGCTATCCACCCCTTTGTGGGGCCTGCCGCAAAACGCCATCAGCGGCAAAGGCCTTGGCGACCGCATGGAACCGAGCGACTGGCTGGACAAGCTGGCAGACGACAGAATCGCCATTCGCGCCAAGTTTTTTTCCCGAACACCTGCGCGAAATCAAATGTATTGGCGCGGCCCGGTTCTCGTCCATTTCGACGGCAGCGCCTGGACTCGTGATCAGGGAGCAAAAGTTCGACCGCATCCGGCATTGCAAATCGATCCTGACGCGGTTCGCTATGAAGTGATGCTTGAACCGACATCGACAACCGATTTGATCGTTCTGGACCTGCCAATAAAAGTGCCGGAAAATTCCAGACTAAGCAATGAATTCACCACGATGGTCCGCGAGCCGATCGAATCGGTTCAACGCTACGAAGGAGAATCTTCGCTGCAGCCGGTCTTTGCCGAACCGCTGGATGAAGTCAGCCGTCTGTTGGCTTTGCGGCTTCCGGGCAACCTGAACCCGCGCACGCGGGAATTGGCACAGCGCTGGATGAGTGAAAACCCGGACCCGATCGTTCTGGCGAATCGCTTTCAAGCCTGGATAAGGCAGGATTTTGTCTACACACTCGATGCACCACTGCTAGGCCGTGATTCGGCAGATGATTTCCTGTTCAACACCCAACGCGGTTTCTGCCAACACTTCAGTTCGTCCTTCGCCGTCTTCATGCGATCGGCCGGCATTCCCACGCGCGTTGTCACGGGGTTCGTCGGTGGCCGTTACAACAAGCTTGGCAACTACTGGATCCTCTATGGCAAGGATGCCCATGCCTGGAATGAAATCTGGGTAGAAGGCCGCGGCTGGGTCCGCATAGATCCAACGGCAGCCGTTGCACCCGAGAACATTCTCGATACCGTGGACGAGCTGCAAGGCACGGAGACTTTTACCGATGCCATGTTCAATTCCACGTTCGAAACCAGTGACTGGCTGCGCCGCAGCTGGAACGAACTGGTCTTGGGATACAACGCCAGCCGCCAGAAAAATCTTTTGCGTCCTCTCGGGCTGAATACCGACGACACCAGACAACTGACCTTCGTATTCATGATCGGCGTTGCGCTGGCACTTGCATTGACCCTGATGCTGCTGTTGCGCCAACGACGGGAAGATTTGCATGAAGTCGAACGGGCGTGGCGTGTGTTCACCAAGAAAATGCGTAAAGCCCAACATCCCAAATGGGAGCACGAGCCGGCAAGCCTTTTCGCCGAACGCATTTCCGAGCTTTACCAAAGCAAAACGCCTGAACTGGTCGAGCGTGTTAAAGCACTTTGTGGGCGCTACACTCGATGGCGCTACGAAAAGACAGAATTCGATTCAGCTGAAATTAAACAACTTGTTCTGGACTTAAGGCAATTTAAACCCCATTAGACAGCAAGGACTCCGTATGCGTACCGCGATGATGATCATATCCGCCTGTTTGCTCAGTGCATGCGTGACGGGGCCAAAGCCCTTACGCGGTGAATTCTCCAACTTGTCACCGGCACAGGCCTCGAAAGAAAATACCGTGAATGCAAAAATTCGCTGGGGCGGCCGTATCGTCGCGGTCAATAACAAAACCGACCGCACCTGTTTTGAAATTGTCGGCCTGTATTTAAGCAGCGGCGCAAGACCGCAGAAACTCGACAAAAGCGAAGGCCGCTTTATTGCCTGCCGCAATGGCTTCTACGACCCCGATGTCTTCAAGGCCGGGCGTGAAATCACGATTACCGGCGCGATTGATAAATTCGAAAATGGCAAGATCGGCGAATACGATTATCGCTATCCATGGGTGAGCGCCGATGTGGTGTATCTCTGGCCTGAACGCCGCGACGTCGATGTGATCATCGAACGGCCGTTTTTTATCTGGTGAAATATTCCGTAGGAGCGCCTTCAGGCGCGAAACCGTCGCGCCTGAAGGCGCTCCTACGGGGGAATCAACCTGGCGGCCAATGCATCGAACGGCCAGCCAATAAATGCAGATGAATGTGAAATACGGTTTGGCCACCGTCAGCATTGCAATTGATCACGGTGCGATAACCGTTTTCGGAAAAGCCTTCCTGCTTGGCGTAGGCTGAGGCCGCAACCACGAGACGACCGACATAGGCGGCGTCCTCGGCATCCAGTTCATTCAAAGTCGCTTTGGCGATTTTCGGAATGAATAAAACATGCACCGGCGCCTGCGGATTGATATCGCGAAATGCCAGCACATGATCGTCTTCGAAAACGATATCGGCAGGGATTTCGCGGCGAATGATTTTACTGAAAAGGGTGTCGGCCATCGTTATCTCACTATGGGAACATCATCATTAACTTGCCCGCAGGTGCGCTACAAGGCGCGGATTTTTCGCGCCTGAATACGCTCCTTCTGACAGGGTTTTACTCAAGCATTTCAAGCCTTGAACCAAAGGCGTGCGCCAAGGTGCCGCGATCTACATATTCCAGTTCACCACCCAGTGGCACACCGTGCGCAAGACGACTTGGATGCACGTCGAATTGCCGCGCCAGTTGGGCAAGATAATGCGAAGTCGCCTCGCCTTCCACAGTCGGGTTGGTGGCGATAATCAATTCCTTGATGTCGCCATGGGCCATGCGTGTCGCCAATTTGTCGAGACCCAATTCTTTCGGACCCAAACCATCCAGCGGCGACAACCGGCCCTGCAAGATGAAATAGAAACCGCGAAAGCCGGTCGCCTGTTCGATCACCAATCTGTCAGCAGGCGTTTCGACCACGCACAGGAGATGTTTGTCGCGTGATGGACTCATGCAAATCTGGCAAAGCGGGGTTTCGGAAAAATCCCGGCATTGTTCGCAGTGCCCGATTTTTTCCGCAGCTTCTGCCAGGGTTTTCGACAGTCGCACGGCGGCATCGCGATTGCGATCCAGCAATTGATATGCCATGCGCTGTGCGGATTTCTGCCCGACACCCGGCAAACAACGCAATGCTTCGATCAACTGCTCCAGTAACGGCGACGTGCTCATTTAAGCGACTTGTCGATCAAAACAAGCCCGGGATTTTCATACCCTTGGGAATCGGCATGCCGGCCGTAGCTGCCGACATGCGGGTTTCGCTTTCGACATTCGCCTTGGTGACGGCATCGTTGAATGCCGCCGTAATCAGGTCTTCCAGCATTTCGCCATCGGCAAGCAAGGAAGGGTCGATGCGGACACGACGGGTTTCCATTTTGCCACTCAGGGTAATGCTGACCATGCCGCCGCCGCTGCTACCGGTGACTTCAAGCGCCGCCAGTTCTTCCTGGGCGCGCTTCATGTTTTCCTGCATACGCTGAGCCTGTTGCATCATTTGTGCGATATTGCCACGCATAATTTTTTCTCTCTAATCTAAGGGACGAATGGAATCGGGCACGATTTGCGCACCCTGTTGAAGTAGTTGCGATATCACCGGGTCGGCCATGAAGGCAGTCTGGGCATCGGTTTGCTTTTCACTGCGAACACGTGCAGTACGGTCATATAGGGTTTCGGCGTGAACAACGGCTTTTTCGAAAATTATTTTCGCCACTTCGCCCAATGCCGGCGCGAGTTTTTGGGCCAGACTTGCCACTACGGCGTCGCTGCGCAGGTGAAGCAGATTGTCGGGTAAAGCCAATTTCAAAATCCCGTTATCGAACGCGACAAAAACGGAGTGTGCTGCCAGCTCGCGTGTCGGCCCTTTCAGCTCTGCCGCTTCGATTACTTCGAGCCAACTTTCATGATGCTTCAATTCACGCCGGGCCTGGTGGCTGCTAATCGGCGGAGCTACGGCGGCCTGCATAACGGGCGCCTGCACAGGTGCTGGAATGTCAATTGCCGCAGGTTTCATCAAGGGTGCAACGGTCTGCACTGGCGTCGGCTTTACAACCGGCTTGGTCGCAACCGGAGCCGCAATGGTTTCGCCCTCGGTGACGGGACGAAACGCCAACATGCGCAGCAAACTCATTTCAAAACCGGCGCGCGGACTTGGAGCAAACGACAAATCACGACGTCCGTTGGTCACCATCTGATACCAAAGTTGAACCAGTTCGGGGCTCAGACGCGAAGCGAGTGTCGCAAAATCCACCGAGCCAGGTTCCGCTTCGTAACCCGGCACCAATTGCGTGCATTGCACTTGATGCAAGGCAATCGCCAGATCATCCAGCACATGGGCGAAATCCGGCGAGTACACCGACATCTCTTCCACCCTGGCCATCAAGGCGGCGGCATCGCCAAGCGACAAGGCATCAAGCACTCCGCCGACCTGCGCATTGTCCACCGTGCCCAGCATTGCATTGACACTGTCGGCCGTCAGTTTGCCGCCGGTGTAGGCAATCGCCTGGTCCAGCAAAGACAAGCCATCACGCAAACTGCCGTCGGCGCTGCGGGCGAGCAATTTCAGCGCTGCGGCTTCCGCTTCGATATTTTCTGCTTCCAGAATCTTGCTGATTTGCCCGCCAATCTGGTTTTCATCCAGACGCCGCAAATTGAATTGCAGGCAGCGGGATAAAACGGTGACCGGCAGTTTTTGCGGATCGGTCGTAGCCAGCAAGAACTTCACGTGGCCGGGCGGCTCTTCCAGAGTTTTCAACAGCGCATTGAACGCGCTTTTCGACAGCATGTGGACTTCGTCGATCAGATAGACTTTCGTGCGACCGCGCGCCGGCATGTATTGCGCGTTATCAATCAAGTCGCGAACGTCGTCGACACCGGTATTGCTGGCAGCATCGATTTCCAGCAAATCGACAAAACGCCCTGCATCGATATCCATGCAGGCATTGCAAACACCGCAGGGATCAGAGCTTTCGCCCTTTTCGCAATTCAGGCTCTTCGCGAAAATTCGCGCAATCGTGGTTTTACCGACGCCGCGGGTGCCGGTAAAAAGGAAAGCATGATGCACACGCCCGGTATCCAGCGCGTTTGTCAGGGCTTTGACAACGTGTTCCTGGCCCACCAGTTCGGTAAATTTTTTAGGCCGCCATTTGCGGGCCAACACCAGATATGACATTCGCGTTTCCTTCTTGTGCGCCATTGTGCCAAGCGCGGGCGTTTGAGCCAAGGAAAACTCGCAAATACAATCCAAACGGGATTTAAATGAACGATATGAGCCAATTCAGGCCTCTATCTGCGTTGATCCGGCTTTGATTTGCTTGTCCGGGCTGGCCTGAAAAGGTACAATTCCGGCCCTGCTCTAGTACGGGTCAGCCCCGAAAGTCAGTAAGTTCTGCGGAGAGATGTCCGAGTGGTTTAAGGAGCACGCCTGGAAAGTGTGTGTACGGTTTAAACCCGTACCGAGGGTTCGAATCCCTCTTTCTCCGCCATTTTTTCAAAA